>Ga0080013_1005012_pt1 | contig 12649 bp, 15 predicted proteins | sample ETNvirenome_6_85_FD_69236 | JGI IMG/M metagenome (GOLD analysis project Ga0080013, IMG submission 69236) | Marine viral communities from the Pacific Ocean - ETNP_6_85 (SPADES assembly) (version 2) | ecosystem: Environmental > Aquatic > Marine > Oceanic | place: Pacific Ocean | collected 2013-06-19 | reverse complement strand
CTGCTGTCACACTACAAGTAGGCGATGAATAGCCATTGGTCAAATTGTAAAATTGACCAGCGTTTGTTCCAACGTCACCGTTGAGATCCACACCAGTTGTAATTTGCTGACCAACAACGTCGCCACCATACACCGATTGTCCGACTGCGAAGTCGAGTCGTGGCGTTTGGTCGCTGTCAGTTCCTCCAAACGTAAAGTCTAGAAAGAAAATCAAGCCAGATGGTAAACTCATAGGTTGAACGCTGACCAGTTCATTTGCAATCAATGCGCCGAATACACGACGAACGATCGGAAATGCAACAGCTGCGAAGCCTTCGACATCACCCCCTTGCATGGACGAAGCCGCCTCACGCAAAAGTTCTTTCGCTTGGTTTTCCAAAAGACGAGCCATACTATTTTTAGTACCCTCATCTGTCAAACCTTCAAGAAGACCCGTACGTTCCCATTTTTCAAGCAGCGCAGCACCTTCTTTTCTCATATCGCGATTAACGATACCTTCAGTTAATTTATTTAAAATGGACATTTTTTAAAACTCCTCCTCATTAATTATTTTTTAGTCCAGCGAGAGTTCTCATCCTCTCAGCGAAAGGATCAACCTTTCGCTTCTCCTCTTTACGAGGAATAAAAGCTGAAGAGCTACGTGTCACTACTTCGTTCAGTGATTCTGGCGCCTTACGCTTTGAACTGCTGCCCACTGCACTTTGAAGAGTTTCAAAAACAATTTTTGCTTCTTCAACAGAAGTTGTGCTTGAAATGGCGTCGACAATTTTATCTTTTTGCCGCTCATTCAACGAGATGCTATTTAAAACACGGTTTTGATAAAGTAATTTAGCATTTGTTAAATTACTTTCATTAAGCTTTTCTTTAAGCTTATTAATGATACTGCCAAACTTGTTGAGTTTTCCCTCTAACAGTTGGACTTTTTTATTAAGCCGGGTTTCCTCAAGCTCCATTTTGCGCCAGCTATAATCATAATAGCCACCACCGCCAGATTGCTCTCCACCCGTCTTGTCTTTCTTTTTGGTTTTCTCTTCTTCAAGATCAACTTCCGCTTCTTCCATATAAGCCTTCCCGTGATCACCAGTCTTCTTTTTCATACCCTTTTTAGTAGTATAGTCTTCTTCACCTTTGTCAGTTTTGGACTTTTCGCCCTTGCTGGGGTACTCATAGGCCTCTTCGCCTTTAGTATCGCCTGTGGTAACTTTTTCGCCTTTCTTCGTGCCCTCTTTCATATGGTCTTCTCTTTTATCATCCCGTTTATACGGTCGACCCATGCCGGTGGGCAAGTCTGGATATTTGCTTTTGGGCCCTTCGCGTCCCATGTAAGGCTCATCAGTGTCTTCTTCTTCATCGTCGTCTTTGTCGTCATCGCGATGATACATTGAAACTAATTCGCGCAGGACTGCTTCATCAAGTTCCACTTCGTCTCCCTCGCCTGCAAGGACTGAAAGCTCTTCGGCGACGTGCTCACGATCTAACATATCCGAAGCTTCAAGCGTGCCCTCTTCCATTTCTTCGGCCATCATTTCCTCTAGTTTATCAAGATCAATTGTCACAACCTCATCGTCATCAGAAGTTTGAGCCGACGGGAGATCGTCGACAAAAGTTAGTTCTCCCTCTTCACTTACGCCAAGTGCTGCATCAACACCTTCTAACCCTCCCAAATCACCTCCTTCGAAGGGCGCGTCGACGCCGAGATCTTCTTGTTCAAGAATCTTTTCTACCGCTTCGCGGATATCACTTTGATATTTTTCGATCACAGCCTCTTCGGCATTTTTACGTGCTGCTTTCCTCAATTCTTCAGCATCGATAATAGCACTCTCTAGCATGGAAGACATAAATCCTTCTCCTTACAGTTAAATTCATGAATAAATAGTTATAAAATCAATAAAAATCCGACCCTTGAGCTAATCACTTAGGCGCTCGTTCTTTTTTTTTAATTTTTCGAGGGTTTTTTGTCGTCGTTTGGCCTCTTTTTTGCGACGAAGAGAAGGTTTTTCATAATATCTTTTTTCTAAAAACTTTTCGATAACTCGTTCTTTTTTAACTTTTTTTATAAAACGCTTTATGAGGCGCTCAAATGATTCATCGGGGTTACGCGCTTCAACTTCTACTCTAATCGCTCTTTTCATATATCACCTATATTAATTTATCCCACTTGTGTCCACCAACAGCCATAATGCCACTGATATCAATTCCTGGGTCATGTGGGTCTACATCGGAGAGCGGCCCTGTTCCGCCTTCGTGCTGAATGTCGGGGTTTCCCCCTTTGCCCAAAGGCTTAACCCCTTCAAAAACATTTGACGGAAGCCCTGTGGCGTTTAAAAGCTTTTCCTTTTGCTCTTTTATCTGCGAATGGCGCTGTTCTTCTAGATCTCGCCGCTGTTCTTCTAACTGTTGTTGTTGAAATTTTAATGCGTCGCTCTCTGGCGCCAATGGAGTTGGCGTGCGTTGTCGCTGCTCTCTTAGAGGCTGCGTGCCTTTGACAACTTCTGCAATAATACCTGAAAGCATACCTTGTTCAAGAAATACCTCTTTAATACATTCTTTAATAAGAGGCTTCAGGGTTTGTTTTAATTGGGATTTTTTCATTTGTACCTCTGAGTTAGGGCCGACGAGGGAAACCCATAGCGTCTCCGACACTTCTAAGGACGGGGATTAGATCACCGATATTTAAATCAGCGGTGACGCCCCCTAGCTGAGCCGAAGGATCGGAAAGCATCGTCGCGGCCCATCGGTGATGGCCATCTAAAATATGGCCGTCTTTAGAGATAATGGCGCCTATATCGCCGCCTTTTACTCCACCAACCGCCATGCCCAAAGCTTTCCCGAGCCAAATTTGACTTTGAGAGGGGAATAATTTACTCGCAGGTGTTTGGCTAGGGCTCACTTGCACTTTATCGTCATCTGTTGTCTGGTCTTTGGTGCCCTTGTTCAAGAAGCGCTGCGCATCAGGGCCGCGGCGAGGGCCGCCCCAATTCGGAAACTGCTTAGGATCAATTTCGCTGGGGGACATATCGCTTGCGCGCTCGGCCAATCCCAATTCTTTTTGCTTAGCTTTTCGTTTCTTTGTTATTTCGCTTTCGCCTGCACCCGCAAACCCTGTTTTTTCGGCTGCTGCGGCGCCCTTGTGTTGTGCCGTTGCTGTGTCTTGTGCACCTTCTTCGCCGCCTGCATAAGGAGGACGTACATCTATGCGACCTTTATTTAAGAGCCCTTTTGCAATCTTCAAAGCACCCTTTTCAGGGGGAATAACAGGCATATCGCCTCTTTTAGGGGCGCCTGAAGGCGGCGTGTGGGCTTGCATTTTTTTGACACGATCCCACAGCACTTTAAATCCTGCGTTGGCATCGCCGCCGCCGATATCTTTGACAAATTGAAGGGCTTTCTCTTTATTATAAAATTTAGGATCCATGTTTTTACCAGTTGTAATCATGGCTTTTAAATCAGCCGGAGTGGCTTTGTACATGTTAACGTCTTCATTGACCATTTCTTTATGCCACTCTTCGGCTAATCCACTTTCTAGAACAAATTCTTTTATAATGTCTCCTCGGTGGACATTTTCTGTAAATTTTCGCCATTCCTGGAGCAACTCTTTCATCTCTACTTCTCCTTTAAGATGTCTTGAATTTCTTCACGGATAATAGCAATCAAATCTTCTTTTGCAAGTCTATTCTCTTCGCGGATAATGGCAACTAAGTCGCGCTTTTTGATCTTGCCTTCTCTAAAGGGGTCCATGCTTGCTTCATAGCCGGCATGGCGCTGCTTGGATACCGAAGCAGACCCGTAATCACGGTATTGCCCCTTATAATCGCTACTGTCCATGTCCGTTGCAAACCCAATATCTTTTGCGCTCATGCCGCGGCGGCTGTCCTTGGATTTGTATTCTCGGTCGGTGCGCCGCTGTGCCACCGCGCGGCGGAGCTTTTTTCGCTCCTCTTCTGCTTCTCTTTCGGCTCGTTGGCGGTGAAACTCGTTGGATGATTCCATCTTGGGGACGTCTTCGGCGATGCTTTCCACGCGATCAAACGCGAACTTGAAAATCATTTTCGCATACCGAGCCTGCTTTTTATCTGGGAGGTCCGAGGCACCTGCGGCTTCTGCGTCGTCGGCTAGCGTCTGTATGGCATCACTGGCGGCGAGGTGGCCCTCTACGTCGCGCCATTCGAGGTCATAGGAGGCGTCCACGGCCGCTTGGAGCGCGTCTAGCATTTTTTGCGCATCTTTAGATTTGAACCCTAGAAGGCGCTTAAACCAATTGAGATCTTTAATCTCTTCTTTAATTATTTTCTTGAGTTGTGACCTTGTGATCTTCATCTTAATTGTTTCCTTGTAGAATTTCGTTTAGGGCGCGATTAATACGATCACCCTTTGTAAAGATTTGGGTAAGATCCATACTTTTTTTGCCTTCCATAATATAAGCCCCGGGTGCGGACGGCTCGCTTACTGCGTCAAAACAGATTAATTGAAGATCATCTTGTACCACTTGGCTACCGCTCTTTCCCTCTTGGAGGGATCCCAACGCGCGTGACGAAAAACCGAATTTAACTCCGCTTTCATAAAGTCCCCTTAATATATTGCCAGAAGGAGTGTTTAAGACTTTAACAGTCCCCAACACATTGTTCCCTTCCCACCAGATCCTGTTAACCATATGAGAGGCATTCTTCAGATTGATAACGCTGTCGTCTGGATGGTCGCATTCTCCCAATGCGCGGCGGTCACCCACTAGTTTTTGATAATTTTCTATTTCGCGAAGTAAGGTGTTTCGGGGATAAACACGTTGGTTACCGTTGACAGCATCCGCTTCTTGTAGTTTTGCGGGAAAAATGAGAAAGCCGTTACTGACTTCTCTTTTTTCTGCTTCGGTTAAAAGGTCGTGGCACCCTCTATCATCACATTTTAATTCATAAAACTCTCGTAATAAAACTTTTGCCATTTTTTTAACCTCTTCCTCCCTTTTATTAAAAATTAGGCGGTGCCCTGAGAACGTTGAATGGCATTCGCGAGAGAAGCTCTTAACTGGGTCATCGCTTCAATTACGTCATCATCTTCTGCCAATCCTAGCTTAGCCAAATCATTTTCCATTTCTTTTACGTGCGTATTTAATATAGTCTTTATTCTAACGCCCGTTCCTTTCGCGGCGGCCGAGGCGCTTGTTTCCTCGCCTTTCTTTTGAAGAGCCGCGCCAGCTTCTTTGCTTCCCACTGCAGTGGCTACTTTTCCAACGCCGCGTTGGAGGGCGCCCTTTGCCTTGCCCCCCATGCTTTTGAGGCCCCCAGCAGTTCGTGCACGCAGGCGATCGAACCAGCCCTCTTCTATCATCTTTGCTATTTCTTCGTTAATTATATTTTTTAATGTGCTCTCAGTAATTTTCATTAGTGTTTCCTCTAAGCGGGCGTTACCCGCATGAATCTAGAGCCTCCACAGCAATGACGAACCGGTTGCAACATCCATTTTTTAACTTGCATTACAATCTCCTTTATTGTTATGGGTAACTTTAAACCCAAAATCGTTAACCAATACCCCTATTAAATAAGTAGTGCCCGAACTAAGCCACCCTAGCACCAGGGCATTAACTATATTATACTCAAATGTAAATAGTTCCGTATAGGCATTAATTCCAAACAAAAAGACGCCAGCCCAAAATCCCATACACATAGGGCAGTGAAATAATTTTCCAAGCCCTCCCAACCACTGGCGCGAAGGGCGCACTTTATTAAAAATTGACCCCACGACGAGAATTTGCGTCAAACCGTACGCGGCCAAAATAAAATATATTAAATCCATATCTACCTCTAATTGTTATTATTCGTAAGAATGGCCTACAAGACCATAGGCGGCTGTGGAGCCGGGATAGGTATTGAGGCTCCCTTTGCGGGGCTCATGCGGGACGTGTCCTAACTCTGTAGAATCTGCATCGTCTGGTTCGAGCAACTCTCTTTCAACTTCGTTTTCATAATCTGCAATGTTATCATAAAACCCTTTTTCGTGCTCAAGAAATTTGGCCACCGAATAAACGGCAACGTTTAGAGCGTCAACGGTTTCTTTTTGTTTTTCTTCCACTTCCAGGAGAGTTCCCTCTAGCGACCCAAAAATATTACCCCCATGTATGGTGGAAGGGTCGACAACTCCATGTTTAGCTAAATGATCAAACAGGCGCGATTGTGTCGCGTAAATGTGAGAGCCGTATTGCTCTTTGGCAAGCGCCAAGATCTTTTTTTTGCCAGGGGAGATTACAATATCCATATCCGGATGATCAAAAAGCATTATATCGCCCGCCATCGTCTTGGAGGCTTTAAGGTGGACTATGGCGTCGGGTCTCTCAATGGTTAAAGTAATGCTCATTCGGGGAGTAGCTCCCGTGCTAGATTTTGTATTTTAAGAACTTGAATTATCTTTTGCCGGTCGATAGGCGCCTGATTAAAGTTTTCGAGAATTTCCTTTACTTTGTCAAGTTTTGATTTCAACTCGGCATCTTCTTGAACTTCAGGCAAAATATAGGAATTGCCGGTGACGTCTTTTAATCTACCAATTTCTTCATTTAAATAAAACTTAAATTCGGTACCGTTATCAGCAAAAGAATTAACAAAGCTTTTTAACATTTCTTTTTGCTCTTCAAACAGCTCTCCATAGGCCTCATTGAATTTTTTGGTAAAATTACGCATTACAAGATTTGAAATATTTTTAGTGCCAGGAGTTCTCTGGACCGTTGCCATTAAGTTTTGGGCAATTTTACTCTCTAACAAAACTTTTGATTTGGGATTTAGATTATTAGAAAAAATTTGAGAAATGGTGGCAAGTGATTTATAGTTTGGAACAAAATTTGCAAAAACGTCCTTTGATAGGTTTTTGTTTATCAATGAGATTACACTACTTTGTTCTTTATAAAGTTTGGTTTGGTCAATCTTTTGATGCTGTAACACGCTTTCCTGAACTAGTTTGTCGGCCATTCGCTCGGGAAGATTTTTAGTCTCGGCCAAAGTTTTATATAAATCTAACTCTTGTCGCAGGTGAGTCCGGGCAGCGAAACGCTCTTTTAAAATGGCAATTGCCAGGTTTCTTTTTTTATTATTTTTAGCAACCGACTGCTTTACAATTTCTCGCAACAATACTTCATAAATAAAAGCTGTGTTCCTTTTTTTATTGTGTTTAGGCATTATATTTGCTCCAGCTGCTCAAATAATTTTTTGACTTCTTCTTTGACCTCAAAAATTTCACTTTCTTCCTTATCATAATTAGTTGTTTTATTCTCAAAAATACCTTTACCGAGCCCAAGCAACTCTTTGGCGCCCTGTGGAAGATTCATTCGTGTTTGTCGGGAAGGCATCCGTGCAGCTTCATGAGAACCCATCGCTGTAAATTGGCGTGTTCGGGCGCCCATATCGCGCTTATCGGTCTTAACAGGCTTATAGGCCTTCGCTTTTGATTTATTTGTAGTAGTTTCGCCAGTTTTTTTATTGATATATTTTATTGTGGGGGCGTCGTCTCTTTTGGCTGGCGCAGCGAGTAATGGACTTTCGTCCTCGGAGCCCAGTTCTCCTTCGCCGCCCAACTCTTCGCCACCTAACTCTTCGCCGCCTAGCTCTTCACCGCCTAAGTCTTCGCCACCCAATTCGCCTCCGCCGCCGAGGCCACCGGCGCCTTCACCAAATCCTTCCTCTGTGGGGGCAGCAAGAGTTTCAAGTTGTTGCGTGACTTGTCTATCATAAAAGATCTCTCTTTGGTTGCGTAAGAACTCTTCGTCAGAGACATCAAACAATGTATTAGCGATCCATCGTTTTGAGAAAAAGCCTTCAGTCGCATTGCTGGCAATTTCAAATTTCGTTCGCCATGTTTCAAGCTCTTGCATCTCCGAAATTTTAGAGGGGTTATTAAGTTTAATTTTAAATGATAACAAGTCATCATTACGGAACCCTAAAACATATAAATGAATTATAGCAATTTTTTCTAACTCAGTTACCAGTGATCGCTGTAACCGCTGGACTGTGCGTGCAAAACGAATGTCTTTTTGGGCCAAAGCTCCTTTATCTTCTTCGCCTCCTTCACCTCGAATTAAATATGATTGAGGGATTTTTAACGCAGCAAACATTTTTTGCTGCAAATATTTGACGTCATCAATATCAGCAGCATACGTTCCGCCAGGTAAAGTTTCAATAGTCGTGCCGGTACCACCCCGAATGGGAATAAAATAGTCTTCTTCGACCGACAACGGATTATATCGTAGATCGACGCGACCGGTTTCGGGATCCACGATTTGATTTCGTTTCATTGACGTGATGAAACGCTGCATAAATTGCTCAACATCTTGGGCCGCGATATTTCCCACATCTACCTTAAAAACCTTTCTCTCCGGAGAACGTACAATTCTATAAGCCATCATTGCATCTTCGAGGAGTGTTAGCTGCCTCCAAATCCGTCGTGATGAATCCAAAACCGAAGTACCATAAGGGGCAAATTTGTCATTCCCTAAAATTCTAAAATGAGCTACCTGCCAGTTCTCAAAAGTGACGCCCGCTGAGTTCCATTGATATTGAACATAGTTGGGATTGTTTTTGTCTTGACCTTCCATCCTTTCAATTTCTCTCGCCGGAAGTCCAATAACATTTTTGATGCCCACATCCGCTTCAATATCCAAGTACAGATAAAAATCTCCAAATTTGCACATCGTACGAGCCCAGCCAAAAAGATTAAATTCAATATTTAAAACTTGATAATAAAGCGTTTCTAGAATTTGTTTAATTTCTTCATCGGGACATTGAATTTTTATCATCCTATTGTAAACATTAAACGTTGTCATCTCATCAGCATAAATATCCAATGCCGACGCTAGTTCGGGCATATACTCCATCTGATCAAAATCAGCATAGCGCTGTAAGCGGCTCATTGTCTGAAGGTTGTAAGAGGAATAGTTATCTAAAGGATTGTACCCAAGCCTTTCGAACTTTTGGCCCGCCACATCTTTAAATGTGCGTGCATATTTATCTAGGCGGCGGCGGCGCAGCTGGCGTGTGTTCTGCGAGCGGTAGTTTATAATGGGACCTGAAAATAATCTAGTTAATCTTTTAAAGAGAGGGGAATCGGGGTTTCGTGTTTGTTGTGCTGGAGGCATGTCTTATCCTTTTAAAATCCACAAATGATCACGCATTTTCTTTCTTTCGTCAATAGCTTGTTCCATGGTATTTTGTTTGGCCATTCCGGGGATACGAGTATCTAAATGCGTTTTATTAGTAATCATAGCATTTAAAAAAGCTTTTTTGTAGGCAATATCCCTTTGATTTTCAATAATTGCCGTATCTCGCACCCAACAACCAATGGCTGCCGCCATAATTAAATCATCATTATAAGATCTTTGAGCTTCTGGGCGCCCGTTTCTCCAAATAAAAGTGTCTAATTCATTAGTTAATCGCTTGGAATAAATAGTTAACATTTTATTTCTTATAAACTCTTCAAATTTAGCAATAATCAAAGGGCGTGTTTTGTGAGAAGTCGTAAAGCCTGGGATCACACTAGAATTTCCTTCGGCCATATATTGCTCAACATACTCGTGAGAGCCTTTTTTTGAAAAATAAATATTGGTATATTCCTTTTCGATTAATTTTTCTAATACATGAAAGCCAACCGAATTGTTTTCTACAACAACCATCGCGTTTCCAAATTCTCTACCAGTGTTGAAAATCAATTCTGCAAAAAGATCGGGCGTTATTTTACCTTGGTACTCCCCAATTATTTTTAAAGTCTCTAGCTCAAAAATGTGAAATGCACTAAAATCTTTGCCATCTCCTCGGGAAACATCGGCGCTGAGTAGATAGGTCTTGTCCGGTTTATATTCTTCCCAAAGCCATATATTCCTATCCATTCCTACTTTGTATGTTGGTTCGCAATTAATGCTTTTTATTCTTAAAATATCATCAGGGTGGATAACAGTATCGCCAGATGTATTAAAATTGCATTCATACTCTTGGGCTATCTGCCTTTTGCTCATATTTTTAGTTTCTGTCTCAAACCAGCTTTCATCTCTTTCGGGGTGAACATCCCAGTAAAGCCTTATGGGAAAAAATTCATTTTGGCCTGCATCTGACTTGGTATATGTTTCATGAAACCAATCACCAACACCATTTGGAGTAGATAAAGCGATGCATCGTCCACCAGTAGAAATTGTAGGATACAGCGCTGTCCATAGATCTGTTAAGTTTTCAACATGCGCGGCTTCGTCGACCACCAGTAAAGACAATGATTCGGAACGACCCGCGTCAGCAGAAGTAGATGAGGCTTTAACTTGGGACCCATTACTTAATTCAAATGAGTTCTTATTATCAACATCAATATTGGCTATTTTTAACCAAGTGGGTAAGTGTTTAATAATTCCTTTAACTTTGCGTACTAAGTTTGCTGCTGTGCTTAGTTTTGTCGCGACCACAAGGACATTCTTGTCTCTATGGAAAAGCATTAGCCATGCGATATATCCAGCTACAATTGTAGAAATACCAAGCTGGCGTGCTTTAAGAATAATAGTAAATCGATGATCATCAAAAGCTTCTAATAGTTCCTCTTGATAATCATATGTTTTAAATGGAATTAGGCCATGGCCTGGGTGAGGTATTTTAGCGTAATTGTTATTAAAGTATTGAGAGTCTTTGCCACATTTTAAAACTTCTTTTAAAATTTCTTTTTTGGTTAATTTGTAGCTCATTATGCCCTAGCATTTGTTTTCTTTGCACCTTTTGGTGTTTTAACATTACTTGGCTTTTTAGTGCCTGGATATTGGTCTTTGCCTGTCGCTAAAAACTTTTCGATGGCGCTGCGCAGCTTCTCCTCGGATGTAGTGCGGTTATTTTCCTCGCTTTCTTCTACATCTTTAAGGCCTCCGACAGTATAAACTTTTGTAGCCTCGGCCCAAGTTCTAATCTTGGACATGTTTTGTACGAAAATGTCCGCGTCTCCGTCCGGCGTGAGAGATACAGTATTGCCAGTAACAGCTTTGTATTCCTTTTTTAGGAACTTTACAATATCTTTATAAGTGCGCTCAATCTCTTCATCAAGTTTAGAATTATGATAATCTTTAAGAGACAATTCAGTTTGATAAGTGATGATTAACTTGGGACCAGCAAAGCGTACTTTGAATCCGTCCATTACACGAGAATCCAAAACGGCATCGCCCTTTTCGCGTTTGAGACCGGCTGCGCGTGCCTCCCCATCGGCAGCATATTTTTTATATTGTGAGCCATCGTAAGCATTTGCGGCGGCTTGGTTAAGACCTTTTATAATGTCATATACAGATACGGTTGCCATTTAAACTTGCTCCTTTTTTTCTTCGGATGTATATCCTGCATTTTTGAGGGCGCGCTCCAAGTCGTCCTTTGCCAAAGCATTTGTTCCCAAGGCGCTTTGCACCAGTTGTAACATGAGTTCGGCGCCTTTTTGCTGCTCGGCGCTTAAATTTCTAAGATCAGCAGACTCTGTGGGTTCGTCTGCTTCGGCTTGGGGCTCTTCGCCGGGCGCCGGGGGAGCTTGTGCTACTACCGTTCCGGCTGGAGCCGTCGTAGGAATCTCTTCTTCCTGCAAAAAATATCGCGGGTCAATCCTCTTTTTGTTCTTTCGTATTATTCTTCGTCTCATGATTTGGCCTCCAACCTTTTTGCCATCTGTCTTCATTGAATTCCACGTATTGAATGTAACAATCGAAGCAGCATTCAAACTTATTCATATAAAGATCATCTTTGATCTCAAAAGAAAATATTCCGCATACAGGACATTTCCTTTTATTCTTCTTAGTAATTAGATTCTTCGGAAGGAAAAAGCCGTCTTTCTCAACTTTCTCTTTTTGTTCTTTTTTTTTATACTCTTCTTTATAAAACTCTTTAAGTTGTTCTAAGTATTCTTCCTCTTTTTCATCCGTCCAAAATGATTTGGGATTGGTGATAGCCTCCTTGCCAAATTTTTTAGCCATGGCTCTTTCGATCTCCGCTATTTTATTAAGAGTTTTTTGTTTCATTACGGATAAATTTCTTGATAAATCGCACTTCCGGTCGCGTACCCATACCATGTAGCTACTGGTGAAGGCTGAAAGAGCGCTACCACAGTATATTGAAGCAAACCCACACCCAACGTTTTGTAGTCCGGGTCATAATCGATTACAAAACCCATTGGGCGTACCACATTTCCATAAACAGGCTTCGCGGTGGCAACATTTCGCACACCAGTCGTTAATGTACCTGATATGTCCACACTATTGGCGGCGCCGAGTCCATTATCGCACGTCGCCCACAGTCGATCTCCGATGGCAATTGGCGCCGCGGTAAGTGCAGTGGTTGTTGTGACGCCTGATATGAGCATCCCGACTTCTTCGGGGGTGCCACTATATTTCCCATACTCTCCCATGGCGATACCTACAAGGGCGGCAGCAGTGCCGCGGCCGGCGCACGCTGCAGGCTGGTTGGGCTGTGGGTCACTAGTAAAATCAGTCTTTGTCCATGTGCCCTTACATAAATAATAAAGATATCCTGCATGCACCTTCCCTTCTGCGTTTTCTGCAGTGTTTCCGGCGCCGGTCTTCAAGACAACTGAATTGGCATTTTTAGCAGGATCGTGGTTAAGGTCTGTAACTACCTCTGCTCCTTTGGCTTTCAAGAAATCATACTGCTGTTTTAAA
>Ga0080013_1005011_pt1 | contig 12650 bp, 11 predicted proteins | sample ETNvirenome_6_85_FD_69236 | JGI IMG/M metagenome (GOLD analysis project Ga0080013, IMG submission 69236) | Marine viral communities from the Pacific Ocean - ETNP_6_85 (SPADES assembly) (version 2) | ecosystem: Environmental > Aquatic > Marine > Oceanic | place: Pacific Ocean | collected 2013-06-19 | reverse complement strand
TTTAAAAATTTAGTTAAAGGCGCGAAAGACGTCGCGACAAGTCCTGCCGGAATCATGCTACTTAGTGCAGCAGCACCATGGCTTGCTCCTAAAATGGCACCATGGATGGCTAAACTGGCTGGAAGTGGAAAGTTTGGAAGCTTTGCTTCAACAGCTCTTAAATCACCATGGGTTGGAAATGCATTAAAGAATGCAGCAATACAAGGTGGAATTGCAACGCTTACAGGATCTAAACATCCATGGAAAGCAATGGGTTATTCTGCATTGGCATCATTACCATTTACGGCACTTCAATCCGCACAAGCAGCAGGTAAATATAACGAATTATTTAAAACTTCAGAAGCATTCACTGGATTAGATACAGCAGAAAAAACTAAATTATTAGCTGGTGACTGGAGTGGAGCTGGCTTTGAAAGCAATCCACTATCTTCTTGGTATGATATGGCGTTAGGAAATGAAATGACACCATTGAATAAACTTGGAAATTATATTGAAGGAGATCTTACTGGTGTTAGAGATTTACCTAATTTAGAAAAACTTCCTCAAGTGGCTCCCACTAAAGGAGATATATGGTCTGGACCAAAACAAATAATAGCTGGATCAGGTAGACCATCTCCACATGCTTGGGATTTTACACATGAGATGATAAAAGAACAACTTCCAATTGATCTTTCTCCTGTAAGCGATATAGCATCTTCTTACTTTACAAGAGATCCAGGTAGTATGATGGAAACAATTGGGGGTGGAAAAGGATTAGGATCTATTATACCAGCATTAGGAATGGAAAATATAGATCTTATGGCGACAGCCGTTCCACAAATTGCAGGAATGTATGGTGGAAGAATGACAGACGAAGAGAAGTGGCTTGCATCAAAAGAAAAACAAATAAGACTATGGGGATTCCAGCACGGAATTCCATACGAGGAAGCAAAGGAAATATGGAAAGACGGCTACCGTAATCCATACTACCAGACCAGAACACCACATGATTATGGTGACTTTCAGTGGTCAGGATCCGATGCATATGCGGGCAAGAACAAAGGTGGAAGCATACAATACAAGGATGACTATACCGCAGGTGGAAGCGCCGTGGGCCCAGGAACTGGGACATCGGATTCTATTAGACCTGTTGCATTATCCGACGGTGAATTTGTTTTCACCGAGGAAGCGACAAACAATTTTCCAGGAGGTCCTGAAGGGTTATATTCATTAATGAATTCACTTGATCCCAATTCGGAACGACCGGAGGAGGCAAGAGTTTAATGGTTGATTACGGAAGTTATCCAACAGGGACAACAGTAGGCACACAAACAAGTGGAATGTCTCCAGAGATGGAGGCGAAATTTTTATGGTATTTGGATAATGTCGTAAAAAGCATGAAAGAACCTCATGCGGGTCAAGGACCAATAGCCGCGCAACAAGTTGTGGGTATGACACCACTACAAGAACAAGCGATGGCGTCGGCAGCGGATCCAGAAGGATGGAAAAAATATCTTAATGAATACCAAGGCTATGTAACAAAAGGAATTACTGATCAATTTGATCAAACAATTAACCAAGCCAATTTAGGTGCGGCGACGAAAGGAGCTTTTGGAGGAGAGCGACAACAGTTAATGACGGGAATACTCGAGGGGGAAAAAGGACAAGCAGTAGGACAGTCATTAGCTCAAGGATATGGACAGGCACATGACATGTGGGGGCAAGGAATTGCTCGAATGATGGGTGCTGGTTCAATTCAACAGCAACAACAGCAACAACAAAGTGATGCAAATTACCAAGCATATTTACAAAATAGAATGGATCCATATCAACGTTTAGGATTCATTGGTGATGCATTTTCAGGTACGCCGTCTGGGCAAATGGCAATGACGATGGGCACCTCGCCTGTTTCTAATCCTTTGTCACAAGCACTAGGTGCTGGACTTGGCATTATGGGATTAGGAACTGCTGGTAGCTACATGACCTAAGGGGGCACTGTGGTAACAGGCATAGCAAAACTTCTTTTACAAAAAAATTTACCAAAATTAGGAAACTATTTACGAAATCCTTCTCATATTCCAGGGTTTGGTGCACGTGATAAAGTACAAGCACGTCAATTTTACCGTGAAATGGGAATGCCTGATACAACAGGAACAGAATTAATGCGTAAAGGTATTACAGCGACAGGTGGATTAGCAATGATGGATTTTTTTGCTGACGATTTAGAGGCTGTTCAAGAAGACACATCTATACCTGATTATTCTAAGAGCTGGCCTGAAGAAAGTTATTTAGATAAACCAAAAATTATTAAAAAACCAAAAGTTATTCCTCTTCCTGATAAAAAGGATAGCGGAAATAAAAAATTAGAAAATGAAGAAAAACAATTAGAATCAGAAACAGCTGGAACAGGTGATAATCAAGGTGGTGCTAACGCAGCAACAATGTCCGCGACTAATAGTGCAGATACATCTTCCATTGGAAGTGATGCGGTTGACCGTGTTAAGGCATATAAAGATATCGTAAGACAGTTCTTAGGAACAGGCGATAAAGGAATGCAAATGCAAAAAGCAGCTATGCTTATGCACGTAGGTGGCATGCTTATGGCGGGTAAGTCCGAGGACACAGGTGTTAAAGGTTTTGTAGATATTATAGGACAAACAGCGATGCAAACTGCACCTATGTTATTTCAAATGGGTGTGGAACAAGGAAAATCTGAAAGAGAAATTGGACAAGCAGCATTACAAATGTACATGCAAGAACAAGAATCAGGAGATCGCTCCGGTGACTTTGTTTCTGTATGGGATAATGTTTATCAACGTGATGATGCCGGTGAAATTATGTATGATCGTATAACAGGTGCACCACTAACTGCATCAAGAAAACTTGTTAGCCAATTCAGAGCAAACAGTCCAGAAATGGATTGGTTTTTAGATCAAAATAATACATTAGGATTTGGACGTTATACATTCCAACCATCCAGTGGAACACAAGCTGGGATGTTTGGATCAATGGGCCAACCAAGCAGTGGAGTATTAACCTCTGATGCAGCAAAAGATTCCATGAAAGAATTCGCTGGATATGAGATGCGTGGCTTAAAAGCAATGGCGCAGAATATTATTCCAATGATGATTGAAAATAGAGATAGTTTAATTGGTTATAAAGGAAGACTTGGACAAATCTTTGGTGGTCCTGCCTACATTACAACAGACTTAATGAGTGGTTTCCTACAAGAATTTGGTGATAATTCTATTAGACCGACTGGTGATGAAACATTCGTTGTAGATAGAAATAGTGATCTTGGTAAATACTATCAACAACTTTTAGGTGAAGGACCAAAAGGTGCGCAAGCTGAAAATGCTAATATGACTGCAGCCGTTTTGGAAGATGCTAATGAAACAATTGAAATGAATGGAGAACAAGTGGGAATGTATCGTGATGATACAAATAAATATGGTAAAGGTGAAGGTGCTATCTTCTTTACAAAAGGAACACTAAGTAAAATATTATTTGACCCACGTAAGTCACAACTTGAAATCTTTGAGACAACACTAGGTCTAATGTTGGCAAGAAACAGACAGCCGACAGGTCGTATGTTAGCAGACGTTCTTAGAAGATCATTCCGTGAGGTAGAAACTGCTTCACTATTAGATTATTCATCGAATGATCCACGTGCTGTTATTGGTAAGTATATGAGTATTTATAAAGAGCTATATACTAACATGGCTGGTGCATTAAATATGGCTGGTGTTGTTGCAACAGAAAAAGAACGTGGCCCAGGATTAGAATGGGCACCAGATTTATTTAATGTTCCAGGTGCAGCGAACATGGCGAATATGTATTATGGATTAAGACAACAGGATCCATCTTATTCTACTATGGGCGTAGACGTACCAGGAATGGGTATACCTGCATTCGATGTATGGAGTGGAGGTAATACCGGAACAATTACACAAGATAATGTAACAACAAATCAAAATACACAAAATGCTTTTGATTATTGGAATAAGATGTTTGACTAATGGCTGATGTAATAAAACAATTTCAAGAAAGCGTCTTTAATAAGATGCCAGCGGACCAAGGACCAGCGGATAAGAAATTTGTCGCGCAGTCTGATATGGGAATTCCTATCACCAAGGCACAAGAGATTATTCAAGGAAATCAACCGTGGGCAACTGATCTACCACTCGCACCTTTTCAATCACTAGGAAATAAACTTCTTCCTGGACAACCTTTTGGAAAAGAAAACAGATGGTTAATGAATGAAGAACAAAAGAAACTATGGGAAGCAAAGCAAGCTGAATCTATTGCTTATCAGGAAAGAAAAGCAAAAGTTTCCGATCAACTAGCAACCATTTTTGATAAGGCTGAAAAGAGATTTGAAGAAACTGGTGACGAAAAATATAAAACAATGGCACTACAAGCCAAGAATGATATTCTAGCACAGTCAGGTTTAACGGATGCAGACTTTGCACCGGTAACAGGTGATACCTATTCTCTTTATGATGAGTTTGGATTATTTCGTGAAGATCCTAATCCTTATCCAATGGTGGAAGCTGCTGGCTACATGACAGCAGGAACCTATGGAAGTATTAAAGGATTTAAAAATCCAAATTTAAAACCTAACTTTGGATTAGTTAAAAAATTTATGCAAGGTGCAGGGAAAGGATTTGTAAAAGGAAAAGGTGGATGGCTTGGACGTGTAGCGAACAGTATTATGTATGGTGCAGCTGGCGTTGCTGGTGCTGATTTTGGATATGAAGTAGTACTTGATACAATGAACCGTGCAGGAAAGGCAAAAGAATTTATGCGCCTTAATCCTGAACAACGTATAGGACTACTTGATACCCTTGCACTCGCTGCAACAGGTGGAGGAAAAGAATCTTTAACATTTGGGCCAGAAGGAATTAATCGTCCTGATTTACCTAAACGTTTAGAAAATGCTATGGATGCAGCAGTCTTTGACGCCGCAATCAGTAGTGTATTCTTTGGATTACGACCACTATATATGGGTCTTAAAGGTTTTGGTGGAATGATTGGTGGATTAAAAACTAAACCACCAGCTGCAGACGTTATGAAAAGCGGTGTCTTTAAAGATCTTGGTGCACCAACACCAGATCAAATTGTTGCGGCTGATATGCGTCTTGCTCAATTCGACCCAACAAGTGCAACCTATATTGGTAAAGAAGGAAAAGCATTTGGTATGCCGTTTGGTGGTTCCAAATCAATTCCAGCAGTAGAAAAAGTTCAAATGAACATTCCATTTATTGGTGGTGGCTTAACAAGAATAATGAAATCAAAAGCATTTGATTGGTTAGGTCCTGCATCAAATAGAAAAGGAAGTGAATGGTTACCTGAACTAGAAACAATGGCGGGAACAACTATTCCTCGTTTCTCTGTGTCAGGTAGACCTTACATTGGATCATTTGTTAATGCATTCCAACGTGTCCCAGCATATGGTGGACCAGTCAAGGCTGGTATTCAAGTTGCCGGTGAAGCACAAAAGATACGTGCAATGGAAATGCTTGGTAGATTTGCACCGTATGTCAGCACTGCTGAAATGGGTGTGGATTATATTAAACTTGCATCTAAACAAGCAGATGATTTTGCTAAGAGAGCACGACTGATGGATGATGAATTATATAAAGCAGCTCAAAGTGCTGGTGCAATTATTAAGGATAAAGCCATTGTCCAAACAGCGAAAGATATTTTATTTAGATCCCATAAAATGGGCGGCGTACAAGGAGAGTTTAATAATTTTCTTCGAACTAAAATTTTAAAACCATCTGAAGATTGGCAACCAGGTCAACAGTTATTAACACCAGGTAACAGACCTATCGGTGAGATGTATGAACTTAAAAGAAAAATGGACAACAGTTATGCAAGATGGTCCAAGAGTCCTGACTCTGCTACCATTGCAGATGATTTACAAATGCTTTACAAATCATTTGAAGCTGACATGGGTTCATTAGGAAAAACACCTTTTGCTAACTTAACAAAAAAATGGGTGGAGTATGAAAAGTTTTTAAGTAATGGTATGTTATTGTGGGGTACAAATGCAGGAAAGCAATTAGGAAATGTTAAACGTTTTGGATATAACATTGCAATTGGAAAAAGCCCAACACGTATTGCCGAAAGTTTCTGGGATACACTTGCGAAGAAAACAGATTCAGGAGTCTTTGTTAGAGAAGATATTCAATCATTAAGAAATATTGTTGGAGATAAAGCATATAATAAAGGTTTAGGACATTACATTACAAAAATATTTGAAGATTCCATGTCAACAGTGGAAGGTATTCAGTACATTAACCCTGATCTTCTTGCGAAAGGATTTGGAATTGGAACAAAAAGCTCTCCTCTTAAACAATTATTTAGAGAAGCGTTACCTGGACCAATTACTACAGAATTTAAAATATTTAACAGAGAAAAAAATAGATGGGAAAATTTCTATGATGACCTTTTTGGTCCTCCACCAGGAAGTGTTCCATCTACTAGTATTAAAGCAGTGCAAAGCAAGTTACCAACATACAAAGACTTTGAAGATTTAGCCTTGGTCCTTGACCGGGTATTCAAGTATGGTATGCCAGCGCAAAGTACATTCCTTGCACGTTCAACCGTTCTTCAAGGACCACAGGGTGCATTAAAATCAAGCACACCACTTGGAGCAGCAGCTGGTGCGTATGCATCACATGCAGCAGGTGGACCATTGTTAGCTATGGCTTCTTTCTTTGGACTTCGTTATTTAGGAAAGGTTGTTACCAATCCAATTAGAATGAGGAACTGGAAGAATGCAATGGATGATACTCTTCCTGAAGTACTAAGACTTCGTAACTTTGAAAGACTTATTCAAGCAATGCCTGATGAGTATGAAGAGTGGCAAATAAGTCTACGTGATATGGAAAATGCAAACAAAAGACAAAATTTAATTAATCAAAACAAACGATCTGCTATGGGTATTGTAGATCAAATTGATAACGCAATTCCTAATGTATTATCTAATGTTGGAAGAGCTGTTGAAGCAGCACCAGCGTGGGCAAAAGATACTGGAGCAATTGGAGATGCTTTGGGTTATAATCAGCCACCATTAGATGAAGCATCACAAGCACCAGTGGCAACAGCAGGATCTGACACAGGATCTTCCATAACAGGAAGTTCTGTTATGAATGCCCCAGCCGCCGCCTCATTATATACAGGTAATACAGATGCAGCACTTGCTAATCAATACGGTGGATATAATCAAGGTGGTGTTGTTGATAATCTTAATCCAGTAATGGGTAATGATGGTAAATTTACTGATCCACAAAAAGGAATAAAAGATAATCCTTTTCTTAAACAAGCACAGGATAAGGGAGTTATATAATGAGTATAAGAGATGCAATTTGGGTTATAGGAATTTTTATAGCACTAGGTGCGACGTGGGGTATGACATCCCAGCGTATTAATGCTATGGAAAGAGATGTGGATAGATTAGAAGAAGCTTTAATTCTATTTACTAAAATGGAATCAAGAATCGCTGTCATAGAGTCAGAGGTTAAAAACATAAATAAAAAATTGGATAGGTTATAATGGCCGGGCCACAATACAAACAAAAATTACAACCAAATAGGTTTAATACTCAAGCAAGACAAGACCCTAATTTTATATATCAAACACATTCTCCTGCAGGTAATCAATATGATCAAAGAAATTTTAACACTGTAGATATAAATATGACCGAAGGAATAAGGGAAAGACGAGTTAATAATGGCCCAATTGATAGCAAAACCATGGCTTTTGAAAATACATATTTTACTAATCCTAGAACCCAACAAAAGTTTGGTCATTCTTGGGCTGAAGGTCCTAGTGGTTGGTTAGAAGAAAGGGAAATTTATCCTGATGCTAGTGGATATGGATCATACTACGATGAAGAAGGTAATTATTCTGAATACCCAATACAATTAAAAGGACCACAAACATGGAATTATGATCCTGGTAGTTTAGGTATAATGGGATTAATAGAATGGTATAATAAATTTGGAGGTATTTAATGAACTACGATAAACTTTTAGAATCAGTTAAAAAACACGAAGGGTACAGAAATAAGGTATACTTAGATACATTAGGCAAGCGCACCGTGGGCGTCGGCCATCTATGTGTAGAAGATTTCTGGGAAGATGATAAAGAATACGAAGAAAAATTCTTAATGGATATACTACAAAAAGATTTACAGTCTGCGATTGACCAGGCAGATAAAAAATGTGAAGGTTTAAAGATTTCAGACGATGCAAAAATTTTAATAATTGAAATGATTTTTCAGCTTGGGGGGAACGGAGTTTCCAAGTTTCGAAAAATGTGGACGGCGCTTCAAGAGGATCCACCAAATTATTTTGAAGCGCATGTCCAAATGCTTGACTCACGTTGGGCAAAACAGACACCTGCGCGCGCGAAGGAAATGGCAGAACAAATGCAGAACGCAGGATAAGAAATGGTAGAAGATTTTCAAAAACATCAAACGTCATGGGCAAATCCTACATCGCAACAACGACTGGGACCACATGCAGGACCTAAGAAAGGAGGATTTAGTCCTCCACCTAGTTTTTCTGGTCCTAAACCAGTTCATTTTGATTGGGATCAAGTAGAAAATCTAACTGCGAGTAATAGACAATTAGTTGGAACTGTTCCCATTATGGAGGGTAGTGGAAAAGGAATTCATGTTCCGGCAAGTTGGGCAAATCAATATGGATATTTTGATGATAAAGAAAATCCAGGACAAACTTATTTTCAAACCAATCCTGAATTTAAAACTTTTTTTCCTTACGAACCTGATTATTCTGCGCTTGCAGCGATAAATAAATGGAAAGAAACAGGAGGAGGAATTTATAATCTTAAGCCATATTTAGAAAAAGAATATGAAAATGAACCTAACTTTAAATATATTCCAACTCAACATCCATTAGGATTATATCGTTCTGATGCTAAAGATATACATTTAAATATGCTTCTGGACGAAGACCATGATATTCTAAATACATTGCGGCATGAACTAAAACATCACTGGACACTAGATCCTGATGATGAGCTTATAGAAGGACCAGTAGGTACATCGTGGGAAGAATACTTATGGGATCAATTTGATACAGATTTTAATGATCCCCTTCATCGTGAAATATACATGATGGATAATATGTGGGATATACCTGATGAAATGACTCCAAACGATATATGGATTCCTGGAAGGGATGACATAATCACTGGAAGGGATGACATAATCACATATGCACAAAACTTAGGAAAGATGCATCGCATGGGTAAAAGAGAATATTTGGGGTTAAATTAATGTACGGAATACTTAGTCAACTAGCTAAAAAAATGGGACGCCCAGCAATGAAGCGTGTCCTAGAAATTATTAAACAAAATCCAAATTCACGTCCTGCTCAAATTATAAAAAATGAAGGAGCACCTAATTGGTGGTATAAAGGAGGTGGAAAGGAAGGATGGGGTGGATACAGTGATGAATCCCGTCTTGGTCGAGCTATGCATTTAGCTGAAGGGTCCGATAGATATCTTAATCCATATCCAGGAACCTTTATGAATTATGTACGTGGTAAAGTAGGAAATGACCAACAAAGATTTAGAAGAATTTCTAATTTCTTTAGAGCAAATCCGGATAAAAGAAAATCTATGGATGACTGGTATAAAGAGATGGGATCCGAAGGATGGTGGGGCCGAAAATTTCTTGATGATATGATCCAAGAAGCAGAAACAACACCGATGGGAATTGAAGAACTTGCAAGAGCAGAGCTATCACGCGTGGGTAAAAAACCTTACACAACATCAGCAGTCAATAGATATTTGACCAAACAATTTGATAAATAATGTATAAAGGCATAGCAAATTTATTAGCTAAACTAGCATTAAAAAGAGCTGGAATGAAAATTACGCGTTTAGATGGGTCAATGAGGGATCTTCCAATTAAATTAGATGATGAAGTTTTACCACCTCCTGATGTATTAAAATTTTTATTACCACAGGCAAAAAATTTAGGTAATTATCCACTGGCAGCACCTAAAGGAGGTTTAACACCTAGCATGCTAAAGCTACTAAAAAAACATGACTATAGTAAACATCCAGCTTTAAAAGCTATACAAGCAAACACATACAAAGGAAAAATTAGAAATATATTTAGAGGGGAAACCATGTTTCCTGATAAAAAATTTATTTCTGAAGCTGGATTAATGTCTAATAAAAAACCAGGTACATGGTGGAGTACTTCACCATGGGAATCAGCTGATTATGCAATACGACCAAGCAAAGGAATCATGGGAGCATCTATTAATAATCCAGGTGTCATGAGAAGAATTCCAATGAATAGAAAGTTAGAGGATTTACCCGAAGGTTTTATTAGAGGAAAATCACCTACTCATATTCATCCAACACAGACAGCTATAGATGATTCAAAAATTTCTATGGTTTATTCTGTTGTAAATAGATTAAGAGAAATGGGATGGAGTAAAGGGGAGATTTTTAAATACGTGCGAATGATAATGAACAAGAAAAACGCAGCTGGTAAGCGTGATTGGATGTTATATAATAGTGGTGGAAAAGTATAAACTGTGCTATAATGCACCGTGCAAATAATTAAGAAATATAATTACGCAGAACTTAAACGTCAGGATGGTGATACTAGATTGTATTTAACACCTGATGGTGAGTCTCTACCCTCAGTTACAACTGTACTATCTAAAACGAAAGATAAAACGTTTTTAAAAAAGTGGCGTGCAAAAGTAGGTGAAAAAAAAGCAGAGGAAATCATTAAGAGTGCTGGTCAGATTGGCACCGCGCTCCACCTATATATAGAACGTTTTGTGAACGGAGATAAATACAAGGATCTTACCAAAATAGGCATACAAGCAGAAAAAATGGCGCAAAAGATAATAGATGAGGCGTTTAGTGACATTACAGAAATATGGGGATCAGAAGTTCACTTATATAATCCTGGGAAGTATGCAGGAACAGCAGATATGATTGGTGTCTATAAAGGTAGACCAGCTATCATGGATTTTAAACAAACAAATAGACCAAAGAAACGTGAATGGGTACAAGATTACCTCATGCAGCTTGCAGCGTACGCCGCGGCCCATAATGCTATATTTGATACTGAAATAGATCAGGGTGTCGTTCTTATGTGTTCACGTGATTTAACCTTTCAACGCTTTGAATTAACGGGGGAAAAATTTACCCGTGCTTCCGATGCTTTTATGAAAAAGCTTGATTTATACAACAAAAGTATTATATAATACACATAGGATGCCATAATGGGTCCTACAATCTTGCTTTAATAGGAGGTTTATATGAATGAATTAGAGCTAATACGTAACCATTTTCTTGGTTTTCACAATGACTTTTTTGATAACATCAGAAGAGTTTCAACTTATCCACCATACAACATAAAAGAAAACGATGATAAAGGTGTCATTGAATTTGCTGTAGCTGGGTTCGCTGAGAAAGATTTGAAAGTTGAAGTTAAAGAAAATACTTTAAGTATTCACGGATGCAAAGATAAAATGACTACAGAAGATTATTTCCATAAAGGAATTTCTGATAGAAGTTTTAGTAAAAGATTTCAATTACATAAACATATTGTAGTTGATAATGCTGAATTGAAAGATGGATTACTTAAGATTTCTTACCACAGGGATATACCTGAGGTTGAAAAACCTAAACAAATTAAAATTAAATCCACTTAGAAAGTTCTTCACCGCTAATTTCTTTAGCGATGTTAACTTTATTCCGAAGGGACTTAATGATTTTATCATCCACAGTCCCTTTGGCTACCATATCTATATATAGCACCGAATTCTTTTGTCCTATACGATGAGCTCTATCTTCTGATTGAAGTCTTTTCTCTAAATCATAATTATTAGAATAATATATAACTGTACTAGCAGCTGTTAGTGTAATTCCATATCCACCAGTTTGTGTATTACCAATAAAAAATCTACAACTATTTTCACTATCCTGGAAATCATAAATACACTGTTGTCTATCCTCTGCCTTAGTTGCACCATAATAAGTACAATAAGAATCCTCTCCATATTCTTTCTTAATAGCTGATTCTATATTTAATATGTCATGAATATAATTAGCCCAGATGATTACTTTTCCAGTAGTCTCACCTAGGATCTGCATTAATTCATCTAGTCTATTATTTTTAAGATTTAATGTTTCACCACTATCTGTTTTCATATGACCACACGTTATTTGATGTAGTCTTAATAATTGTGTTAATACATTAACAGCGGTAAGAGATTGACCTTTTAAAAAAGTCATAGCATTAGCTTTCATATCTTTATAAGCTAATTGTTGTTCATCTGTTAATTCTACTTCACGGCGTGTATATACTTTATCTGGTAAGTCCAAACAATCTTTCTTTAATATACGGTATGAGTGAGGTGATACCAATTGCCCTAATTGTGCCAAATTTTTAAATTTAACAATCTTCTGGTATTTATGCGTGCCACCAGCAGCATTTGCTGTTATAACAACTGCATAGCGAGTTCTAAATGCGTAATAACTTTGTTGACCAAGTATCTCAGGATCTAGGAAATCCATCTGTGCCCATAAATCCATTGGTGACTGGGTTACTGGAGATCCTGTTAATATTCGTCGGTATTTGGCTTCTTTGGCTAATGATA
>Ga0080013_1005010_pt1 | contig 12650 bp, 13 predicted proteins | sample ETNvirenome_6_85_FD_69236 | JGI IMG/M metagenome (GOLD analysis project Ga0080013, IMG submission 69236) | Marine viral communities from the Pacific Ocean - ETNP_6_85 (SPADES assembly) (version 2) | ecosystem: Environmental > Aquatic > Marine > Oceanic | place: Pacific Ocean | collected 2013-06-19 | reverse complement strand
CTTGGCAAGTCGAATCTCTTCCTTTGAAAGCCACTTGTTATTTACATAATTGCGGGCAAGATCTCGTCGCTGGTCCTGATAGGGCCGAATGCAATCCTCGATTGCGGATAGTGATTTAATATACTCAGTGATGTGTTCTGCTTTGGCTGTCTCATCAGACATAATAGCCTCCTTTTCTGTACTACCAGTATACCAAATCTGAGCTTAATGTCAATCTTTTTATTCAACTATCTCATACACACCGCTATCTAGTGCGTGCTGAAGATCTTTATATGAAATCTTATGAAGATTGCCTTCTACGGCCCAAAGAATGCTAATTTTGTTTTTGCCAACTTCAGTTATAATACCGATCGCGGAATCATTATCATCAAAATAGATGTATTTTACAAGTTGGCCTTTTTCAAGGTTCATATGATTATTATATCAGTAATCAAAGATAATTGGAAGACTTTCGTCTTGCTCCGAAACGCCTATATTTGCGCCGCGGACGTCCGTGATATCTCTAAGGGTTTTCGTTTTTAGCAACTCTTTAAGTTGATTAAAAAGATTTTTAGCATATGTCTTATCTAAAAGATCGATCTTTTGAGGAAGCACAGCATCTAAATCTCCCTGTTCTAATAATTTCGCAAATTCTGCTAGTTGTGTATCTCCCTGAGACGTTTCGAATGAAAGTCCGAAATCCGGATCAAATTTTATTTCATCCTCATAATCTTCGGGAAAAGCCCTTCCGTGTTGTTTTGCATATGCTTCTTCGGGATCAAATTCCGCAATTGCTTGTGCGCCGTGCTTATCAACCAAATGAGCCAAATGAGCCAGTTCTTTTAAAAATGTAATTTCGTCATTAACACCGTCTGTGACTTCTCGCGCATCTTTGTTTGGGTGGGCAAATTCTCGCATAAAGTTACTGAGAGTTCTTAATTGCTGCATTTCAGCATAAAACCACTTTTTATCGAACGGAGTTTCAAGTTCGCCTTGTTCATAAATGTGTAAATCACCCGCTGCACCAGTTTTTTCATCAAAAGCCTTTGAGGCCTCGCGCTCGTATCTTTCAATATCTGATCTGCCAGTTGGATCCGTGCGCAGCCTGATTGGATCAAAAGAACCTATATAAATTTTAAGCGCATGATCATTATCAAGCTTAACTACAAATCCAAAAGAGCCAGCACCTAAATGATCAACAATTTTATTGTGGTGAAATATTTTATTTTTTACAACCAAATAATTTATAAATTGTTCCGCCACTGTTGGATCGTCTATTGATTTTGGACCTTCATAGCCTTGCATAAAAATTGAAAAAACGCGACGGTCGCCGCGGTAAAGCCGAAACAGAGCTTCTACATTATGCTCTTGAACTTCGCCAGAAGGCTCAACTTGGGGCACTTCTTTGGTCGTGCCCGGAGGGCGTCGAGTACCAGGGGTCTTTACATCCCGCGGATCCATCGGTTTAATTGCCCCAAGTTTTGCCGGGGCGGTTTGGTCCCATGGGGCCCGGGCCGTGTCCGCTTCTTTTAAGAAGCTGCGCCAATTTTCCATTATTAGTTTCATTCAGCTTATCCTTTTAAAGTGCCGACACGACTGCTGCAGCCCATGCCTTCGCCGCGGCGCCAAACAAATGAACTTTGTCTTTCTTCCCATGCCGACCAGCAGTAGAAGGTCGCGAATCAATCATAACGTCGACACCGGATGGTTTTCCAACTGTATACATTACATCACTAGCAACTTTGCTGTAGTGGCCTTTCGTTTGTTCAAGATTTGGAGGGGCAATCCAAACAGTCTTTTTTGCTTTTATTCTCGCTGCAACTTGCCCGATTTGCGCTACTTTTTTGCTAGCGCCTAGCTTAAGACAATCAATGTCGTTATGCTTTCCAGCTCTTTTACAACCCACATTTGAATTAGCTATATCATTAGTACCAAGACTAATCAACAATAGATCCCAAGGAGCTTGTTTCTGGAGTTTAGTAACGCCACCGCATTTGCCCCCCCAACAGGCTTCCCCCTTCAACCAAACTCTCGCACTCGACCCACCAACTCCGCGGCGGGCAACTTCGTATCCTTGTGTTTTTAATGCCATGGCCATGGCTCTTCCGAAATCGCCGGCGGCATGACTATCGCCAATAATTAAAGCTCTTGGCCGATCGCCTACGGGGCGCGCCGCAACTTTTTTCTTTGGCGCCATGGCCGCGGCCGATTTTTGTTTCACCGCAGCCTTTGTTACAGCGACAGGAGCCGGCGCTACAGTTTTTGCGAGGCCGAGCTTTGTAAGCGTATTCTCGCCGGCAACGCCGTCCCATTCTTTTCTATTTTTCGGAAAAGCTTTCTGTTGAAATTTATATACCGCTGCTTTTGTTTTTGACCCATATTTACCATCAACGGCCGCGGCGCCAAGATCATAGCCCAATTCTTTCAACTTTGTTTGTAGCTGGGCAATTGGGCCTTCTGGGCCGGGATCTTTCATGCCGCGTCGATAAACTTGTTCAGTTAAATATTTATGCCAATTTTCAAAAATTAGTTTCATGGTAGTACACACATGTGCCTTTCTCTTTCAAGCACTTTAATTCTCTGACAATAAATAGATGTTTGTATCTCTAATTGCGAAATATATTTAAGAAGAGCGCGGTTTTCTCTTTCTTGTGTAAAGTCGTGCCTAACATGAGATGAAACAAAAAGAGTCGCAGCAAAAAACATAGCTAATAATATCCAAGTCTTCTTTCTGACGCTGCCTAGTTGTTTTTTAAGTTCAACGCCCACATAGTAAATAGTTTTATTTATCTAAACCGCTCATCATTAAAATAGCAATGAGGCCGGGCAATTTGTTACGAACATATACTCCAGAAAATAAAGTGTTTGTTCTGCCGCCAACATAAGAAATTGCAGCATCTAAATGTTTACTAACTTCTGGATCGTTCGCCATATCTGGAGTTACAACTAAAAGCATAGTACCAGTTTCACCCTTAGCTCGCGGTGGTGGGCACGGAGATCGCTTTGAGCAATTTTGATAAACTGTTGCGCCCAAATTTGGGATTTTAGGATCTGTAATTACTGTAGTGCCAAGGAATACTCTCTTTTCTGTTCTTAAGCAAGTTTCCAAATCTTTCGAATCAAATGTTTGAATAGACGACTGCTCAGATGCCAATTTAAGAATTTGACTGAACAGCTTAGCAAATGTTTTATTCGCCATTGGATACATTCCAAGCATACCAACCTTGCCGCGCAACAATTCTAGTTGCCTCTCGTTGTCTAAGAAAATATGAGTATGCTCAGCAACATCATTAGATAAAGCTAACGCATTTTTGGCAATTGTTTTATTAAGTAATTCTTGTGCCGAAGGCCAAGAAACAATATAAACAACTTTGCCTTTTGCCTGTACAGATTTAAGATATCTATCAAAAACATCGTGTAGCGCAACACAAGCACTGCCTGTGCCACCACCACCACCAGCAAGAACAAAGAGCCAATCAACATTTCCTAATTTATTCTTTAAGGCATCCTCAACAACTGCTCCGTTATTCTTAAAAATTGCTTTTCCAAGATCAACATCTTTTCCAACGCCATCGGCATCTGGAATTAATACTATGTGTTTGGGATCTATTCCCTCTGGCTGATCCTTGGCAGTTGTATTAACCAAAAAAGTTTTATTAAAGCCCAGGTCTAGAAAGGCTTTCGCCATTTTACCACCACCGCCGCCAAAACCAACAAAGGCGCAATTTAAAGCGCTTGTTGCTGTGTTGTCGGGTAGTTGATCTTCGCTCTTTGTATCTATTTCTGCGCCATAATGTTCTACAAAATCAAAATCGTCGTCGCTATCAATTACTGGCTCTGTCCATTCGCTTTCTTCGTTCATCTTACACTCCTTTTAATCTTTCTAGAGCATCTTTGCCGCCCGGAAGCCAGTTTTGATCTACCCTGCCTTTGATGCCGGCGCAAGAGCCATAGCCGGTCCACTGCCAAATATCCCAATTGTTCCAGCCTCTTAGATTCGGGTCAACTGGGTTCTTGGCATTATAATCAGCCCACCAAACCGGGTAAGCGCATAATTTGTTTAAAGTTTCCTTGTCCGCGTGTTTAAGATAGCTGTCCCAATACCACTTAGCTGTATAAACAATCGGTTTTACATTTAGTCTCGCTTCAACATATTCACAGAATTTTACAAACCACTCAGCATTGTATTGATCATCAGTTTTCATTCCCGCTTCGGCATCAACAACGGGAGCTAAATCAACGCCGTGCTCCCAGCCGACATACTTTAGTTGATCAACAAAAGCGGCCGCTTCGGCAACAGCGTCTCTCACTCCCTTGTCCGTGTCTGGCCGCGCAAAGTGATAACCACCTACCAATAGGCCGTTTTTCTTTGCTCCTGTCCAGTTTGTTTTTCTTCCTTTGTTTTTATGAGTTCGGCCTTCGGTTAGCTTTATTATGGCCCAGACGTTATTTGTTTTGGTAATTTTTTTCCAATTAATTTTGCCATTATGAGAGCTTACATCAATGCCGGCCCAGACTTCTGTGCCCATTGATTCTTGTGTCGCCCAGCCATATATGCCATCGCATATAAGCCCATGACAAGTTTGATATTCCTTTAAAGCCGCTTCAGTTTTTGGACCAAAGTCGCCGTCTGCCGTAGCATTTATATTTTCTTGTAAGCGTTTTACTTCTTGGCCTTTGTTGCCATTTTTGAGTGTAAACATTACGCGGTCGACTCGCTGTCGATCGACTTGTTCAGCTTCGTCAAGCGGCCGGTCATGGGCGCGATCCCGCATCGCCTTGTTCGTCAGCCGACATTGGGATTGCACCACGGAGCGTTTTCGCGTGCACGGCGGCAGATGGCGATGGGCCCGTTGGACCACCCTTTTCCAAGTGGGCAATCAAAGCTGCAATGCTTTTTGTGAAATTTGCCTGTCTTTTCGGCCCACCATCTGTCTTTCTTAGTAAATTAATGGCTCTTTGAGTTTTGCCACCGTAAACACCGTCAACACCATCTTTATTTTTGCCTGTCCTTCCTAGATTTATCTTTTTGCCAAAGCGCTTTTTTAGTAAATCTTGCAACACTAATATATCTTTTCTGGCCTTCTTCTTGCCGGCGCCGGGTTTGGCGCCCTTTCCAGCTTGGAAAGCTTTGGGGCATTTTTGCTGAAGGGCCTTTACAAACATATTTAGAGGTAGCCCAATTTGGGAAGACGGAAATTCTGAAGTGGTCCCCTTGGTCCAGTGAACCGTCATATTATCCCCTTCTTCGACGACCCCCTTTATTCCGCCATACTTTGAAACCCCTTCGCTGCAAACGCGATTAACAATCTTCTGAAAGCTTTCGGGAATACCGGTTTCCATGCCGGCAATATCATAACCAGCGCCCGGCTTCGGCGGTGGTTTGTGTTGCTCCCACTCAGAGGGCGTTGTTTGCGGGCCGACCTCTTCTAGTCTATTTATTTCTTCGTTAATAAGTTTTCGAAGTAGTATTTTTGTTGCTTTCATAATGATTTTCCTTTACTTATTGCGGCCGAAGAACGTGTCCACCGTGGCGCGCCCCTCCTTTTCGGCAGCAGCGGCCGGTGCCACCTCGCGAACGAGGGAGCGCAGAATTCTATAAAGCTTGTTTAAATTTTTGCGTGCTGTGCGCTTATCTTTTATAAAGTCGTGGGCCAGTGCGGTGTTCTCCGATTTCAACGCATATCTTAGCGCGTTAAAAGTGTTTTTCCCCCAAATGCCATCGGCTCCGTTCAATTTCCTGCAGCGCCTGGATTTGCACTTATCTCTAAGCCATGTATCGGTCATATGGTATTTGTTCAAAAGCTGTTGTATCTTTAACACTACGCCTTTCCTTGGGCCGCCGGCGGCGCCCTTTCCTTTGTCCGCGCGGGGCAACATACACTTGTTTGTAAGAGGATTCCAAGTTCCAGCGAATCGCTTGCACTTTTCCTCTTCCGTTTCCGCGCCAAAAGAGGCGGTGGCGCGCCGCTTACGCTCTTGATCGATCGCTGATGGCCGCGTCTCCGCGCCCACATCGGCCGGTTCAAGTGGCGATCGTTCTTCTAGTCTATTAATTTCTTCATTAATAAGTTTTTTGAGTAGAGCTTTTATTGCTTTCATGGTGACCGGATCTCCAAGAATTAATTGTAAATTCCTAATAAATAGTATAAACAATTTATAAAAAACTAATTATCAAACTATTTCACAGGCCCCACCAGCACAGGCCAGTTCACCTTGCAAATCCGTGTTGTCTCCATTCTCAGTAACCTGCGTTAAATCAACATTTTTAAGAGCTTGCACCAGCGCCTCATACCTTTCTCTTGAACAGTCCTCAAACGGCGCTTGAATGTAAGTTCCCCCATCATAAGGCAGAACAGACAACCCATTATATTTATCGTGGTTTTCCCACATCCACTCACCGACATCTTGCCACTCAGCATCTTTAATAGAAATGGTAGCCGAAACGTTATGAGTATTTTGACCCTTCTTGTGTCCCGGCTTTACCCATTCTGTTGATACCTTTGCCACTCTTTTAAGTAATTGCAAAGCTGATTCGTGTCTCGTAATTGCTCCCTCTGGAGCTTTTTGAGGAATAGCAATGACGGCCGTGTCATGAGGCCGAAAATATTCATCTTCTATTAATTCTGGATGGTTTAAGTAAAGATGCCAATAAATCGCTTCATTTTTACCAACTCTAATCCTGCGAACATAATAATCATTATGCCACGCGTGGATTCCCGAACTTGTTCCAAGAGTTAAACTTGTAGTGCCGGCCGGCTTAACCGTTGTGCAACGAGCAGCCTCTCTAATCCCCAAGATCTTGGCAACTCTCGCATTTTCTTTTTTGACGACCTGGGCGGCCTTAGTCATATCAAGATTCAAAACGTTGCCAGACGCAATTCCCGTCATAGAAACGCCTATAAGCGCATCTTTCTCGGTGGTTCGACGCCACACATCTCTAAGGTAGTGAAAGTCCGTATAGCCGGCTTGTAGGGTGCCTATAAACGCTGCGGCCTTAACTCTCTTTTCTAACTCTTCCTGAGTTTCTACATTGCTTACATTAACTTCTGTAAGGTTGCAGAATTGATAAGGCCGTAGAGCGATCTCGCAGCACGGATTGGTTCCCCAATCTTTATCATTTGAAAAGTAAAACCCGGGCTCTCCTGTGCCAGAGGCCTTTACACGCTCCCAGAGAGATTCAAAGAACTCCTTTGTAATTCTATGTCGAAGTAATACGACGGAATTATTAGCGCGTCCCCTTTGTGGGTTCTTTTCCCACCAATTTCCAGTTTTGGCAGATAACATTTCATCATCGTCAGCAGAGAAGAGACTGATGAGAGCAGCACGGCGAATGCCACCAGCAAGAACAGCATCAGCAATGTAGCAAATGATATCATGAACTTCAATAGACTCAAGTTTATCGCCCTCCTCTTTTTCGTCCAAAACACCTCTAACCTTAAGCAGGCACTCTTTAAGTGGCTGTGGCCCGGGCGCTTTCCCGCCTGAAGTAACTAGTCTCGCGCCCTTCGGTCGGATGTCACTAAAGTCAAATCTTATGGTAGATCCGCCATAAAAATAGCTTCTCACTAATACCTTTACTGCGTCAGCCCAGCCTTCGATGCTGTCGCCAACCAAAAACCTGCGAGATCTATTGGGATTTGGCTTTCTAATTTCTGGTAACTGTTCAACGTGGTGATTTTGTACACTATAGCCAACGCCGGTTCCACCTAGAAGCAAGAACATAATTTCACTAAAAACGCGCCAATCGTCGACCGGAACAAAAGCACAATTATAAATTCTATTTGGGGCAACTTCAATTGGCTTGCCACCAAACTGCATAGAACGCATAGAAGGTAGCACCTTCTTTTCATGAACCAGCTTATAGGCCGCTGTAATCTCGTCCCTTAGTTCTGGATACATTTTCCAGTGCATTCTTTTATTGCGATTAACAAGCTCTCTCCAAGTTTCTCTGCGCTTTTTCGTTGGCAAGTAGCGCGCATATTTCATATGCACAGTAATGTCTGATAAAATTTCACTTGCTAATCCCATTTTTCTTCTCCTTAAATTTCTTGTATTTTTCTTTTAACGACTCTTCTTGTTTTTTCGCAGCGGAAATGTTTATATCTTCAATAGACTCTCCAGTTGGCTCTAGAACCTCCAACTTTACATTACTGGTGTCCATAAACATTGGAAATATTAATCCATCTACCCCATTTCTATTTTTTGCCACAAACATACGCGCAGTATTGGCATTTTTATCTTCTATGGTGCGTGATATGGTAAATATAAAGTCAGCAACAAAACACTTGTTAAAAGCTTCAGAAATGCTTTCCATTGTAATAACTTCGGCATTTAAGCCGCTTCTATTGGTCTGTGATGCAGTCCAAATAGGGCACTTAAACTCTTGGGCAAGCCCACGCAATTCTTCGTAAATGGTTTCTAGCTCTAATCTCTTTTCTTTATAGGTCGTTTTTGGCTTTAACAAGTCTGCATAATCTACAATAATCATGTCGATCGGCACATTGGAGCTTTTTAGTTTTTGTAGATGTGTTCTTAAAGAATTAACAGACACTGATTTGGTCGGGTATTCTTTAACTAAAAGATTACCGGAAATGTTTTTAATTTTTTCATAAATCTCGTCTTTAACGTGGAACAGGTCTTTTAAGTGGTAACCAGTAACACACGAGTCATAACGCGAAGCAACAACAGTGTCCCCCAATTCCAATGTGTAATGAACAACTTGCAGACCCCTTGTCAAGGCCATGGAGCCTAAATGTACAAGAGCCATGGATTTGCCGGCGCCGGTGGGTGCAATAACAACACCAAGCTCTCCAGATCCCAAGCCGCCTTTAACAATTTTATCAATTTGTGGCCAGCCTGTTGTTACAGGGCTGCGCGTTTTCAACAAGAAGCGCTCTTCAAAATCTAATTTAAAATCATAACCGTAATTATTGTCTGAACCCAGCTTCAATGCCGTATTAATTAAATCACTAATTTGGTCAAAAGATGCCTTCTGCAATAAATTTGCAGACTTAATCAACGCCTCTTTGAGCTTCTGTTTCTTGCAAAAATCTAAAGATGTTTCCTTAATATACTCTTCGTCTTCAATATACGCACTTGTTTTAATACGAACGAAATAATCTCTTGTTTGTTTTGCCACTATTTCATTTTCGCTGCTTAATTCAGAACGTAAAATAGTGGCCATTCCCTCCATCGAAGGATGCTTATCGTATTTTGCCTTATAATTTAACAGCTTCCCAGTAAAGACCTGTAGATATTTAAGTTCAAAAAAACTAATATCCAGCACCTCTGCAAGTTGATCACAGAATGGTCGGTCTTCAAACATTATTTGCACAAGTTTTTCTTGAAAATGTTTTCCAAATTTTGAAAAATCTTGTTGTTCTTTAAAGCCCACTATTTACCCTTTTAATGTTTCTCATATGTGCGAAAAGATCATCAAATGAAATCTCTGCAAATCCATCTTGAATCATCATTTTGATGATCGCAGTTTTGTTTAGACCAAAAGGATAATTGTGTATCACTTCTTTAATTTTTTGAGCATTTAATGGAGATAAACTATTACAATAAAGTTGCATAATTTTATAATTTTCTCCTAACAATTCTTGATTTTCTATAACTGAATTATATATCTTTAGAGTGCTTTTTTCAAGCATTTCTTCACTATGTCTCACCAAATCTGTAATAGTGTGCTGTGCAGGATCTTTAAGAAACGGGAACCTCTTCGAAGCAGACTTCAATCCTACGCCGGCGAGGCCTTCAATGTTGTCTGATTTATCGCCAGTCATTGACCGAGCCAAAGTAAAATTTGTTGGGTGAATGTTGAATTTTTCTACAATATTGTTTTTATTTAAAATTTCTTTCTGTACTGGTCGGTAAAGAAGAGTTGTATCGTCCAACAATTGAAAAAAGTCTTTATCTGATGAAATAATTACCTTTTGTGTGTCACGGTATAAACCACACAACGTTGCAATTAAATCATCCGCCTCCGTATGATCCAATATCAATTGAGAAATAGGAAGATTGTTAAAATATTCCATTAGGCGCCCCTGCTGCCAAATTTTATTCTTGAGTTCTTCTTCGTCAGACAGATTTCTTATATTTCTATTTAAACGAATGGGCTTGCGGCCCTTCTTATAGCTACTATTAGTCTTCCTTCTCTTTGAAGAGCCTTCACGACCATCCCAGCAAATAAAAACCTTAGTTGGTTTTACTTCACGACACAACTTTTGCAAAATTCTCATACTTCCTTTTAAGCCGCCAATTGGCTGACCGTTTGTAGAAAGTGAGGGGTCTACTATATATGCTCGATAATACATGTTGAGCATGTCGACAATCATTATTCTATTCATAAAAAAATCCTTTGGTAGAGTCTCTATTCTACCAAAGGAGCCTCAAAAAGTCAACTGCTGCTATCTACCTTGTCTTCTATAGGGTTTCTTATAAAGCTTTGATTTTTTATTATGGGCCCTTTTTGTGAATTTACCATCGCCCTGTCTTGTCTTCTTTTTTGGAGCATTTGATTTCTGCAGTGATTTTTTACTTGCCATTTTTATCTTCCTTCTCGCCGTAAAACTCTTCGGCGTCTCCTAATCGTTTATCGAACTTCATTACCACCTCTTGCTCCATTAATTCTATAGCCCTGTTGTAAAACTTTTTGTCTTCAAGCTTTTCAGACCAAGCTTTACCTTGAAATTTTTCAGATGTTTTATCATCATAGTGCAAAGTATACCATGCGCCGGCATTAGTTAAATATTCTGATGACTTGATTGCCTCAAGCCAGCTTTCCTTGTCCATAATCATGATTTCATCGCCGCCCCACAAGATCTTAAAATTGCACTCACGACCTTGCGTGCCAAACCGCGATTTCTCAATTTTAGCCTTGACTTCAGTTCCAATGCGATAACCTTTCTCATCATAGATGAAACTTGCCTTCCCTTTCCGCGCTGTGAGCCATACACGCAGCGAATAGGCGTAAGTTAGGGCCTTGCCCCCCGGAGTGAAATAAGGCGTTGTCATGGCCTCTGAGGGCCTTCTAGTAATGTTTGTTTTTAGCTGGTTCAGAATCAAAAGAGTTGATTTTGTATTGGCGATAGGCTGAACTAATTTTGCCATTCCTTTTGAAAGAATGCGCGGCTTAACTGCCATTGTTGATAATGGGTTGAAGTCGCTCTCGATGTCACTAACTGAAGGCGTCATTGCCAAGCTGTCCCAAATGAAAAGCATTTGACCGTCGTTATTAGACAACAAGCTTTCTATTGTTTCTAAAACAAACTCTACAGACTGTGCTTGAACATATAAAAGAGTTTTTACATCACAACCAGCATTGGATAAAAACTCTGGATCAATAGCCGACTCTGAATCGAAATAAATAACATCAATTCCCATCTTTTGAGCATTGCCGGCAATCTGAGCGGCCATGTACGATTTGCCCGTTGCCTCCAAGCCAGCTATTTCACTAACTTTCCCTACAGGAATACCGCCCCAGCTACCGCGCTTAACAATTCCATCAAGCCACTTACAGCCTGTAGGAATAAACTGCTCTACTCGCGTGGGGTTATCGTCCTTTAATGAAAATGCAACCTTAAAGCCGGCCTTTTTATTAATTAACTTTTTCATGTCGGCAATATTTAATCGCCCAGCAACATTATTGGCCATTTTTCCTCCCATGTAGGCAGGGGGGCCGTAGCCCCCCTGCCAAGACGCTAACCAACCAAGTCTGCAAAGGCGGTGTCGACGCTATAAGACTTTTCCAGCCCAGCATTGTCCGCTGTACTTTTATTCGAAGAGTCTTCACCGTCTTCGCCAAGCAAATACTCATCGAGCATTTGAGAAACCTGCTCTGGTGTTTTACGCTCAAAAAGCGTATCCCACTCAATGCTAGTCTCTAAAACCTCAGACGCCAATTCCTTATCATCACAAATCTTTGAACTCTTGCGACGAGCAGTAATGGTGGTGTTTGGATACATAGCTCCGGGCGCCTTACCATATGTAAGAACCAAATCGGTTCCATCATGCGGATCAGTAATATCGCCATAATCCGGATTTAGAACCAACTGAAGAAGGTTTTCGTAAACGGTTTTGCTAAATCCCCAAACCTTAACGCCTTCATTCTCTTCGCCGCGCACAACAACGGGCGAAAAGAAACGCTGCTTTGCCATCAGCTTCTTTGCCATTTCCCGAGATTCGTCCGAACCATCTTCCCAAAGACTTCGGACAAAAGTATCAAGGGCGTCCTCTTCGCCAAAGTTTCGCTTTGGGCTCAAAAAACCAAAGTTTTTGCCAAGGTTATAATGAAACCAAAACTCCTTAAAAGGGTCGCCATCCTTTGAGGGAACGATGCGAATAACGCTTTCTCCCTCTGGTGGCTTCCAAAACTTACTTCCATTTCCTTTACTGTGTAGTGCCGAAAGCTTAGCACGCATTTTTTTCAAATCAATTGCCATTTTTTTATTCTCCTGTGTTATAGAACTGGTTGATATTTCCAGCCCCGCTTAATGGTTAAAAACTAATTGGACCACGTTTGTAAACGCTTCAATATAAATATGGTTCTCATCATAAGTGGTTGAGATTATTTTATAAGAATTGTCCACCTGTTTGTCCTCAAGCTGTTTTTCAATGTTGTCTAACAACTTTTCATGTGAATTCCAAGATTCACTGTCTTCAGCTAT
>Ga0080013_1005009_pt1 | contig 12651 bp, 24 predicted proteins | sample ETNvirenome_6_85_FD_69236 | JGI IMG/M metagenome (GOLD analysis project Ga0080013, IMG submission 69236) | Marine viral communities from the Pacific Ocean - ETNP_6_85 (SPADES assembly) (version 2) | ecosystem: Environmental > Aquatic > Marine > Oceanic | place: Pacific Ocean | collected 2013-06-19 | reverse complement strand
TAGGGCAAGACCTTCCACTTTTGAGAGGTCATAACCCGGCCAAGGCAGAAGAGATGGAAAAAGAATACGATCGCTTAAGTGATCTTTTATCAAACGTGAGAAGAAAGTATGAAGATCACTAAAAGACAACTAAGAAGAATTATTAAAGAAGAGAAGCAGAAGTTGCTAAATGAGCAGAAGGTCCGCCGAATTGTTCGTAGCCATTTGACTGAGCAAGCCGGACCAAATTTACCGGCTTTAGCTCGCGGAAAAGATTTGGTGCCAATATCTATGGGTCGATGGATGGATCAAATCGGGTTTGCTGAGGCCGGCAGTGGGAAAGTTGTTATAAGTGGAGATCAGCTTGAAGAATTAACATACGACGAAGCTACTGAACAAGTTGATGGCAACCTCTGGGTTCCTTTAGTTCAGCAAATAATGGCATCTGCGAATTCTACAACATTTAACTCGGATGAACTGGTCGATTTTGGCCTTTCAAACACAGCAAGTTTCGATCCCCAGCAAGAACCAGTGTTTAATGATCCAGGGTACTCGGAATTATATAGATCTGGAAAATTAGTCGTAAGAGGCTAAAGGAGAAAACTGTGAAAATCACGCGAGAGCAGTTAAGACAACTTATTAACGAAGAGAAGACTAAACTCTTAAATGAGTATACACCTGCTCGCGCACGTTCAGCATCTGAGATCTTAGCTGATTTGCATGAAGCGTTAGATGAACTTATAGGAGCAGTAGGGTATGAAGAAGCTGCAAACGAGCTAACTGGCATTGCAGAAGAACTAAGTCTTGAAGCCGCTCATGAAAAAGAAAACCCCACTCTGATAAACTCTGTATATGAAAACGCTGAAGTAGATAATATGCCAGAATCATGGAAACAGATTTTAGGTCCAGAATTTGGAGATAAGAAGTGAAAATTACAAAAAAACAGCTTAGAAATATTATTAGGGAAGCTATTACAACAGTATCTGATGAAGAATTTGATTGGCAAAGCCTATATTCTTCATCAGGCAATGAAGAACCTGATAGGGCTACCTCCGCAAAACGAGATTTAGTTCCATCAGAGCCAAAGCGTCCATGGGGATCATATGCTAGTGTTGGTGATGAGACATATTCTGACACTATTATGATGAGCCCAAATGGAGACTCAGTTTTGGTTGATGGTCTAGAAACTTATATACAGGATGTACCCTCACAATTGCATTACACTTCAGGTTTCGAAATGAGTGATACTGATGCTGATAATTTAATACACGCACTAGAAACTCAGCAGCAAGATGGTTATATAGAGCTTGGCGTTGAATATGCTAACGGAAAATGGAGTTGGTAATGAAAATTACTAGAAAACAAATTAGAAGAATCATCCGTGAAGAAATAGAAACTCTTTCGCAAGAAGAAAAAACTATTTCTGCAGAAGAACAAGAAAGCGCGATGCTCGCTCGAGATAGAGCTGAAGATTTGGATACTGTTGAAGATGCATGGGCTGGTGGAGCAAATCTAGTACACCCTACTGATTTTGAAGACGAAGCTCTTACAGACGATAAGGTAGTAAGAGGACATCAGGTTTTAAAGATTGTAGAAAATATTATGAATGAAGGAAGTATGAAAGATCGTCACATCAAAATTGAAGATGCAATTTTAGCCGTTGTCGAATCCGAACAGAGCATTGCTGGAATGGAATTAGTTCAAAATGTTTTAAACTATGAAGAAGAACTAGATTTTGAAGTTCCCTTAGAAAGAGATGAAATATTCTCAGTTTTAGATAATATGCAAGAAGATGGAACAATCTTTTTTGATTCTGAAGAAGACGCGTGGTTCACATCTATGGAACATTTAGTAGCGTACAGAGAAGGCGGAGTTTGGTCTGATGATAAAGACTACGAAGCTGGTTGGTATAGATAACAGGAGAAATTTGGCCATGAAATCAAGATTGAAAAGAAGACTTCGAAGAATCGTAAGAGAATCTCGTCGATTAAATGAAGACGAGATAGATACTGAACTTGATCGACTTCACAAAAACATTAAAGATGATATAGACCATATTAAAGACCTTAAAAGAGATATCGAATCAGATCGGGACGAAGAAGAAAGAGCTGAAGATAAGAAAGAAAGAAAAGATGAGTCTCTTCGTCGGCATATCAAGAAAATTGTTAGAAAAAACGTATTCCAAGAAACGCGTGGTTTTGAAACTTCTGTAGATATCGATGCCGAAAATGAAGAATTTGAGTTAGCAGAACTAGTTCCAGTTTGGTCTGAAAGAATTCAATCATGGATTCATACACAATGGTCTCCTGATTCAGATTTCTCCTCTGTTAGAGCAGAGCGGCCAGCCATTATTGCGGCGTTGAGAAAAGTTGCGAACGATATGGGCGAATGGTTAGACTAAAGGAAAAAAAATGAAAATTACCAGAAAACAGATTAGAAAACAGATTAGAAAAATTATCCTAGAACAAATGTCTAGAACTGCTGAACTAACAGACCCCAGTGTTACTGAAGAACAAATTAGTAATGCATGGCCTGAAGGTGTAACGGTAGGTGGAGTGAACGTATTTCAGACATTCTACAAGGGTCCAGGCATGGGAGAAGCATGGCAATACCTCCAGCGATCAGGATATAGCGAAGGTCAGGAGTCTTATCTCGGCTACAGCCCAAGCAGTGGTACATTTTTTATGGGCTTCGATGCTTGGGAAGATGAAGAAGATGACTACGGTGGAATGCAACCAGGAGAAGAAATGTCAGGTGTTGTAATGGAGCTAGGTGATAATGGTACTGCAATAGATATAGTAATTGAGGTACCTGGAAGCATGTATCCAGCCGGCCTACGAGAGCTTAAGCGAATGGTGCCAGACATACTTGACGTAAGGTTAGACTAATGCGAGTAACTCTAGATGATGCACTTAAAAATCTTTCTGCAGATGAACTAGCTGAATATGAAGAAATCATTGAGCTTTGGATTACGTACGGGGGAGATTGATGAAAATCACAAGACACCAACTTAGAAAGATCATCAAAGAATCCATTCTTAACGAAGAAATGTTGAAGATCATTGCTAACCCATATTCTCCGGAGACCGAAGTCTTCAACCGGATTGCTAACTACGCACTTAATAATGACATCCAGGCTGCGCTAGCTGATTCTGAGGTTAACACTCCAAACTTAGATCTGGATATCGACGAGATGAGGCCATGGGTCAGGCGGGTCGATAAAAATGATGAACAGTGGATGTCTGATGACGTTGTTGTTCCAGATAATTGGGATGCTGATGCTGTTTATAGTTTTATGCAGAAATTAGAAAATGCGTGGTATGATCAAAAGGGTCAAGAATCAGATACTGAACACCAAGACACACCTGATGTTAAGGAACGAGAAGCAATCGGTGGGGTTCTAACCCAGAATTATGTACTTCCAGATGAGTTTCCCGGGATCACATATCAAGTCCGGCGTAAAGGTGGTAAGCCACACCGCATTGATATCGAGACCCGCGATATGTATTCTGCGGATGGCATCGATGCGAGTTGGGCGCAGCAACATGGTACAACAATCGATAAAATTATTACTGTATTAGATAAATACGGCGCGAAGCTTCGAAAGAAGAACCCACCTCGTAAATACACTCCACCGATGTACGATTAAGGAAAATTATTATGCCATTTAAGTCAGAAAGACAAAGACGTTGGATGTGGGCAAATAATCCTGAGATGGCTGAGGAATGGGAAGAAGAAGAAAAAAACGAGAGTCGCAGAATGAAAATTACAAAAAGACAGCTAAGAAGAATCATTAGAGAAGCAATCGAAGACCCAAAGGGCGCATTAGCTGCAGCACAAGAGATGGGATACAGTCTAAACATACCTATAACAGTTGACTCAAATCAGATAGCTATCGATGATGCATTAGCAGGGTATCCAGGTGAGTTCACCTATGATGACATCGCAGCAGCTGTTGCATCTGCAGATGTTCCACTTTATGAATCTAACGGATCCGGCATGCCAGCCGGAAATGTTATAGGCTACATTGAGGCCGATATAGATGGTGATTATCGATACAATCAACAACTCAGAGTAATCCACAATCCCAGCACAGATGAGATAACGATCATAGTACAAGATGCAGGTGCCGTCGGTGGTATGGATTACCATGGCCCAGGTGAGGGTCGATCTGATTACTACACACATGGCAGGCCGCAGGTGTTGCCGGCCGGTGCTAAAGGAAAAGATCTTGTTGCGGCAATCAGGAATATGATAAAACAAACTGCCGACACAATCAGGCGGTACGGAAAACCCACAAGGAATTTTGCTTGGGGAGAAAACACATGGTCAAGAGGACCAAAGGGATTAAATGCAAAGCTAGCTAATGCAGCTCTTCAAAAAGCTCGGGCACAAGGTGTAAGATAAATTGAAAATATCAACTTCAAAATTAAGAAAACTTATACAAGAAGAACTCTTTTATAGAGATTTCTACAGTGGAAAAGAGCTCAAAGAGTTTTGGGGAAAAAAGAAGTCTGCTGTACCAGAAAAACAACCAGGCTGGAAGAATCCTTTAACAGCTGCATCTGAAAAAATGCATGGAGTAGTTAATGCATTATGGGGACTCCATGATAACCCGCCTCGTCCAGACTTGTTAGAGAAAGCTATAGAACTAATGGAAGAATTAGAGCAGGCCGCTAAGGATGAAGAATGAAAATCACTAGAAAACAACTACGAAGAATCATTTCAGAAGCTGGGGTATCATCTTTAGAAGGATGGGCCTTGGCAGAGATGGGCGATTATGGACCAGACTCTCTTGGTGATTGGTCAGCCGATGACTATATGTCATATTTTTATGAGCTAGCCGAAGACATAGAAATGGCGAATGATCGCCTAGACGATCACGAATCAACTATTAAGTGGGCCAAGCTTCAATTTCCGGAATTAGAAAAGGAGATAGAAGAGCTGTTCAGCGAAGATGGTGCTCGGTACATGGAGCCTGTGTTTGAAGCATTCGATGATATGAATGACTCTGAACATCCAATGGCGTCATCTCCAGTTTTACAAGGGGAGGAGGCCTCATTCAGGGTGTCTGATGTTAAGAGCGAAGACGGTGAGGAATATAGGTGGTGGATCTGGGGAAATAATCTAAATCCCGTTCCATTTGAACTTGAAGCTGGTGGAACAGACCGCGATGGCAAGCACTGGACTGCTGAAGAGATATTTCAAGAAATAACAGGCGGTAAGGTGTCTAGATTCCGAACGCCAAAAGGCCTCAGTTATGATTGATGCTAAAGGATATTAAAGTGAAAATTACTAGAAAACAACTACGAAGAATCATTAAAGAAGAACTATTATCAGAACAAGTCACGCCAATCACGGCTCCAGATGATTTGTATGATGGTCTCATGAACGGGGAATATGCTTTCCAAGCCATGCAATATGATGGGATAAAAACTTTAAGAGATTTCAAAAAGTACGTATCTGAAGAGATAGACGCCGCCATAGCTGGTGGAGTATCAAAGAAAGATATTAATAGAGTGGTTAGTCTTGTTTGGAAAACCGAAAAACAAGCTCGCAAACCCGTCAAACATAGTTGGTCTGCTTGGGACTAAAGGATAAAACTATGAAAATTACAAAACGACAATTAAGAAGAATTATTCGAGAAGAGAAGCAGAGGTTTCTAAATGAAGCATTACCCGCTCATTTACAAAAGCATTTTCGTAAGGATGGATCTTCAATTCATCAGCCACAGATAAAAGATGTTACTCCGGCCGGATACGGTCCGGATGAAGGCGGAGCTCTGCTTGATCTAGATGATTACAATATGCTTGAAAACGCAGTTGAGGAAGCTATTGAAAACCTTGTAAAGCTTGGTTACACGAGAGAAGATGTAGTACAAGCACTTCAAACGATTGCGGAGGATGCATAATGAAAATTTCTAAAAAACAGCTGCGCCAGATTATCAAAGAAGAGCGTGCCAAGGTTAACGAAGGCACGACAAATTTCGACGTCGACATCTCAAGTTCAGATGATTTGTACGACTTATTAGTTGATGCAGTAGAGGCTCATCTCGAGCGTGAGGGCAGGGAGAGCCTGCGTCGTCAAGAGGTCGAAATGATGAGAAATGCTTTACAGTCAGCTGTTTCATCTTTGGAGGATGATTACTCATGAAAATCACCAAGCGACAACTAAGAAGAATCATTAGAGAAGCAATCAGCCGTAAATTATCTGAGGGTGTTCTTTACATTCAGCGTTACGAAAATTCTGATGGTTTCGCGGGTGAAGATACTTCTGGTGAATTTATAACTACTGGTGAGATGGTCAAAGCTCTTCTAGACGCAGGTCATAACGATATTTTTTTTAGAGAAGCTGAAGCATCGCTTCAAAGCCTACAAGACAGAAATGCTAAGGGCGTCCAGGGTGGTATTGAAAGATGGGATTCAGATGTTTTTCCCACATATTATAATGTTGATAATGAAAAGGTTATTAAACTCTTTGTCGCCCTTAAAGGGTATGATAGTGTTGAAGAAGTAGATGACCTGCCATCTGATTTAGCATCTTATTCAGACCCACGGGGATCTGATTATGTAGAAACTGAAGAGGACCGCGAAGCTGCCGAGGCAGAATTTGATTTTGAGAGTTATTATTCATGAAAATTACAAAAAGACAGTTAAGAAGAATTATTAAAGAAGCCATTGAGCAAACAGGACATGCGGAGTTTGTTAAGCGCTTTGATGCTGCTTATAAGCAGCCAGATGGATCATATAGCGGTCATCCAGATGAAGCTGTGAAATCGCAGGCGATACCGAGCTCAGGTCATTGGTTTAGACTTAAACCAAAAGGCAATCGAGACTGGTACTCTTGGGCACAACTAGAATCAGTAGAAGAAGTCGCTGGTAGAACAATTTTTTGGACCCGATCTGGACATAATTTAAGCTTGAGTTCAGGCGATGAGTACCAGGTCTTTTCTGAGAAGTACAAACCGAATTACCGGGAAGAGTCCGATCTCGATATTTATACGTGGTGAGATATTAAAATGAAGATAACTAGAAAAAAACTAAGACGAATAATCAAAGAAGCAATGGATTATCCAGCAGGTTATGAACCAACGAATGTGGACAGGGTTTATGAATTAATCCAGCCCTTATTCGATCAGGCTAACACTGGTCTCGATCGCCAGGGTGAAATAGCGATGGAGATTGCAGATTTATATGATGCATCAACTGAAAATCCACACGAAATATTAAACCACGCTGAAAGTATTTTAAAGACAGATGCTGGCTATTACGAAGAATCAGAATTTTGGGAAGCTGCCGGGTCTACTAAAAAGTACGATGATGATTCGGCATTAAAAGGCAAACAAAACGAGCTTCCAGATGGATTACAAAAAGGTATCATAGATAAAACTGTTGAAGACCGCGAAGAACGTGAAGAAGAAGAGAAAAAAGAAAAGAATGAGGGTGTTGATAGCTCAAATATGCCTGATTCTTGGCGACAAATATTGGGTGATTGCTTAAAATGAAGATCACAAAACAACAACTAAGAAGAATCATCTTAGAGAACGACCGAAGAGAAGAGTTGATATCTGTGATTTACGACATCATGGTGGACAATCGGACAGGCGACCAAGAAGAAGACTTCTTAGCCGCCAAAGAGGAAATGGAGCTGGAGGGCGAAGCTACTGACGATGAGCTAAGAGATATTCAGCTGGATGACATTTTTCAGATGGGAGGACCCTTAACTATGGAGCAAAAAACTATGAAAATTACAAAAAGACAACTAAGAAGAATCATCAAGGAAGAGAAGCGGAAGCTCAACGAGGGCGCACGAGAAATGGCGGCTCTCTTGAATGCTATCGATGCTTTTAAGACCTCCGCCGGCGCCAATCAGGGGTATGTCATCGATTTACTCAGGACTATCGCTGATGAGATGGAAAACGAGGAATACGGTACCGACACCAGCGACTTCACCGGGCGACGATAAATAGGAGATATCAATGAAGATAACTAAACGACAGCTTAGAAGAATTATCAAAGAAGAGAAGGCTAAGCTCTTAAAAGAAGCACCTTACGAGCGTGCAACCCACGCTCAAGACTGGGGCGGCGATTATCAAGGGCCTCGGCATGCATCCCCGACTGCTCAAATGTGGGCAGATCAATCTGGCCAAGACCTGTATATCAATCTAACTGATGAGCAACAGTTGGCATTGGACGATCTGGAACGTGCAGTAGATAAATGTATGGCTGCTGGAGTTACTGATGCTGATATGAAAGATACAATCGAGTCGAGGACAATGTCATGAAAATAAATAAAAGACAGCTAAGAAGAATCATCAAAGAAGAGAAGCGGAAGCTACGCGAAGCCCTATCGCAAGAAGATGCTTTGTTTAGAGCTCTTGACGAATATGTCATGGTTCTTGATGAAGAAATGGGTTATGATATAGATCCAGAGCAACTTAAGGCCGAAGTATATAATTTTGTTGACGGTTATTTTAAAGACACAGCACATGCTGCTAAACAATATCAAGAAGAAGAAAATTGGGATGGTTTGGCTGAATCTGCTAATCCATCGCCTGTAGTTAACAGCTATACTAGCAATATGAAAAGAGCTCGTGCAGACAAAAATCTTTTGGCAGATATGGCAGAACTATGGGATGCAATGGTCGCTGCACCGGGGGATATTGAGCATGCTCGAGCTATAGCCGATTCACTTGGATTATCACCAGCATTAGCATCATTTCACGCTAGAAAGATTAAAGAGGGCGATGTTTATCCAACCGGCGGAGAATTGCAGCTATCTATTGAATCTCTTCCAGCTCCATCAGCACCCGCACCCCGACCAAGAAAACCCTATGGCGGCGGTAGTAAATATCGTCCGTGGGATCGATCAACTTAGAGAATTATGATGAGAGTCACGCGCAGTTTTATAAAAAAGATTATAGAAGAAAAATTCTATAGAGATGACTTTCAAGATGTGTATTCGACTGCAAGAATGGCTCACATTGGCCAAAAAAGAAAATCTGGTGAAGATTATTTTACGCACCCAAACGAGGTTAGAAACATAGTGAACAACTTTTATCCGAATGATAGAATATCACAGCTGGCTGCATTACTGCATGATACCCTCGAGGATGCTCCTGGCTCTACAGTTGATTCTATAGAGGAAATGGAGGGATTCATTAAGGGATCTATAACGGACCCTAGAGTTGCTGAAGAGGTTATCAGAGTGGTTAGGTTATTGACTCATAAAAAGAGTGAAAACTACTTATCATATGTGGTAAGCTTGGTGGGAGACCAAACAGCTCTTAGGGTTAAATTATCAGATATGCTGCACAATCTAATTTCTTCTCCTTCACCAAAGCAAAAAAATAAATACTATAACGTAATTAATGCTATTTCAGATGAAACTGGTGGATTTCCACCACCTGGAATATCTCGCCAGCATTGGAATAAACTTTTTAGTTTAACGGAAACTACAATGAAAATATCAAAAAAACAACTTAGAAGAATTATTGCTGAAGCTCTCGATTTAGACATTGAAGAGGGTGATGTTATTCTTACGGGAAGATTCAAAAACAAAAGAACTGTTGTAAAAAAGATAGCAACTGATGATTTGGGGCAGCCGACTATTAATGGAATGAAAGCTCTTAATTTTCGTATTGAAAAACTGATGCCAAAAAGTAAATGGAGCAAAAAAACTCTTGAAGAGTTAGAGGAAGACGAATAATGAAAATAATAGAAAGTCGACTTAGACGAATTATTAAAAAAGCTTTAATAAGTGAGATGCCAGTGACAAAAAGCGGTAGTTATTTCTCACGTGACATTGATTCGCGGCGTCCAGAGCTTAAGTCTCTAGCAGAAGAAATAGACAGTATTTTCCAAGAGTGGGATATTTCTGCTGAAGTGGAATTATTTGATTCTGGATATCATGGCATTTCAATCGAATTTGTTGACCAATATGATGAGCCGCGTAAATGGATAGTCGTTGACCAACCCGGAAAGGTAGGTCTTGAAGATCAGTCCATGGGTTATATTTTCTTTGGACCTGGTGGCAAAGCAATCCAAAAATCTAACGCATGGGTATGGGAACAGGTGCCGTACCTTGGCCGTAAGTTTGGTGACGCTAACATGAGAAAAGATGCGAGAAACCAAACCTATTGGGCTATTCTTGATACTATTGATGATATGATGCGAGAGCCGATGAGCGAAACAACTCTCCGACCAATCATTCGTAATAAAGTGATTGAAGGTATCGACGCAGTAGACACCGAAACTGGCGAGATTATAACATTTAAAGATGATAATGATGATGGCTGGGAACCATCTGCTCCTGAAGCTGCATGGCCTGACTTAGTAAAAAGACTCGGCCTTACCCCCGAGTATGATGGCGAACATGAAGGCGATCACTCGTATGGTTTGTCAGGTGAAGACTGGACAAAGTTGAGAGATGAAGTTCATGGTAAGCAAGGCGACCGCCAATTGAAAAAGCAAGCTGCACAGCATGCTGCTGATAAGGAAAGATTAGACATTGACAATCTTATGGATCGTGCAAGGAAATGGGCCGAAATTGCTAGCCAAGACTATATGGCTGATAATAAAGAGTTTCCTGACACCCACCTCCAAGATGTTGCATGGGACCTGGCAAGCGCTGCCAAATATGAATTTGAAGAAGATGAATGGGATGAGTTGATCTGGCATTTTGACGATGATGAACGCCAGGTTATAGAATTTGTCGCTGATAGTATGGGGTAAGAATCAAATGAAATTATCAACAAAACAACTTAGAAGAATCATTAGAGAAGCAATGCAGCTTGAAATGTTCGATACAGGATCTGCTGGGGATGAAGTTGGCGGAACTAGTTTAGAACAAAAGAAAGAACAGTGCAAGCAAGTTGGGGGGAAATGGATCTCTGATGATCCAAGCGGAAAGGGTGGCCACTGCTCGAAGCCGATAGATGAAGCTGTTTCGCCTGAAGGAAACTTCGATATCGAGATGGAAGTCAGAGATACAGCAGTCAATATGTTTAAGGGTGGCGCCGATCGTGAAGAAGTAGAAATCAGTCTTTTTGAGCTGTTTCCCGACGTATACTATCTTAGTACTATTATTGATGATGCTGAAGAACTTATAGAGTTTGGATTAAGATAATGAAAATAACTAAACGACAACTAAAAAGAATTATTAGAGAAGAGTGGTATAGCGACGAACATGAGACACTAGCTGATAAAAAGTTCGCAGACTCCCAGCAACCAGACATGTCTCCAGAAGATCTAGCCCAAGCTATCCGAGATTATTCAAAAGAACTTACTGGCCGGCGTGATACATACGGTCATCCAGATGATATTAAATCATTAACGTGGCAAGAATTATCAGATTATTATAATGATATGTTTGATTCTCCTGAAGCGATGGCTGCACAAAAAACAGCTGAAGAAGAAGCTGAAATTTTAACGAATGACGAGTTGGGTTATGATGGAAGTGGCCACCCATTAGAAAGTAGTCCACTTCGACAAGGTATGAGCCACAGGCAAGAGAGTGCAATGAAAATTACAAAACGACAATTAAGAAAAATTATTAGAGAACAAATGACGTTAGTCCCCACCGATGTTATGTCATTAGCTCCAGAAGTTGAACCCAAAGTTATGGGCGGCGGTGGTAGAGCTAAATTAGCAAAACAACAACTGCAGCAAATAGCTTCTACAGCTCAGAGTTTACACGATCAGCTAGAAGACGATGATGAAATCCCTGAGTGGACCCAATCTAAAATAGCTGTGGCTGAAGATAATATTAGAACTGTTACGGATCACTTGGTTTATAAGATACAAGAAGATCCAGAAATTTAATAAGATTTATATATTCTTTTAAAAAGAAGAATATTTATAGTCAAAGGAAGAAATTAATGGTTGCGTTAAGAAATAGTATGATAAACCATAACTGGATCGAGGATGAGCTTTTAGTAATCGAAGCAAAATATCCCCGAGCTGTATTGCTTGAGGGAAGATCACTAAATGAAGAGCTCCTAAGAGAGGGAGTTAGCACAGAAACTGTTCGAAGTGTAGTCCAGTATATAGTTGGAGCTGCTGCAGAATATGGGGTTGGCGGAGTTACGGTACCAGCTGCTGGCGCCGGAGTTGCTGTTGGCCCCGCAACCGAAACAGTTGTAGATGCTTTATTTGGCGCTGAAAGAGTTGCTCAAACGGTTTTAGCTGTTAAAAATATTGGCGACTCTCTGGGAGAATTCTCAGATTTATTTCAAGATGGTTTCCAAGCATACAAGTCCATGAGATCTGACCTTAAGAGTTTTTATAAAAAGCTTCGAATAATAATTCAAAGAGCCTTAAAAGCGATAGGCAAAAGCGTATCTGGTAAAATTGATGGATTAGCTAAAAAGCTTAAGGGGATTGTTGAAAATCTTGTAAATCAACTTGTTGGTGCTCTTAAAGCTGGTATAAAACTTGTGGTTCCAGAAGCAACTGTTGGAACGGCGATTGCTGAGGGTCTTGCCGCGATTTTAACCGCTTTAGCAGAGAGACCATTCACTCTAGCTCAACGAGCAATTGATAGCGTAGAGACTTTAAAGTCTTGGGTTGCAGATCCAAGCAAAGCTTCAGAGTTCTTTGGCGGTATTTTTAAACAACTTTTAGAGCTTTTAGAATTAGCCGGAAAGAAAGCTAAGGAGATGGGTTGGGTGAAA
>Ga0080013_1005008_pt1 | contig 12656 bp, 2 predicted proteins | sample ETNvirenome_6_85_FD_69236 | JGI IMG/M metagenome (GOLD analysis project Ga0080013, IMG submission 69236) | Marine viral communities from the Pacific Ocean - ETNP_6_85 (SPADES assembly) (version 2) | ecosystem: Environmental > Aquatic > Marine > Oceanic | place: Pacific Ocean | collected 2013-06-19 | reverse complement strand
AAGAATTTAAAAACTTGGCTCAATCAGTATAGAATGATTAACGATACCATTGATATATTGGATCCTTTTGTTATTAATCTAGGAATTGAGTTTATTGTAAAGGGCGATGCGGGAACCAATAAATATGATATTTTACAAAGAGCGATAAAATCGCTACAACAGAAATATAACACCACTTACTATATCGGCGAGCCGTTTTATATTAGTGATGTATATAGCGAACTCAAAAAGGTAGATGGAATCCTGGACGTATTGAAAGTTAAACTCACCAATAAAACAGGTACCGAATATTCGAGTGTAACACTTGACATCAACCAGAACTTGTCACCCGATGGAAGCTATTTGGTTGTGCCCAAAAACGCAGTAGTGGAGATAAAATATCCTAGCGTAGACATCAAGGGAAGAATTAGATAATGGCAGTTCGAAGATATACGGCAAGTGCCGACACCACAATAGTTAATGCCTTTAAGGCTGATTTAAAAACACGAGGGACTGGCTCCAATATGGGAATGGCCGATGTAATGGAAGTATTTTCCATTTACGGAAGGCAAGCATCTTATGCATCAGGCTCCCAATCCGGCGTGACGCCAGCTAGTCAAGAACTATCGCGGCTTTTGGTTAAGTTTCCCATAGCAACCGTCGCAGCCGATAGAAACGCCAGCAGAATCCCGGCTTCGGGAAGTGTTAGCTTTTATCTGCGCTTGTATAATGCCAAAACATCAAAGACGATACCGAAGGACTTTAAGTTTGTTGTTCTTCCGGTATCTCAGTCATGGCAAGAAGGCGATGGTCTCGATTTGGAGAACTATCGCGATGAAACGCAAAACAAGGAAGGAGCCAACTGGCTTAATGCTGCTTCCGGAACTACTTGGAAATCTGTTGGCGGCGGCGCATCTGTTGGTGGATCGTATAAAACAGGATCCCACGGATCAGGAAAGACCATGGCTCAGTATATCTATACCCAAACGTTTGCTAGCGGATTAGAAGATTTGGAAATTGATATTTCAGGACTTGTAGAAGAGTGGATTGCCGCAGAAACCGGCAGCGCCACGGATGGCGTCGACAATTACGGAGTTGGGGTCCATCTCTCCAATAGTTACGAGGCTTACTTCTCAAGTTCGGATGGTAACAACTCTGGGAGCGTGTTAGATAATCTTCCAGGCGCCCTAAAATCTTACTATACCAAGAGGTTCTTCGCCAGAGGATCCCAATACTTCTTTAAGCGTCCCCAATTGGAGGCGCGCTGGAACTCCATTAAGCGCGATGATCGAGCTAGTTTCTATTACAGTAGCTCTCTCGCGCCAAGCGGACAAAACCTTAACACCCTTTACTTATACAATTACGTACGCGGCCGACTCGCGGATATCCCGGGCTTAAAGGGTGGAAAACTATTAGTAAGCCTTTATTCTGGCTCCGACGATAATTCAGATGCCACCGGCTCCGCACTCCTTCTTTATGGACCCACAATGGGTTCTGGTGGCAAGTACGCAGTTACAGCCAGCAAGGATGCAACGGGCATTTACTCGTGCTCTCTGGCTATCACAGCAGCCAGCACGCAGATAAAAGTACTATTTGATGTGTGGCATACGGGCGCCAACACCCCAGCCGATGGCTCTACACAGTTAGTAACAGCTTCTTTGCGACCAAAGACTTTGGGAGGGCACACAAACACCCGAGAGCCCGTCTATTACTGTAATATTACTAACTTACAGAATTCCTATCTTCCAACACAAACTGCGCGCATGAATTTATATATTCGCAATAAGAATTGGAGTCCAACCATTTACACCAAGGCCAACGCCGATCCGCCCACCACTTCTATAGTAAGTGCATCTTATCGTGTATACCGAGTGCTGGACGCCCTTAACGTCGTACCCTACTATACTGGGTCGGATTTCGCAACGGGGCTCTCGTACGATGTCTCTGGTAACTACTTTGATTTTGATATGAAACTGTTGGAGCCCGGGTATGCTTATGCGCTTAAATTTGCATTTTATGATCCTGAATTGAAAAGTTGGCAAGAACAGAATGAGACTTTTAAATTCCGAGTAGAAGACTATGAGTATTAAGAAGCTTTTTGGCTCAACTGAAAAAACAAACAACTACTTAGAAGAAACAAACGAGAAACTAGCGTTTGAAGACATTGAATCGTCTCGAAACTTAGAACAACTCAGCCGAAAACAGGATCACTTTCAGCCGCAGATCGACTACAACTACCCTGAGCGCTTTGCTAGGTTTGGTTCAGCAATTCTATATTATAAGTCGGCTTTTACTCGCATTCTGGATTACTATCCCTATGATGGATCCGCCGCTGAAATAAACAAGTTCTATAATGAGAGCCTGGACATTGAAAAGTATATTCTCGATAATCTTTATCCTCGAACAAACGGATATATTATCATGGGGAAAGCACTTCCTGCAGCTAGCTCTATCGTCGATGACTACGGACTAAACTCCGATACAGCTAACCGGGAATATATTCAATTTTATGGTGGGCCAGGTACAGGAAGTGTCACAAGTACGACCCTCAAAAATTTAGCGATTAATCCATATACCGACAAGTTTAACGATTCCAACGTGTATGATACAGATCTCTATCGAACAGATGGATTACCAACAAGCTATGGAAAAGGTACCCGACAATCTAATTTAAGATCTAATTTTGACGATGGTGTTACAATTGAATTTTGGCTTAACCAAACAGGCGCCGCGGGATCGACAAAGACGGATCCTGACTTACTTGGAAAGAAGCAGGTTATTTTCGACATGTGGAACGGTGCACCAAGCGCTAGCGCAGATTATGGTCGAATTACGGTTGCCTTAAGTAGTAGTGGTACTACCTCGGGAAGCACTTTTATCCTGACGGCCCAATCGGGCACCATCGGACCTAGCGAGACTGCCATTTCTGCAGAATTTCCACCAACAGAAGCCAGAACATGGAAACACTATGCAATAACCATTCAAAATTCGGGTAGCTCACTAATATCTAGATTTTATGTCACCGGCGGCATCCAAACTAAAACAACTTTAGACAACAACATCCTCGGAGAAATTAACACCAAACCAAGCAATTTGGTGGATTCTTCCACGTGGAAGTCAGGTTTGCGCGCCACGCTTGGTTCTCTCATTACCGCTCCGCGTGGTACTGCCCATGATGCCGGGATCGAGCCCGATACGTTTTTGGGCGCCGGCCGCCTTAGTGCGTCTTTGGACGAATTTAGGTTCTGGAAAGTCGCACGGAGTGCCAGGGAGATCGGTCAACACTATTTCACCCAAGTAAGGGGCGGCGTCAACACTGATATTTCCAATACTACATTGGGCGTATACTATAAGTTTAACGAAGGTATTACCACTACCGCTAGTGTTGACATGTCGGTGCTCGATTATGCAGGACGCGTAACTAATGGCGTGTGGACAGGTTATACCTCTACATCTCGAAATGTAGGCTCTGCGATAGTTTCGGCCAGCGCTGCAGTCAAAGAGTACAAAGATCCCATCATCCGCGATACCAACCAAGAGGTGATTGCATTACGAAGTGAACTCGTCAGGAAGGGCGAAGTTCACGATTTCAACAACAATGCTTCTATGTTGAGTTTGTTACCTGGGTGGATTCTCGAAGACCAAAAGATTGGTGAAGACACAGATTTACAGAACATGTGTCACATCATCGGCGCCTATTTTGACAAGCTTTATCTTCAGATCTCGCAGCTTCCGCGCCTGCGGCACCTTACATATACGAGTTCTTCTCACAAGCCAATACCGTTTGCAGAGCATCTACCCCAATCTCTTGGTCTATATGCTCCAGAGTTGTTCATTGACGCATCAGTAAGGGAGAAGTTTACCAATAGAGACAATAACACACTGTTTGAGGGAGATCTTAATGACACAAAGAATCTCATTTACAGCAATCTTTATAACAACTTAACGGCAATCTTTAAGGCGAAAGGAACAGAAAAAGCAATCAGAAATGTTTTCCGCTGTTTCAATGTTGACGAAAAGCTTTTGAGATTAACAATCAACAGCAACCGCGACGAATACACCCTCCGCAATAATCTGCAACAAACGCTTGTCAACAAAAACTGCGCCAACTTCAACAGTTCATCCAACATTAACGCCGTCATTTACCAAGCCTCTAGCTCCGCGACAGGATTCGGACCTTCATCGGGTTATATCACAGGCAGTAGTAAACTTAATCCATATGGATTTACAGCAGAAACCAACATCATTTTCCCACATTTTGATATCATCAACGATAAGGTTAACGGACGTAACTTCCTTACCTCATCGTTATTTGGTATGACCACGGTTAATGCAGCCATGGGCGCCTCAGCCGGCGACAACTTAACCGGAGTGGATACCACGTTTGTTAATGGTTATGCTAATAATACTGACTACGCTAACTTCCAAGTGTATGCCATCAGAGATGAAGACAATTCGAAAAATGTTAGATTCATGCTCACCTCCAGTTATGGCGGAGAAGACGGTGTTTATCCTTTCCCTACTTTGACGAGTTCCATTTTCCTAAATGTATACGATAATCAACAGTGGAACATCTCAGTGAGAATCAAGCCGAGCAATTATCCCAACACGGGCATGGTCGGCGCAGGCTCTGATACTTACACCTATGATGTAATATTCCATGGTATCAACACGATATCGGATACTATCGCCAATAGCTTTACTGTTACGGGTTCGATGACGAAAGCCCAAGGACACTCTGGGAGTGCTGTTGGGAAGCGTCTATATGTAGGCGCCGAAAGAACCAACCTAACTGGTGCGATTCTTAACAAGTCCGACGTCCTCATTTCTTCCACCAAATATTGGACCAAATACCTTGAAGACTCGACCCTAAGACAGCATGCCCTGGACGTCGAGAACATCGGCATTTCGGGCTCCATGTTCAACTTGTCTCCGCTGGATTCCAACAGCGGAAAGCTCGACATCCTTAACTCAGACACTCTGGCGCTTAATTGGAATTTCCTTAATGTGACAGCATCGAATCTCAACGGCAACTTCCCAGTCCAAGACTTTAGCTCTGGATCCAACAATCCCAACGCATCACGTGCGGGCTGGCTCGGACCAATCACCAAATACCAACATGCCGGTTATGGATATGGCTTTCAGGCTACTGCCTCCAATGTCATGGACAAGAGGCACATGAACTCATATAGATTCGTCAATCCAGAACAAGTTGTCGCTTCTGATATGATTACGATCTTTGATGACGAGGATCGGATGTATCCTCCGACCGAATTCGTACCCAACTACGTGTATTCAATCGAGAAGAGCATTTATAATGCAATCACCGAAGAGATGTTGGACTTCTTTGCTGGAGTGGTGGACTTTAATACTGTTATTGGTGCACCGGTTAATCGTTATCGACATCGCTATAAGCAACTAGAACATCTTCGAGAATCTTTCTTCCGGAGAGTATCAAAAGTTACGCAGGTAGAGAAATACCTCAATTATTACAAGTGGTTTGATGACGCTATTTCGTCCATTATCGGACAATTGGTGCCCGCATCATCGGAATATGTGGATGACATTTTGAATGTGGTCGAGAGTCACGTATTGGAAAGGCCCAAGTACCAGACGCGCTTCCCGACGTTAAACTTTATGAATCCCGAGGTCCAGGGTTTTATTCACGGACTTACTGAAACTTATTATTCATGGCTTGAGGGGCACTCAACCTTAAAAGCATCTCCACGTCCCACCGACAAGCATGTATTATTCTGGAAAGAAAGAGCTGTTCGTACTGCTTCTGAAATTTCTTCTAGTTCTCCGACGGTGGATGCAGCACGAGAAACCTTTAGAAAGACTATATATGCTGTTCCCCACCTTAGTGCTTCTACTACAGTAGTTTCATCGCCCGATGGCACACAATATGTTTCAAGTCAATATCCCAAGCGCGCCTTTGGGAAGACCTACAGGATAGAGGCTGGAACTTCGAAAGGTAATCCAGTATCCGCTTCAACATTTAGAGGGGGTGTTAATTTTTCACCCACCAAGAACCTAGAATTTGCACGTGCAGCCGTCTGGCCGGCTGGGCCAATCAACAATGAAAGCGGAGCTTTTGTTCCTGAAAATGTTCTTGTGGCTTTTCCCGAAGATTATGTAAAGCAGCCAGAGTTTAAAAATGCCCAGAAGCCTCCCAGCGCGAGAGATAAGATACATAGAGTCTACAAGGTCAATCATGGCCGCGACTGGCAAGATGGTATGGGATATAGCAATGTAAAGTCAACCGTTGCCTTCCCCTTCAATATTATTAGCGCATCGGTTTCTGGTGGTTATATTGATCACGTACACGTTGAATTTACAGGCAACATTGACATCACCAATCTTCATAACGACGTCTATGGTCCTATGATGGAAAAGCCAATGCAGGGTCCATTTACGGATTACGCAGTGGGAGGCTTGCAGTCCCGCCATATCCCGGTTAACTTTAAGGCAACAGACACATGGCATACGCGCCCTGAAGCCTTCCGTATTCTCTTGGGATCCTGTTTGGGGCCCCCAGGCGCCATCGGTGTCGTCGGACCAGACTACCCATGGCCAGAGGCGAACAACATAGGTGATCGCCCTTATCCTCTCACTGGCTCTAAGAAAGCCTACCTCTATCGTGATTTTGTAGCCAAGGCGCCAGTTAACATCAAGAATATCCAGATGCGAACAGGATCTACTATTTTGGGTAATTATACCCAACAATATGAGATCCTTAGCTCTTTTGGTTCTTATGTGAACCCGAGACATTTCCTCGATAACCAGCCCCCTCTGCCGACGGGCGCCTTCAGTGGGCCCACACGCTATGCCACTCAGATTAAGACGTATCTAGATGTCCGGAGAAACGATGGCGGACACCGACAGTTGTTGCCGGATTATTCAATTGCATACTTAACTGGAACGAAAAACCAGCAGATCATAACCACTCGCTTTTCTAATCCTGGCGGAATTAAGACAATGGGCGTTGGCTATCGCGATTTCCGAGGATCAGAATATTCAGTATACAATGCCACAACTTATAGGAACACAGAACTTATCAAGCCATCGCAAGGACCCAGCGGGACAATTTCACAACCCACCGGCGCTGGAACAACAGGTATCCGCGTATACGATATCCATGGCAAAGACTTTGGATTGCGCGCACACTTAGCGCGCCACACCGCACGATTTGGTCGCGATTCTTTACATGTCTTAGATCCTGGAGCCTCTTATGATCAGTTGCCCGCGATGTACAAGGTCAACAGAAACAACAAAGAACGTTTAACTGTAACGGAAACCTTAATAGCGCAATATTCAGGACCACGATTAGTTAACACTAAAGGTGTCGCATGGCCGGCCGATAACGTCGCACCCAAAGGTTCCGGATTCTTAATCACAGGAAGCGATTATCAAACTAAGTTCCTCTATGATGGTATAAACTGTGCACCTGCATATGCGCTGACGGCTTGGATCCTGCCGCAGAACGGATCCAACAAGACTTCGGCTAAGACTGTATTTTCTATTGGATACTCAACGATAGGTTCGAGGGGAATCGAGGTATACACTGCAGATTCTGCTTCTGGCGGACCCACTGATCCGGGAATTGGTGGCGGAGCACGATTAAATATCAAGATTCCAACGATTCTAGGAGGAGCCCAACGCCAAGCACAATGGGAGACTGTAAGCGGAAACCTTCAGACTGGATCTTGGAACCATATTGCGGTTGTATACTCTGCCTCAGTTTATACAGATGTGGCCAGTGTAGATCCTGTTGTATATATTAACGGTGTAAGTGAGCCGCTCACAGAAATTACAGCGCCTCATGCAACGTTGGCACAGCTAGATAAAACTTACAATAATTTTAGAGATAATAGTGCCTTGGACGTTGACGGACCTGTTTTGGTCGGAACTGGGCTCACTCCCGGGACTGCCGAATATACTGGCTCCATAGATGAGGTAGCCTTCTTGACAGGAACGGTCAGCGCCGCAGACATTACCACCATTTATAACGGTGGGGTACCCTGTGACTTAACAGCTAGTTCGTTTAATTCTGCTAGTTTGGTTGCTTGGTATCGAATGGGTGATGGAGCAAATGACTCAGCAAGCATTGGCACTAACGATATTTTCACTACACGTATCTACAATATCGTGACGAATGATGACAATGACATGATGGCGGTCGTTTTTGATAACGGGGGAGTCAACACTGATTTGAGTTATGTTACCAGCGTCAAGGCCGGCTGCACACCGCCTTTTTCTGGATACAGCAGCGCGCTAACCTACACCACCAAATCTCTATATGATAATTATTTCATCAAACATCCGATCCCCCGCTCCGATCGCCAATATCGTTGGATCACTCGTTCACTATCTGATCCCAACAGTATAAACTATGTTGGCTTCCAGCGAACCTTTGGCAATCACGAGGATCGAGCATTTAGAAAACTATCAGAAACTTCTTCGGTATATTTTTATAATTTTGTTTCCTCGGCTGCCGAGAAAGGTACTGCGGCCCTAGGCGGCGGTTATCAGCCAATTGGTCGTCTCAATACCATTACGCTAGATGCAGTTAGCGGAACAGAAAACACCTTGGGCTTCCCACCGGATTCGGATGCAGGATCGGTCTATATTAATTCGACACTCAATAATCCAGCTAATATTCCCAGTGCTTCTTATCTCAATCTTCTCCTAAGTCGCAGACAAGCAACCTACGGGTGGACATGGCAGATGTGGAGAACAGGAAAAGATCACCCACTTCTTTTGAGTCAAGCGCAAAACAATACACTGTCTGCAATCACAGGATCAGATCTCGGGCTTTATAACTTTAGCCTCCCTCCCCTTTCAATGAAGGGGCGCACATCACAGATTAACTATGATGCACGATACATGAATCCGTTTCAAGCAGCGTCCGGAAAAAGAAACAATATTACTTTAAGGTCTTCACACACAAATGAAAAGATTTATTTTAACGAAGTGTTACTTGATAATATAACCACCGTAAGCCCCAATAGAGTGTTTACTCCCCTCAATGAAGCAATTCGCATGACCAAGAAATCATCATTCCGTCGAAATTGGATTGTATATCGCCAAAACATCTTCCCCTCTCTTCGCAACGAGTTTACAACACGATCATCAGGACGCGTCGGATACGACAACGGATTCTGGCGCAACTTGAATTCTGCTCGCGTTGATTTGGGAGCCGAAACTCGAAACTCATTTAAAGTAAAGGTATCACAAAGCGCATGGTGTCTGGATGCACCAATAGACTTCTTAACCAGATCTGGTCCTCCCACATTAAATGTGGCAGACTATGTTAACTCCACAGTATATATCGCGCGATCTAATGGTAAATCTGGTGAATTACAAAACACTTATCTCCAATATCTTAAGGGAGACATGGTGGTGGGTTCAGCGGCCGACCGTGGTACAGGTTTTCGTTTTGGGAACATTGTGCCATCCGCCCTCTATGCCCGCAAGCACATGCTTGGTTCTCCCCGATCCGTCGTTGCTCCGAGCGGAATGGATATCCCTGAAACTGGAGCGATTCCTTCATTGCCCTCGATGGCCGCCGGCAACAGCGCTAAATTTGGACTTGCAGAGTTTTCAAGCGTGAGTGCCTCCAACCCTTATAGCGGGGAGTCACTCTGGGAGGCACCCTCCCAAGCCGGCATCATCATCAAGAGCGGATCGACTTCCAAGTTCTTGGTGTCCGCTTCCAACCCTTGGTTTAATGACTATGATTCCTTCCACGCTGATTTAAAGCTGGCAGCGCGCGGATATTCTATTGTTCCTGAATTTAGAATTAGTGATCATGTGGACGACTATATTCGTTACGGATCACTCAATATTGGAGTGACGGATACATTCAACATTCCCTACACCGGCATTAACAGCACAACAGCATCATTCTACAAGGATTATTCGAATACTGATTTCCTACAGGGAGTCTTGAAGCTTAAAAATGAATCACTTCTAGAGGCTCGCGAGATTAAACTTACATGCCATGCCGCCATCAGATTTAATCCATACAAAGGGTTTTACCCAGCGCAGCGCACCCTTGACCTAGCGTCTCAGTTCTCGCGCTCTTATGGTCCCGGACTAGTTGCTCCTGGGATTTCAGCCTCCGCCGCCCTTGTAGTAACCGGCGCCACAGCCGAATATGGATTCAGGGGTGGATTATTCCGTCCGATTATGCAGCCGTTGTTTGCTCCCGGCATCATGTATAATTCCATTAAGTCAGGTTTGGCTGTAGATTATCCTATATTAACCAATCAAGATAAGTTTGCATTTTATCCTTATGGGGGAACAGCTATCACGGGGGCGATTTCAGGACCAAGCTTGGGATATTCTCCTGATAATTATGTATTGGGATATAGTGGACTCATAGCCACTTCCTCGGTAAACGCAACCATCTTCAGTGGTTCATTTTGGGATAAAAGAATACCATTTGAAGCCATTATCGAGCCCGACATCCACCTTAGAAATACCAACTTCTTGGATATGGAACCTCACCCTTCATGTTCGTTGTCGGTCACATCCTCGTGGGCAGGCGCCGCCGATGAAGTTTATACTCGCATGGCATCTAACTTCTTTGGCGAAGTGGGTAACTTCTTCTTGCGAGATCGCGACTTTACTAATTTAGAATCTCATGTGATCCCTACGGACTTAAAATTTGAAGCAGGAGATGTTTATGGGGCGCGCCTTATTTTGCGACGTTCGATGGAGGGACCAAGAACTTATCAATTCGAAACCGGATCAATGGGACATGTTGCGGAACAACAAACTCTAAAAAATCCATTTACTATGCTCGGTGGACGAGCCTTCGTGGCGGATGATCCTGCCACAAGCCCTGTTTCTGGTGCCTATACGGACGCAGCTTACCCCCTCCCGCAAGATCCAAAACGAAATCCGGAATATAGAGAAAACTTTACGATGTATAGTAGACCTACCGCATTTGGTCCCCCCGTTACTGGTCGAAGATTTTGGACCTTGGGCGCAGCTGTCACCCCGGGCGCTGGCACAGCCTCCTTGGGAATGAGTGGCACTATGGATTGCTTTGATGGCTACAATTGGAGCTTCACACCCCCCTATTATCATGGAGAGGCATGGGCAGACTTTATCTTTAGGCCCAGTGGTTCAGTAAGTTACGATCTTGAGAAAATCATGGCCGAAATGAAGGTAGTATATTGGCGCGCCGACTCTGGTCCCCATAGTGGTTCAATTAGCGGCACTCCCGGCCGGTGGGTGACTCCTTTGATCCCGGGCGGCAACGTAACACATATCCATGGTAATATTGGTGGTTGGGCCACCGGAGGGCCCTACAACGGCAATCAGGTCAATGTAAATGCCATGCAATTAAGTTCAAGCTTTAACTTGTTTGGAGTACAAAGAGTATTCGAGACCACCGGACAACAAGGAGGCGTTCGAACCAACAAGACTATAGGACAAAAATGGATCATTCAACCTAAGTGGGAAACTCCAATGTTGAACTTTAACGATAAGGGAATTCACCCTATTACTAGCGGGTCGTCTAATTTGACCATCCCTGTTTATGGTTCTGGGTCCGTCACCCGAGGAATGTGGCACCAGTTTGGCACCATCCCGCAGGATCCCGACAAGGGAGTATTCCTATCGATGGAAGATATCCCCGTAGATTGGCTAGCTTATCATTGGATGGTAATCAATTCCGCCAGTGTTTACAACGACTACACAATATCAGTGGATAGCGCGGTAAGGTTTAATGCCGGCAAGAAGTACAAGTCTTTAACACAATTGTTTGGTTTCGATAAGGCTGTTAGCAAGGTCCGTTTGGGAGAACTAGCAGAAGAGAGGGTAATCCATGAGGCTGTAGTAGCCATCCCTTATGTTTTGGTCGAACCCGATAACGAGCAAAATCTTCCAGAATGCTCACAGGTTCTTGGAACTCAAAAGAAGTTCATTAATATACCACCTCGACGCATAGAGGCAGCGTTTGATGGTGCCCCATCCGCCGCAGGATCGGATAGCTTAAAAGCCGCTGGGCGCTCGATTCGCAGACTTGTACAGAAAATGCAGCGTTATGTTTTACCGCCACAGTTTGATTTCCTTAATAATAAAAAGGTGCCACCGGTAGTTATGTATATTTTTGAATTTAAGTATAAGCTTGATCGGGATGACTTATCATACATTTGGCAAAATCTAGCACCACGAGATTATCAAAAGATGAAATTCCAAAAGAGTTCCGTAGCTCACGAACTCTTTAACACAGAACTATTGACACAGAACAATCTTTTGCAGAACCCCAACTTAAGATGGATGGTCTTCAAAGTTAAAGAAAAGAGCCAAACCGAATATTGGGATCTTATCGCCGATCAGGCTGGTGCTGCCTCTACGGAGATCTTCGGAGCTAAAAAGAAAAAGAAAGAAGGCTATCAGATCTCTTATAATTGGCCTTATGATTTCATATCATTTGTGGAAGCAATCAAAGTTGACGTAGATGTTCTATATAAGAATCCGAGCAATCCAACGATTGCCAACAACGAAACAGATCAAGAAGTAGCTAGTCAAAACGCAAAAGATGCTGCAGCACAAAATCGCCTTCAATCGTCGGCAAAGCCCGGGCCCGGCAAGCCTAGGCGGCGCCGGAAATAATCAATAATTAAAGGAACGCGCACATGGCAAAATTTATAAACAAAAAA
>Ga0080013_1005007_pt1 | contig 12663 bp, 10 predicted proteins | sample ETNvirenome_6_85_FD_69236 | JGI IMG/M metagenome (GOLD analysis project Ga0080013, IMG submission 69236) | Marine viral communities from the Pacific Ocean - ETNP_6_85 (SPADES assembly) (version 2) | ecosystem: Environmental > Aquatic > Marine > Oceanic | place: Pacific Ocean | collected 2013-06-19 | reverse complement strand
CGTAGAGATGTCGGAGTCGTTGCTCGTAACTTGGGTCTGCAGGTTGCTACCGGTTGCAGCGAGATTCGTGGTTAACGTGGAGATGTCAGAGTCGTTACTAGTGATCTGGTTTTGTAAAGCTGTGTCTGCCGAATCTACATACCCTTTCGATGTGGCTTCGTTTGTTTCTGTTGGAGCCCCAGCGAGTTCTATTCCATCATGAGCTTTTAATACTCCATATATATCAACCGAACTGTAAGACGTATTACCAAGTGTCAAAGTTCTATCTGACACTAGATTAGAAGGGCTCTGATTTATAAATGTAGCCCCCCTATTATCTCTAACCTTATCGTTAAGATAAAAAATGCCGTCAATAGAAACGTCCCCTGCTACGTCAAGGGTTTTGTTTGGCGAGGCCGTATTGATTCCTACCCTATTTGAGTTGCCCACGAAAAGAGTACTAGAGTTATCTGTTCTTTTGAAGTTCGCTAAAAGTTCTGAACTAGTGCCCTGTTTGACTTCGAATTTCGAAACCGGCGAAGTAGTCCCAATACCAACAAGCTTATTGCCTCTGTCAATAGCAAATAAAGCGTCTCCAACCTGATCTCTAATGTCAATGCTTTGAACAGGAGTGCTGGCCCCAACTGAAATTGTTCCGTCGGACTCTATCATCATGTGGTTTTGGTTGTTTGCTCCTATTTTAACCGGATGGTTTGAAGCGCTACCGAACCACACGGCAGAGTCGTCAGCTTTCGAGTACGCTACTACGCTATTCGTAGTGTCCTCTATTCTCATTTGAGGAGTGCTTCCGTTAGCGATATACAAATCAACCGGAGCGTTAGGAATGTTTGGCCCAATACCTACCTTTCCTTGGAAATTTGCGTTCCCGGTAACAGATATCTGATCCTTAACGTAGACGTCTCCCTGAGCAAGAATTTTATCCGTTGTTTCGTCACCTAATTCGAAATCTCCACTTACCCCAAGGCTTCCTAGTATTTTAACATCATGAGCAAAAGTTTTTACTCCCGAAATGGACTGATCGCCTGATCTCATTACGGCGATACCACTTAAATTGCTGATGTCTGTATCGTTACCCGTGACTTGGGTCCGCAAACTTCCTGTTGCGATGTTTAAATTTGATATATCCGTATCATTATTTGATACTTGTGTTTGTAGGTCGCCGGTAGCGGTCTGTAGAGCAGTGATGTCTCCATCATTATTAGTTACTTGGGTTTGTAGGTTGCCAGTAGCTGTATTTAAAGCCGCTATGTCAGCGTCACTATCGGTGACCCTAGTAAGTAAATCTCCCGTAGCAACCTGCAGGTACCCAATGTCTCCATCATTAGCAGTTATTTGAGATTGGAAAGTCGCGTCAACAGTATCTACGTATAATTTGGTAGTTAAATGAGAATCTTGAGTTGGGGTGACTCCCGCTGTCGCGCCTTCGAATGTTGTGATCCCACTAACTACCAAGCTTGTGTTTACAAATGCCGCGTCGTCTACATACAAATCCCCTTTGGAGGTTATTTTATCAAATTTGGAATCACCCAAATCAATATTACCACTAACCCTAACGTTACTTAGAAATATAGCGGGATTATTAAATGTTTTTACTCCTTCTATTACTTGTATCCCTGTTGTCCTTACCGCTTCGTTAAGCAGGCTAGTGACGTTAGCATTTATACCGACTATGTCAGTATCGTTATTTGTTATTTGTGTCTGTAGGCTTCCAGTCACCGTATTTAATGTGGATATATCTGTATCATTACTGGTGACCTGTGATTGTAAACTGCCGGTAGCAGTTTGCAGGGCAGTGACGTCTGCATCGTTACTTGTTATTTGTGTTTGTAAATTGCTGTCAGCAGAGTCCACGTACGATTTTGTTGAAAGGTGACCATTTTGTGTTGGGTCTGACGCTGTGGCATTTCCGCTAACAGTAAGATTTTCTTCTATATCGACATCATCTTTAAAATAAGCTGAACCTGTAACAGTTATGTTGTCAGAGAAATAACTATTATCTAATACTCTTAAATCTTTTTTAACCTTAATATGATCGACAGTAGTATCATCGCCTTTTACTTCTAAATCACCAGAAACAGTTAAATCATTATTAATATAAGTATTATTATATAATTTAATATCTCCATTACTTTCTATCCTTGCCCTTTCTGTTCCTGATGTATATAAATATAAAGTGTCATCATTAGGTGTTTTTTCTGTGCTTACGTATGTGTTTCTGTCTGCATCAATTACTCCGCCTAATCCTTGCCAATTTGAGCTATGGTATCCTTCAAATTGAGAATTAGTGGTATTTAATCTAACCATGCCATCAAAAACCTCTGGAGGTCTTTCGGCCGTTGTCCCTACTGGTACGCGAAGATAGCCACTAGTAGCTATTGATACGTTATTTGAAAAATTAACAACACCAGTCTCGTCACTTCCGGCATAACCGCTTATTCCTAAATTGCCGTTACCATCCAAAGAGAATTTATAGCTATTAGTTGCGTTAGTGTTTAATATTTGAAATTGCACACCTTCGGCTTTTTGGACAGACAAAGTTCCAGCGTCGATATATGTATCTCCAACAAAATAAGGTCCTTCTGAAGCGGAGTTTCCTTGTAGTTGTATCTGGTTGTTTACTACGCTAATTTTCGCCCCGTCTAAGCCTAGGGTAATTGTGTTCGCTGAAAAGTGCCCAGACTTTGCATGAATATTACCCCATCTAGCTGTAGCAGATCCTAAGTCATATGTATCATGAGTCCTTGGTAAAACATTTGCCGCTTTAGTAACTCCGGTTATAACAACTTCATCCGCAAAAAAAGCGTCATCCTTAACGTATAAATCACCTTCGGTTGTTATTCTGTCAGTTAAAGAATCTCCTATTTTAAAGTCTCCACTAACATTAAGCGCTCCACTAACGGTTAATTCATTGAAGAATCCAGTGTCGGCAAAAACCTCTCTCCAAACATAATCTCCACTCCCCAAGCTTTGAGCGCCAGAAGCGTAAGGTAAAAAATCTCTATCAGATGACCAATGAGTAGTAGAATCTGTTAAACCTGTGCCCGGAGGACCTTGAGGCCCCGTAATAGCAATATCCGCGGTAGCCTTTGTGCTTTCAGTAGTGACTGAAGCTGTTGTTGCCGCTGATTTAACAATTACATCTACTTGGATGGCCATGTCATTAAGAGGTTACCTCAGGCGAAACTATAAATTTTCCCTTCATGAGTTTTATTGCGCTCGGCTCTGTGACTCCGCCACCCGCTTCTTCTTCGGTATATCTTTCTATATCATAAACGTGATCCCCTACGGGGGTGGCAGCTAGCCCTGACCCACTTATGAAAACATCAATCAATCCGCTTATCCAAGCCTCACCGGTTGCCCCTGAAACAATAATCGGATTAAGGTCCAGAAGAGTACCTGTGTCTCCGTAACGATGCTTCACAACCCCCCTCACCTTGAAGCCACTTAAGTCAATAGCATCAGAGTTTTCGTCCTTAATATTAAGGCGAACATCCAACTCTGAACCTTGTAACACATTGAAATTATAACTCGTCGCCATATGTTTCAAATTACACTAATTAAACCTATTAAATGAATAAAAAAACCCCATCTTTCGACGGGGCTTATAAAAACATAGTTATGGGTAAATTTTATCTACCTTCCGCTAGTATATTCTTAACCTTAGCTGAAACGTCTCCGTCATTCTTAGCGTTTGGGGTTTTGTTGGATACGTTGTAAGAGCTAACGTGCCGTTTAAATTCTCTCAACAATCTTTTTGACAACATCTCCTTATTGTCAATAGGAATTAACCCAATTTTGGTAGCGTGCGCTTGCAGGTCTGTTTTATTCAGCTCTCTTAGTCCGTTTTGATACTCTTCAGCATCCATAGTATTGTACTTCCATAAGCCTGTATCACCCCAAATTTGGTCTAAGGTGGTTGGCTGAGCTTTCTCTTCTTTGCCGTGGGTTTGAGTTATGTCTTTAACGCTTCTTTTACGGCGCGTTTTTTTAATGTTTACATTTGTTTTCATTACCTTTTTCCTTCCTTAAAGACTTATACACCCCACAAAAAATTCAGAGAATACAAAAAAAAACCCAAGGCCGAAGCCTTGGGTTCAATTGTTAATACGTAAGTATTAGATAGTCAAGCCAACCACGGAACGAGAATCAATACAGATTCTGCCCTCTTCGAGAGCACCGTAGAAGCCGATTTTCTCCTGCCTCTGAACATACTGATCATCAGGCTGAGCCGTAAACGAAGAACCACTATCAGCGTTAACTGCGAGAGCACGAATAAACGAACCCTTACTATTGTCAACACCAACTGCGATTTCGTCTTCATCAGCATCCCAAGCTTCAGCACCAGTAGAGTGAGTAGTTGCACCATTAGGGGCAATATTACCGCTATCAAACGTGTCGAATAAAGTAGAATACTTTTTGCCGACACCGAGCTCATTCAACTCAACGATGTTGATTCCGAAGATCTCAGAAGTTCCAGCATTGTTGTAGATGTCGCTTCTGACAGAATCAGGAAGCGGAACAGCAGTGGCACCAGAAGTATTCTCTGTGCCAGCGCGAGTGTTCATCGGTTGGTAAGCGAATGCGCGAACCTGCTCTTTAACCTCAGGACTGACATATAAATCAGTAATTCCGTTACTGAAAGCCGAATCCGGAGTACCGTTAGCAAAAGACTCATTAATTCTTTTGTTAAGAGTAAGGAGCTTGTTCAAGTCGTGCAATTGCATAACTGACTCAGCAGTGACAGGAATCACATGCGAACCGGGCGCCAAATTAACAATACCAGTACCCAAAGCAGTGACTCCATCAGAAGAAGCTTCCGCTAAAGCCTTGAGCACAACCGCCCATGCATTACGTTCTTGCTTTACAAGAATTTCTTGCGCCATTCTCTCCACTCCCTTGCTGATAACGTCAAGACGTCCGCGACGAGCGTATTTCTTGAGGAAACTAACAGCACTATCTAAACGGTAAGTAGCAATCTTCAACTCAGCCATACCTTCGACATGACTTGCAGGAAGACCACCAGCGATACCTTGCGACCACACAGTTACAGCACCAGCGCCATCACCATAGTAAAGATCAAGAGGGTAACTAGGGCTATCATCTTCATCAAAACTTGAATCAGTATAAATAGCACCAGCAGTACCAGCTTGGTTCAAAACCTGCTGAATAACCGGGCCTAGGAAAGCTGCAAAGGCTTCTTGAGCTTCACGAGCAACAGTCTGTTGCTTGGAGCCCATAGCCTTAATTAGCTCAACTTGTTCGGGTGTATTTTTTAAATTTAATCTCATTTTCTTAAATCTCCTTTCTTATAATTCAATCTTAACCAAGACATTGCCGTCGGCATCCTTGACTCCGAGAAATTTACCTACCACATTGCCACCTTGAGTAGCAGTAATGATACCGTTATCGGCAGCATATGCCGCTCCACCAGCTGCAGGGGTTCCACCAACGCCGTTGTATAACACAACACCTTTGGTCATAACCGGGACAGCTTGTCCACTCACAACTGCTTGTAATTCAGCTGCTTTTCTTGGGTTAAAGATGAGCTTCTCACCGTTCTCATCCGTCTCCTTTACGTCATATAAGGTGATACCCAAGATATTGTCGCCAGTTAAGGCAACAGTAACGCAAGCGGGTACCCCATATCGCTGAGAAACCGTATTGTCGTAAGACTGTCCGGGATTCCCTGCCATCACTAAGTTATTATGATCATCATCGTTCTGCCATCCGTCACCATCGACAGACACCAAAGTCCCCTTGTTGAAGGGAAGAGTGATACCGTTTCCGGTAAGGGAAAATAGATTAACGACATCATGCTCAGAATATTGTCTAAATGCTTTTAAGTTAGCCATATTTTTATCTCCTTGAAATAATGTTTATTTTTTTACTTGTTTTGAAAAGTCCAGTTGCCCATATCAAAAGCCGCTCTGTACTTATCGTACACAGTGTCGTCTGATGCGGTAGCAGAAACCGGAATCTCCTCTTTTGCCTCTTCGGCGCTATCCAAAACACTCTCTACAACCTCTTCGACCGAAGTCTCTACAGGCTCTACAGAGGCTTTAGCCTCTTCTGCTTTGATGACTTCCTCTTTCTCCGCCAACAATTCCTTGTCTTTAGTTGAAAGAAGAACTTTCATATCTTTAGAGTAAGACTCGAAAGCTTCGTCATCTAAATCTTTGATCTGAGAAGCGATAACCTTTCGGTCATCATCGCTCAATTCATAAGCTTCGTCCAAAAGGGACATTCGCTCATTAAACTTGTCTAAAGCGATTCTTTCGTTTCTCTCTTTTTCTAATTCAGCGATAGTATTAGAGAGCTTATCAAGCTCTTCTCTTGTATCGGTGTGTTCCGTAGACAGTTTATCATAACTGTCTTTAGCAGCCTTTAGGGCCGTTTCGGTTTCGGTTTTTTCTTCGTTAAACTTTTCCGAGGCCTCTTTGAGCTGTTCCTCGATAAAGTCAGAAATTGCCGAAGCAGAAAGTTCCTTTAACGACTCCTCTGTTATGTCTTTAATAGAATTTAACTTCATGTTTCTTCCTTTATTATTTTGATTTACATCTTTTTCCACGACTTGTGAAATTGTTTCTTCTTTTTGTGTAACGGTTTCTTTTGATAGCGCTTCTTCTTTTTCTGAAGTAGGAATAAATGTTATCTTAGATGCTAGTCCCTCTACGTCTGCTGCAGGATTCTCTGTCAGACCAATTCCTAAGGGTAAAACCTCATTAACCACTTTTCTATAGATCTTCCTTCCGTCCTCAAGTTTACCTTCTCCGCCAAAGGCCCTTAAGAGATCTTGATACTCGTCTACCTCACCGTCTTTAGCTATAGTTTCAGCATTTTCTATATTTTTTTCGTCGCCGTCTATTGCTACTATTTCAAAATCTGTAAAACCCAATTCCCAAGAAGCGCTGACACTCATATAATTATCGCTTGTTGGATCAGCCGAGTCCTCTATGTAGTCTGCCAGTTCTGGATTAATCACTCTCCATAAAACTCCTCCTAGGGTAACATTGAATGGCCCAGATAGTCCTGAAACTTCTTCTTTGGTCAAAGGCTTGTCTGTACCGAATTCCGAGAACCCAGCGGTTAATATAGTTCCTATAATCCTGTCCCTATTGTGCTCAATGTTAATAGGCTTGTTAATAAAGGACTCGTAAACCGCTATAGAAGTATTCGTGTCAATAACGTCTCCGTTTTTATTTACTCTGTTGGCTACGAACGCATTAAACGCAACTGGAAGAAGATCTACCTCTTTCTCCGAATCTACCTTGGGAATAAACTTTTCTAGGTCGACCATTGAGGCTAAGCTGAGATACTTGTCCTTGTCTTCAGAGACCACAGGTTTAACTGTAGAGCTAAAAATAGAACTATATTTAAATTTTTTCATTTTTGTTTTCCTTTTTTACACTATATCTAACATTAAAGGTCCACGTTCGTTTATGTACAATTCCTCTAATGAGCTAAACGGAAAATCTTTCAGTTCGCTTTTCTCAACTTCATTCTCTGCTGCGACTATTGTTTCGTCAGTTAATTTAAGACATAAATTCTTGTCGTAATACTTTTTATTGAATCCTTCTGATTTTATTTCTAGAAATACATTAACTTTGCCAATAGCGCAGGACAACTTATTTTCGTTAGGGCACGAATCGAAAGCGTCGATGAAAATACTTTTCAATTGGTTGATATTGATCTTGCTTTTACAAGACCTGTTGTGTTCCGAAACTTTTCCAGTTAAAAAATCTATTAATTTATTAGAGTACTCTATTGCGTGCTCCTGCTCTCTTAAAGCTTTGCTTTTTTCTTCTTTTTTGGAAAAAGGAAAAATAAGACTATCAATTAAATCAATTTCGAAATCTTTCAACATTAAAGCTAATACCGATTACACCCAAAATTAACCTAAATCACTTAATTTTTTAAGTTCAGCTAGTTTGGCTTCCGGCTTATCTAAACCGCCTATCGTACTATATACAGTAAGGCCCTCTTTGTCCCCACTGTAAATTCCCCTATGAACAACGCTTCCAGAGCCCAGAATCCTAGATAATTGATCATAAGCTTGGTCCAAATTAGACTGAGGAACATTGTCCAAAGCCTCTTTTCCGCCCACTATGATTACTCCAGCATTTCTACCTGTACTCAAATCTATACCTCCCGATAAAATATTCCCTTTTAGGTTGTCTCTTACAGCTCTTGATATACTTATTGGATCACTCCAATCTTTTACGGGAGCAGCCCCAAAAACAATAAATCCAGAATCCAAAACATTCATAAAATCTTTTGGGTCGAAAGCCGAATAAGTACTATCTCTAGCTGAAGTTAAATTAAACAAATGAAATAGTCCAGCCATACTGTTGTTAGCGGTTTGCCAAAAATTGGAAACAACTAATCCCGGATATAGTTTGCTTATTCTTTCATTGTCTACGATAATCAATGGAGATACTAAACCTTCGTCTACTAATTCAAAAGCTTCGTTTAGTACGTTGTAAGCGTTTTCGCTTACTCTTTTTCCTTCGGAGTTTTTGGGTAAAGCTAAGATAACTCCCACTTTATTGTTTACCATCTTGACAGTCTCTTGAAGTTCTTTTGCCGTATGGACTAATGGCACCAAAGTTCCCGCTCCAGTTCCCCCTCCTGCTCCGGCGCAAATAAAAATTCTATCGAACTCTTCCCCGAAAGAATACCTCATAAAATCCAAAACGTCTTCCCTCTTATCTTCGAAGGAAGCTTTGGCCAACGAAGGATCTTTTCCCGCGCCTCCGTCCCCAATACAAAGTTTATTTTCAAGCTTGACAGTGTTTAAATCTTGCATTGCGGTATTTACTCCACAAACTTTTCTGTATCCTAGATTATAAAATGTTTCCGCTAATCTACATCCGCCTTGACCAGCGCCTACGAATGCAAATTTAAATGCTACATCTATTTCATCTTTGACAACTCTTTTTTCCTCTTCTTGGGCTGTCGGCATAGGAATATCCGGCAACGAAATGTTGGCCGTCGGGTCATCGTTATACTCTGTTATGTCTTGTGTTCCTTCGCTCATTTTAAATTTTGCTATTAGAAAGTATACTGGCTAAATAGCTATCTACTTGATGCTCGTAAGCTATTTCGTTAATCTCTTTTACTTTTTCTTTGTTCGTGTCCGCAGGAGCAGAAATATATTTATCTATTTTAGAAACCCAGTTTTGAGAGTCTTCATTAGATATTATAACTTCCGACAACTGAAAAGCTACCTCTTTCTGAGCCTTACTTAGTTTTCTTTTGTTGTGTTTTTTCCTTAATGCAGCCTCAACCTGATCGTTTAATTTTTGGGCGGCCAAAAGATTCTCTTTGATCTTCTCTACGCTAAACTTGAGCATAGAGCCTCCTATTGGGCCGACTTTATTTGTTTCTTGCGGGGTATTGATCCCCGGGGGTCTCCCATTTTCTTGGGGTATATTTTTGTTATCGTCAGGAGACTGATTTTTTTGATCGTTTTTGTTTTTTAATTTCGCTAAGTCTTTCTGCGTTTGGGGTCCTCCCATAATTGGCTCATAAAACCCTTTCTTCCTTAGATTTAGAAAATCTTGTTGCGCTTCTTTAGATTCTTGGGAAGTGGGAAGCCTGCCGCTATCAATAGCTTGTATCCCTTCTTCAGGGGTAAGGACTCCAAGTTCGATAAGCCTAGTATAAATCCTAGAATAGACGGTTTGATCTTTTAGCTCTATGTCTTCAAAATGAGGAGTAGGATAATTTTTGAACCCTAATATTTTGGATATCCTTTTTATTTCTGGGCTTAGAAAGTCGTTTAAGAATGACACTCTTGCTTGTTTCAGCCTCTCAACAAATACTTGAATCTTAATTTGTGCATTGGCAAATTTCTCGTCGCCGCTTAGTAAAATATTATTTAACCCCAGTTGGATATCCCTGTTAACTACTTCGTATTTCTTGGGATCGAGAATACTTCCTATTTGAGGGATAACGAATTCAGCTTTAGTTGTATAGTCGGCTATGAGGACTCTTCCTACTGATTCGTTTTCGAATAGCTTCTGCATTGCCTCTAGGTTCCTTTGGTTTACTCCCCCTTTATCCGGATCTGTCCCCATAGTAACGACTAGAACTGCCTGTTGGATTGTCCGGCTTACGGCCATATCCATTTTCTTCATTTCAGCTTTCCAGTTAATGTCTTCTAAAACTGGGTAGCCCATAGGAACAGCAAAAGGCTCATAATCTTGTTTCTTGTAGAAAATAGCCTCGACTTTATTAGTATCTAAAGGTATGTTTACTACGGTCGCTTTCGGGTCTTTTAGTTGCTTCTTAATCTCTGGGTCCAACGCGTCGACCACTTCTTTATCCTCTTCCGTTCTTGGGTTTTTAAGTCTATCCAATTCGTAGTCGGAGCAAGTTTTATAATATTTGCCCGCCACAAAAGATATATTGCCGCCCATTCTTATATCGGCTGGATTCAAAATAATGTATTTAGACGGGATAGAAACATCAAAAGATTTGTCTAAAGCACTATATGTTTGATTAATCTTCATGACGTCCCCTTTCTTTAATTTGGAAGAGAATTTGTAAATAAAGACATTTCCAGAGCGATAATACTCCCTGAAAAATTTATCCTGAAGATCGTAGATATTTAATTTATTAAAAAATGCTTTAAAGAAGTCTCTGGACTTTTTGTTTCCTCCAGTATAATAAACATTATTAGTGGAGAATTCCGTCATTAAATCTATCGTGTTTCTGAATATGGCGAAATTATAATAGGCTTTTTGACATAATACTATTGCGTCCTTTATGTTTAGTGATGCTGAATTCTTATTTCCGTAAGTTGAACTATCGTATTTAAACGGGATAAGGCCATCATCAATATTAGTAAACCTATTTTTCCTTTCTATCGATCCAGACTTGTTGTGTCTGGTTCTTGTGGACTGAACCGCAAGCGATTCATCCATCGTAGAAGCCATTAAAGGCGTGATTTGTTCTGTTTTTTTCTTTTGAGCTGCCATATTCGTGATATTTTACACTATATTATAACTATATAGACGGAATACTGGCCAATAATATTTATATTAATCATTTTTTAGAATACTGAACCCCTTAACAATCCGTGGCTCCATTAAATTCTGGTAAAGTTTTTAAATGTTCGTACGCTTTAACGATCAAGTTTTGTACTGACTCCATATCCGTTAATATCAAAACATAAACCCCAGTCCCTTCAGGCTTCCAAATTGTGGGAGGTTGGCCTTCCTTTAGAACCCTCACTTTGTCTACGGGCTTTCCAGTGTCGTAATCAAACAATTCTACAAAAAAAGTTGCCGCTAAGTCCACAGCCTCGTCTTTATTTTTTTCGTAGTGGGTGCCAACTTCTCGTACACGATAATAACCGTTGGATGTTTCGCCGTCTTTATTTTTAAATGTCTTTTTTAGTGCCATAACCTTTAACCATCTACAATTACCAAGGATCTTCTTCGAACCTGAGATAAAGTGAATTAGTGGTCTGCAAACCACCGCTCGAAGTTTGACCGTTTCCGCCGCCATAGTAACAAATTCTGATGCGATCTCCATTGTTAATATGCCCTGTGCCCACCAGCATCAACCAAGTTAAGTCGCCCTCATCACTACCGCTACATTCTGAGAAAATATAACCATTCGGGTCTGGGTTTGTGCTAGAATTGTATATGTCTTGAGGGATATTTTGATTTCCCACCGCAAGAACAGTGTTCCCATTACTATTATATGTTGAAGCAGATATGCCGTATTTTGCCCCCACATGATTTGATACTGTTCCTTCAGTTGTGACTGAAAATTCTCTTTTGGTTCTGGAATCATCTATAACCGCGTAATAATAGGTGTTGGGGTGTGTGTTTGCATTAGTGATAGTAAAGGGGTCATCATTATATGTTGTCGTCCAGTAACAATAACCATTTTGGAGAGGGTAGTTCGGATTTTTATTTCCAACCATCCCAAAATTAAAATCCATAAGAAATTCATCGGTAACCCTAAAGGTAGTTCCGTCAGCATGAAGAATCTGAATGGCTGCTATAGGAAAATCTCCCCAATAATCTGTCGAGGCAGAATTACGGAACCCAATAAACAAATTCCCCTCCGCGGATGAGGCGGAGCTTGAAACTTCTACTTGAACCTCTACAACACTAAAGTTGTTATCGCTATCATCGCCTTCATTATAAAGTAGTGTTCCTAATGTAACCATATAATTTGCACTATGAATGTCTGCGTAACTGGAAGGAAACCAGTTAGCTTTAGTTTCCTTATAGAGTTTCCCATCCACTCTGCCATTGATGGTCGAATCGGCTTCCACCAGAATTAAATCTGTACTGTTTGCGCTGCTCCAATCTGCATAGGTGCATTGATAGAGAGTTCCGCCTCGCTCTACTAAAAGTAGATCAGACGAACCGATGTTACCTCTATTGCCATAAGTTTCCTTATAGAGCGTGTTACTCCTTTCAACCAAAATTAAATCTGAATCTTGTAATCCCATTATGCTGGTAAAGCGTCTAAAGAACTAATTAACGGCCCCTTAATTGATGTCGCCTCAATGGTTCCATTTACGTTTAATTCGGAAGTCGAGTTGCTACTACCCGGTTCCACCGTATCACTTTCGCCGAACCCCACTCTCACTGCAGTAGCTACAGTTAGCCTACCATCGACCGAAACAGCCATTGCCCC
>Ga0080013_1005006_pt1 | contig 12664 bp, 17 predicted proteins | sample ETNvirenome_6_85_FD_69236 | JGI IMG/M metagenome (GOLD analysis project Ga0080013, IMG submission 69236) | Marine viral communities from the Pacific Ocean - ETNP_6_85 (SPADES assembly) (version 2) | ecosystem: Environmental > Aquatic > Marine > Oceanic | place: Pacific Ocean | collected 2013-06-19 | reverse complement strand
CAAACCCTCTACGAAATCGTTAATTTCTTCAACGCTTGAGGTAAACTCCAGAAAAAAACGGTTTTTTAATTTTAACTGCTGGGCTTGCTCTTTGTATTTGTTGGCTCCACCCAACATAACGAAACAAGTGGAATCGTTTTCAATGATCGCGTAAGCATTAAGGGGAACAGGGGAAAAAATATCTTCCCTGTTACCTTGGTGCATCCCAAAAATAAAAGTGTCGTTTTTGATGTTTAAAAGAGATCTTAAAGTGGAGGGTTTCTTCGCTGGAACCTCGACCAAGGTGGGTATAACTTCTATTTTAGATGAGTCTCCCCCGTTACGAACCCACGTGTCCGCTTGGGTGCGTGAAATGAGTACCGTTTTAAGTATGTTGTCCCGCAGTTCTACACCCTCGTTTCCTTGGGAATGAATACTGTCTATAAACAAGCTTTCTGGCATTTGGCAGTAAGGAAATTCAGTATACCCCCCTCTTCCAGTCTGCACCAAGTCATATTTGGACGCGTCAAAACGCTCAAAAAAATCAGTATTAACCCACCGGGAGTAATGGCCCGGAAGGTCGTTGCGCGCTTCACAGGACACTTTAATTAAGTTGATATCATGCTTTTCCATGTGGGCAATACGCTCAGGGCTAGTTGCAGGATGAACAAAGCTGTTGCCAATGAGAGGCGTGTCGTCAGTATAATAAAAATCAATATCAAAAGAGTCTTTAGGAAGGTGGCAGGCCAAAGTCTGAAGGTATTTCTCTGCTCCACCCGCTGCCATACCTGCGTATTTTATAAAAGCCACTTTCATTCTATCGTCCACTGTTTTTTAAATGCTTCCGGAAATTTTTTTTAGTTATGTGTTAAAACCGCTATAGGAGGGATAAGCACCGGTTTGGGAGCCTTGCGAAACTAAAGGGGGCTCCCACCAATAAACCTTCATTTTATGTAAAAAGAATTGATAATTGAACTCAAAATCAATGGGCAAAACATATGGTAAAAACGTTTTTACGAGCAATTGCGCAGCGTTTCTTTTGATAAAAAAAGAATCAGTGCATTTGGTTGAAGGGGGTGGTTTTAAATAAGCGACTTGTTGGGGAGTAACGAGGTCGGCGTCTATGCGTAGGTTGCATCCGTTCCCTATGAATATAAAGTCCCAGTCCTCTGGAGTATTCTGGAGGTTCCGGAGGCATACTTCAGAAAAGCTCTCATCAAAAAGCACATCGTCCTCCAACACTAAAGCGTAATCTTCTGGCCCGTAAGCGACTTTCTCTAATATTAAAAAATGCTTGTACAACAAGGAGATATCGGCTTTAGTTAATTTCCTAAAAGGAATTTGCCCCTCATAGTTTAAAAAACTGTTTTTAAAATCCCAAAACTTAGGCTCCTCAAAATAAAAACTATAAAAAATATCAGAAGGTTCAGTGGTTATCAAATCGTAGTCAAAGCGCTGACCAGACAATAGCTCAAGCAGCTTTTCCTTCCTTTCTTTTAAGGGTTCGTAATGGGCTATATATGCTTTCATGATAAAATGGTTTCTTTAAAGTAATTCAAAACAGCTCCGGGAAAAATACTTGCGCCCAACTCTTTATTTGAAAATAAAGGCTCTTGTTTATAGCTATAGTAAAGATCGTCGTCTTGGTCTACTTTTATCACGTGATCTACGAGTTCGTCAATATTGTTAAAGCTGTTAAGGTTAATGAAGGACGCTGGGTTAAAATCATGAGCCACCAACGCATCTGAAGAATAAACAGGAACAGTGCCTGCTGTTTTTGCGTGAAAAAGCTTCTCGGTGTAATACCCATGGCGAAGAAGGCTTTCAAAGCACAAGGAGAACTTGTAATCTTTTAAAATGTTATATTTTATATCTTCACCGTCAGTCCAATTTCCAAAAGGCTTACCGAATCCATCAACCGAAGAATATTCACTCAGCTTATTAAAAGCCTCAACGCGGTTAGCGACAGGGTTGCTAAAAATAGAAACACAAAATTTAGTGCGAGGGTTTCGAATGAAAGAGTTATCATCTATTTCGTTCAAGGGAATCAGATATTTGGGGTTAGTGTACCCTTTTTTGTTGAACCAATCTATGTGCATCGCCCATAAGGGCAAGCGGTAGTTTCGTACGTCTTTCGAAAAATCAAAAGTAAAAGCAAAATCACATTTTCCTATACAATAATGAGCTTCGTGGTTAGAAACCTCCACCGACTCTTCGTTTTCAAAATTAGGAGATACCCCCTCTCCTGTATAAAATATTTTTTTACATCTGTGTTCTTTATATTTTTCTCTCTTATTTTCTCTTCCGTAATCTACTGAAAAAAACAATAAATCAGGGTCCTCTTCATCTAAAACAACCTCAAACTCTTCAGACAAAAGATGAAAAAAATAATTATTAGCGCTGCTAAATCCGGGCCAAAAATCAACAAAATGTATTTTCAGTTTTTCCACCTTAAAGCTTTCGTCGATGGTGGTCCAGCAACTCTTTCTCGTGGGGCTGCCTAAACTCTCGACCCCATTGGCAGATGTCTTCACGAGAACGAACCTTATATTTGAAGCGCAGCAACGAAAGAATACTCTGGTCATGACGGTGGTCACGAAAACCTTCATAATTAGGTTTGCCTTGGGTGTTTGGAATATCGGTTAAGATGCGCTCGTCTTCACATAGCTTCAGATACTCTTCATAAAAACTAATAGAAAAATCTGTTTTGCGACAAATTTGAATGGCTGCATTGGCTTGGCGGGCATAAGGACCACAAGGGGTAGGGTCTCCCGGAGGTGACATCCCGTCCATTTCCATTAAAACAAAGCAATCTCTTTTTGTCCATTGATAATTAAGCTGAGAGGCATTAAAAAACAAAACAATACCTTTTTCGTCATTAATACATTCGTCAAAGTATTCCCCCATGTCTCCCAGAAAAGTTATAGCGGCGTCCGAATAACATAAAATGTCCCCTTCGTTCATTTTCTTGAGGTTCTCTAATATAAAATAAGGCTTCCAAAGCCAGTAACCTGCGCCGCGAGATTGAGATAAAATATGATTGTTTTTAGTGGTAAAATCTTGGCCCAGATCACCAAAACGGTATTTGGTAACGTGTGTGAATCCTCCTTTTTCAAGGCCGCTTTTTTCGTTTAAGGCTTGGGAATGTTCAAAGCCGTTATGTCCATAATTAATAAGTAATTTCATAATTTGTTTATAATTTTTTCTGTTAAAGCGTACGATCCTTGGGGGGCACAATTATCCTTATACCAATTTCTTCCGTTGTTGGACATATCTTCCCATTGGCTTTGGCTGCACTTGTTGATAAGGCTAGGGATTTCTTGCGCCCCAGAAACTTTGAAATAATGCACGCCTTCCGTGGGCATATCATAATAAGTCATATCAACACCTTGAGAAACAATTGGAACAACTCCTAGGCCGAGGTATTCAATCTCACGGTTGCATTTGGGGCCATACCCCGGAAGGCAGAGCCCGAACTTAGCGTTAGATATTCGATCTAAATATTCTTCTTGGGTGTAGGTCCAATTATGGCTATCTCCCATTTGGATAGGCAAATTAAATTCTTCAATAACCCCATACCAATTATCAGCAGTACGGTTAGATTGCTGTACGGTGTTTTCTATTTTACCTAAAAAAATAGATTCGGTTGAGCGCTGCCCATAAGATTTTATACCTTTCTTAATTTTTTCTTCTAATTTTTTAGGGCGACGAGCCCAGTAGGTCCACGGGAGGGCTCTTGGGTCATCGCACTGCATGCCCCCAAACAACCCTTTGTTCCAACTATCAGGTAAGCCGGGGTAAACGTCAAACCTATCGTACTCATACAATAAAACATCGTTAGGTTCGTTGGCCCAAACAAACACATCCTCGACCTCCCCTCTTACCACCTCGCAATATCCGCCTTCCTCCCATATGTCAATGAGCTCTCGTGAAGTGTCCCCTTTGTGTTCAGGGGTTTGCTGCCCTACGTAAATTTTCACGCCAAATAAAATTCTTTTAAGTTTTTGTCCGATTCTATAATGTCCATCGCTGGCACAGAGGGCTCTATTTCCGCACAGGAAAGGAAAAAATCTCCTCGGGCGTCACAAGGTTGACCGGCCCATTCTGTAAAATTGAATTTTTCAACTAATTGTAAAACAAAAGACTGGTTTTTGGTTAACTCTATTTCGCGAAGATCGTCTTCTGTTGTAGAGCTGCAAAAGAAGTCGGGGTAATTAGTTTGTTTATTTATTTTGGAATCCAAAAAATGATCGGCAGTAAAAAATTCATTGGTTGTAAAAGCGTTGATGATGGTGAGCTGATCCGCATTCCATTTGACGGTGGGGTCCGTGAGAAACTCAGGATGTACCGCGTGTAATTCTTTAAACTCATTAAAGCCAGAAGTAAGCAAGCCAACCGGAATACGAGAGGGCCTAAAGCCAGAAAGCCCTATTAGCATGCGACATGGATAATTGAAATGATGCTCGTGGGATCGAATGGTGTGAACCAAATAATTGCTTTTTTCAAAAAAACGAGTAGCTTGGTATTCTTTTTTATTAGGGATAGAATCTAGATCACGACTTAAGGCCACGTCAATATCTTTTTCCCATAATACATTCATTCTCCACAAGGCTGGCTCATGTCCGCTATATTCTTCCGTGTTAACCTCGTAAGAAAATGTTGAATCTATTTCAGATAATTTTTTGTAAAAAGAAAACAGTGGGTTCTCTGCTGTAGAGGGGCACACCGTCAGCCTCATAGAAAAGTTAGGGTACAAGATTCTGTTTACAACACATAAAGCTGGAAGGTTAAAAAAATACCTATCCTCATTAAGCTTGTTGGCGTCCCACGTGCGATGGTCATAAAATTTACGTGGCTCAAAAAGGCTATAAGAAATAACGTTCATATAAATTATCTGTCGTCCACTATGCTCCACCCCTTCGGCGGAAATTTTTTTTATAAGAAGGCAGGTGCTTTTCTCTCATTTCGTGCACCTCTTCCAGCATTTTGTTTAAGGTCTTCGGGTTCGTTGACCTCCCAGAGGGGTTGTCGAAATAAATCCCAACAATATCGTTTATTTTTTTTATTTTAGCTCCGCCTTTAACAGCCCTTATCCACATGTCAGAGTCTGCTGCTGTTTTGTATTGTGTGTCAAAATAACCAAACCTATCGTGAATGGATTTTTTCCATATGGGCATACAGTGGGGGTTATTATTAAAAATCAAATCTTCCCACCCGTTGGTTTCATTACACGGGAAAACAGAAGATCCTCTAATTTCATTCCAGTTCTCATTAGGCGTATTGCTAACCAAGGAGGCACCGTAAGAAATATCAAGAGAGGTGTCAAGAGTAAAGGGTTGGCGCAGGGCCTCTAAAGACCAAGGGCTTTTTCTGTCGTCTACATTCCAGTTTCCCACCAACTCTGTTGAAGCGCTTTTACAGCAAATATTCCATGCTTCATAAAGTCCCGGGTCCTTGTCTAGCCTTTTATAGTGTATATTATCGTAGCCTAAGAACCGTTCAACGACAGAAAACTCATTATGAGGAGAGTTGCAATCCAATATATAAAAAGACACCTCCTTGAAAATGGTTTGACCAACCATATCCTCAAGATAGCCTTCGATAAACGCATCCCCTTTGAACAGGGGGCAAAAAACAGTCAAAGACGGGCCTTTAATGCTTGACAAATTCACAGAACTCTTTACCATAATCATATGATTCGCTCAACGGAAAATCAAGAGAAAAAATTTTATTTGGTCTTGGGTGGTGAATGGGAGGCGGCTGTTTTAGCTAAAGACGCTATAGACGCCTCGGCTTACGGCCTAGAAAAGGCTTTCGAGGAATACGGCTCGGGCTTAATGCTAAGTAACTGTCTTACTGTAAGAAACATCTCTGATCTTAAAAAGGAAAACCACGAGGAAATGGATATGGATATATTCTACGTCCCTTCGGTTTTATCTGACATAGGAAAAAATGAATTAGCTACCCAACTGGACGAAATCTTACGCGAAAATGAAAAAAAAGCTTGACAAGCGAAAAATCCTGTAATAAATTATTAATCATGAAGGCATACATTAAAACTGACCCTGAAAATCAAACATTAAAACGCCCCGTTTACTCGGGAGATGCTGGCTGCGACTTAATCGCTTACAGCGACCCCGTCATAGTAGGAGAAACCAAAACCCCCAAATCAAAACTCTACAGTTCCATTTCGTACATTGAATACGACACAAATGTCACCGTAGCCCCTGAAGATGAAAGTCAATATTTTTCATTGGTATACCCGAGGAGCAGTATCTCCAAGTACAATTTAAGCTTGGCAAACTCAGTGGGAGTGGTTGACTCTGGTTATAGAGACACGATAAAAGTAAGGTTTAGATATCTATGGCAACCTAAAGATTTAATTACAACAGGGGACGACAACAAGGAATTCTATATCAAAATTGACAAAGAAACTATTTACAAAAAGGGAGATAAGGTCGCCCAACTTGTGTGGGCAAGCCATAACAAACTCTATATGGAATTTACCGATACGGTGCCACTTTCCGACCGGGCTTACGGAGGATTTGGGAGCACAGGTCTCTAAATGACAAACTTGATTGGACTTTGCGGCTTTGCCAGATCAGGCAAAAATAGCTTTGCAAACTTTATCTTAGAAGAACAAGAGTCTAGCTCCCCACAAAAGGCTCAAACACTTTCTTTTGCCTACGCTCTTCGAAAAGAGCTAGAAGGCTTTGTTTTTAGCAAACTTGGGATTTCGACCTTCACAGAGGACTCGAAGGAAAAAGAGATAATTAGACCCTTGTTGGTTTGTTGGGGCACGGAGATCATACGAAAACAAATAGATAAAGATTACTGGGTGAAAGCAGTTAAAAAAATAGCACAAAATAATAGAAAAAACCAAATAACATCTATTATCACCGACGTCAGATTTGAAAATGAAATCAACTGGATAAAAGAAGAGAGAGGTTTGTCTATTTTTATAGAAAGAAAAAACACAGGACCCAAAAACACAGACGAACTTCACCACACCCTCCCCCTCAAAGAAAAATGCGACTTAACCTTCTCATGGCCAACACTAAAAAATTTCCACACAGAAGGAAAGGACCTAGCGCTACGCTTTTTAAAAGAAAATAACTTATGCCACCTACTCACAGCGACAAAGAACTTACAGACAACCTAAAGCTGGACATTGATACAGAATCCTCTTTACAAGAACTAATAAATCGCCACTCTGGTATTTTTTTAGATATTGTAACAAGCTATGTTCCTAAAAACTCCACTACAGGATGCCGCCAAGACCTAATCAACGATCTAGAATACCACATTTATAATGCCGGGCTAAAATACGATCACACCAAAAACACCAAATTCAGCACTTTCTTAGGCAACGAGGCAAAATGGGCGTGCCTCAACCAGTACAACAAAAACAAAAAATATTTAATAACCGATACCGATGAAGGACGCTTTATATATGAAAACAATCTCTCCACCCCCCAAGAGCCTTTTGTGGACGAAAAGATGCTCCTCAAAATATTTAATATTATTGAACACCATCCCGACAAGCGGGTGCAAAAAATTTTTCAATTGAGATATATAGACCCCCAATACAACAAGCTTACACCATGGAAAACAGTAAGCAACGAATTAAAAATGAGCATTCAAGGATGCATTAATATACACAACTCAGCCATTAAAGTAATTAGAAAAGAACTAAAAAACACACATGAACTTGATATTTGACGCCCCAATCAACAACCTGTCCTTTGGAAACGTCGCCGTTAACCTCCTAAAAGAACTATATAAAAGAAAATCCAAAATATGCCTATTCCCCAAGACAGATCCTGACTTAGAGGCTTTCGACAAAACAACAGATGAGTTCAAAAATTGGATTAATAACGGAGTCACCTACAAATACCACAATCTTAACAAAGAGTTGCCCTCTCTAAACTTATGGCACATTAACGGGTCAGAAAAAAGAATCTCTCCACGCCAATATCTACTAACTTTTTATGAACTAGACTCCCCCACTTTTGTTGAAAAAAAGCTGATAGAACTACAAAACACAGTTTTTCTTAGCAACCCTCAAGCTGTCAAAGCTTTTGAGGAACTGGGCTGTGATAATATAAAATACGTACCCCTTGGCTTTGATCAGGACTTTAAAACGGTCGACGCTTCTTCTAAAATGGTAGAAGGAAAAACCCACTTTATATTAATGGGGAAGTTTGAAAAGAGAAAGCACACTAAAGAAATTATTGAAGCTTGGTCCCAAAAGTACGGCAATAACAACAAATACCTTCTTAGCTGCTGTGTGGTTAATCCTTTTATTAAACATGACCAAATGAACGCGTTGCTCTCCGAAACCCTTAACGGAAAACACTACAGCAACATAAACTTCTTGCCACACCTTAAGACCAATAGCGAAGTAAACCATTTGTTAAACTCTGCAGATATTGACCTAACAGGCCTGAGCGGAGCAGAAGGATGGAACCTTCCCTCCTTTAACGCCACAGCATTAGGCAAATGGTCCATAGTTTCTAACCATAGCGCCCACACAGCATGGGCCACTGAAAACAACTCTATCTTACTGCCGCCAAACGAAAAAGAGCCTGCAGCTGATGGGCTATTCTTTCCCGCAACCGGAGACTTTAACATTGGAAACATCCACAAATTTGATGCCAACCAAGCCATTGCCGCCATGGAAAAAGCCGAAGAAAAGGTGGGGCAAACAAACACAGAAGGCCTAAAGCTACAAACAAAATTTACATACGAAAAAACCCTTAACACTATTTTAAAGGAAATACAAAATGGCCAGAGTAAAACAAGGTAAAATAATAGAAATAAAAAACAAAGACCGCAAATTCGGAGCTAACGAAAAGTACTACGCGATCTGGATAGAAAATTCGCATAAAAAAGAACGATGTTTGCTGTTTACGGAACACCAGCTGGTAACTGCCAGCAAACGAGCACAAAAAAACCCAGAAGATGTTCCAAAAAAAGGGTTCTTTACAAATCTTTTTGACTAATGTATCAGTACAAAGCCACCCTCATAAAAGTTGTAGACGGAGATACCGTGGACGCAATGATCGATTGCGGGTTTAGTACGTTTAGGAAGGAGCGCATTAGGTTATACGGGATCAACGCACCAGAAAGTCGCACCAGAGATAAGGAAGAGAAAAAACGAGGGCTCGCAGCCAAAGCGCGACTAAAAGAATTAATTAAAGAGGGCAAAAACGAATTTATTGTTGAAACCTCTATCGACAAAAAAGGCAAATACGGCAGACTTTTGGGAAAACTCTTTCCGGTACCCGAATCAGCCGTAGTAGGAATAAAAAGCTACAACCAAATTCTCCTTGACGAAGGTCATGCGGTCGTTTATGACGGAGGTAAAAGATAATTACTGTAGAAAAACAAGAAAAAAAACAAATAATCAAGAAATGACAACGTACTATGCTACCCTCGCAAAAAACGAAATAACAGTTGACGCTAATTCGGAAGACGAGGCAAAGACCCTCGCGATCAAAAAATTTATGGAACTTTTAGAAGAAGATAAAGCTCGATTATCGCGTAATAGTTTTATGATACGCATTGAAGAAGAGCTTGATAGTTACGATTGGTAATTATAGCCTGCGGAGGCAGTGTCAGGCCGAGACAAGATGTCCCACCCCTTAAAACATAACCCACGTGAAAGGCGCACCTTTTTGTCCCATTTTATTGAAAACCTTAATAAAAACTACTTTTTCATATTGGCACGATATTAGCTTCTTTAACTTACATGAACAAAAATATACCTAATACATATGGCCTTATGGGAACTGTCGCAGACTTATTCGACGACCTCGTTAACGAGACAGAGCATTTTTATAACTGGGGCCACAAAAGAAGCCTTTCGTCTAAAATAGAAAAAAACGACGAAGGGTATAGTGCAAACATTGAACTCCCGGGCTATAACAAAGAAAGCCTCTCTATAAAAGTAGAAAACGATAACCTCTTGGTTGTGCGCTCTGGAAAAGAAGATGAAAACCAAAAAATACTATACAGGCTACAATTGACCAACGATATTGATTTTAAAAAAATTACAGCCAAATCTGAAGACGGGGTTCTTCATCTTTCTCTTCCTGTAGCGTCTACCGCTAAGAATAAGTGTATAACTATTGAGTAGTGTTATATAAATTCCAGCATACGGAAACCGGAGAAACCCGCGAGGTGGAGATGTCCATGAAAGATTACGGCCCTTACAAAGGCCCCAATGGCGACGATAAACGCTGGGAAAGAGTTTACGAAGCCCCTCAAATAAACATGGGCGTCTCCACGGCTAAATCTATAGACCCGTGGGATAATAACAGTTTTGTAAATCGAACCAAAGATATGAAAGGGTCGTATGGCGAACTAATGGATCACGCTGAAGACTTAAGCAATAAACGAGCTAAAGAATCCCTGACAGGAGAAGATCCTGTTAAAAGAAAATATTTAAACAACTACTCGGCCGCAAGAGGAGGCAAAAAACACCCCTCAGAAATTAAAAAAACGGTTGAAAACAGGCACATTAAAGTAGATCTTTAAGAAACCGTGCAACTGTTGCTCGTGGCGCTTCCAAGCTCATTCGAAACCACCACATAATAATCCCCCACCGCACTGGTTGTATAAGACCTGTCGTTTGAAGAGCCTATTACAACGTTGTCCTTGTACCACTCATACTTAAAGCCGTCAGCATTATAAACGCTAGTGTCAGTAGAAGTTCTTCCCGTAGCCTGTACCGAAATAGTGGTCGGGTTTGCGGCCCCCACGGGCTGATTGACAATCAAAGGCGGCGTTGACAATTTTAATCCGCTCATATCTGACATAGAAAAACTTAAATTAGCGTCTATGCTGCCAAAATCTCCGATAGACTGAGCAAACGCTTCGCTGTCCATTTTAGCCCCTTCAACCTGAATCTGTAGCCCCGTGCTGCCGCTCGCCCCCAGCAAACTTAAAGCAAAATCATACCTTCTTTCATTATTTTCGTCTAATCTCACCAGCTCGTTCAAAGTGCCTTCTTGAAAATCAGAAGCTACCGCACTAAAAGAAAGGGTTCCCAAAACGGGCAAAATAGCCCTTCGTCCATAAGGATAAATAGATCCAAACCCATAAAGAGCGGTCCTGTCTATAGCAAAATCTAAACTAAAAGAATTTATAAAAGCAGACTGACCGTTTCCAGTAAACTCCATTCCGGGGACATTAACGTTGCCGGGGAGAGTTAATTTAATACCAGAGGGAGCCAAAGCGCTATCTATTAATCCATCTTGATTAGTAGTGTCCTGAAAAAATGATTTTTTAATTTTATATTTATTAGACGCACTTGGCTGCTGTGTAGCTGCATCGATAGCAGGAATAAGCTTTCCTGCGTCATCGTCGTAAGACTGCAACTCTAGATTGTCCGCTTGTACATCCGCGCGAACAGCCACAAACGCACCAACAGAAGCCCCCATAGAATAACTGTTTAAAAAACAATTTCCTAACGCCATGGTATTAAAATTATCCTTAAAATCGCTGTCGGCTGGAGTCAATAAAACCTCATCGCTAATGCCACTTCCTATCAAAAGGTAAAAATTATTATCTTGATTTGGCCTTCGCAAACCGCTGAGTGCCGCACCCTTGGCTCCGTCAACATTTAAGCCCAATAGCATTTCGTTTGTTCCGTTGGTATAATAGTAATCCATACCGAACGTAATCTCAGGGTTTGTTATATTGACATCCCCCACAAAATCAGCGCTCCCTATTTGTTTAAATCTTTGCCGCGAAAAAGCAAAGTCTAAACTGGCAGATTGCACCCTTTTCATACCAGTCAGGTTGTCGATATTACTTTGGTTTGCGGGTCGAGGACTCCCCAACACTAAACATTGACCGTACGTTATTCTGGTTGTTCTCGGCATATTCTATAATCTATACTCTATTGCACTTTGGCGTTATTCTGTTTGTTGCCATTACAGTATATTACACTATTATTCCTATTGCGACCATCAAAATGGCCCAAATCCCCAAAACCTTCGCATAAGTTAAAAATGGAGTCTTAAAGTACATTTTTCCTATACACGTGCACTTATGGGTAGGAGATATTAAATATGCAGCGTATTCCAAGGCAAAAAACAAAGTAAAATACTGAAGACCAAAAACCTGCGTCAGCAACACTGTAATTCCTATGAATTTTCCCGAGGAACCCAACGCAAAAGACGCGCAAAAACCCAAAAAAGCCGCCCAACCAACCCCGTTTTCCGCACCCACATAAGCTCTCAACCCCTCATAATAAATCCCTATAAAATTAGAAGCTAAAATAATGGCCGCTACTACCATTAACAACTTCCAATTCAAATACTTAACAATGTTCCATGTTTTAGCTATTACCATGTAATATAAAGCCAACCCCAAAAAAATTAGCCACCCCTCGTAGCCGCTCACCAACAAACCAACACTTAAAAGCAGTGGCAACAACGTCCAAACCAACGCTTTAGGGCTCTCCTCTCCTCGGTAAGAAATAGTAACATCCCCCTCCTTGATTGTGGTGGAAATAAAAAAAACAATATAAAGCAAACTTACCAACAATAACGGCCACGTATAAGACAAAACACCCACGTAAGACAACCCCAACACCCCCATCGGTAAAATAATGGTTTTTTCTAACGGACTCCATAGATAATAATGATGAGTTGCCAAATAATCTATGATTCCA
>Ga0080013_1005005_pt1 | contig 12666 bp, 13 predicted proteins | sample ETNvirenome_6_85_FD_69236 | JGI IMG/M metagenome (GOLD analysis project Ga0080013, IMG submission 69236) | Marine viral communities from the Pacific Ocean - ETNP_6_85 (SPADES assembly) (version 2) | ecosystem: Environmental > Aquatic > Marine > Oceanic | place: Pacific Ocean | collected 2013-06-19 | reverse complement strand
ATTCCTTTCAATGGCCAGGAAAATAATCAAGAAATATTAGAAGAAGAGGAGATCTTAAAGAGATGGACCAACATTTTAAAATAATAACACCTGTATACAACGCTCAGGATTGGATAGGTAAGTGTATCAAATCTGTTAAGGATCAGGATTACACTAATTTTGAGCAAATTATTGTAGATGATTGCTCCACAGATAATACGGTAGGTGAAGCCACAAAAGAAATACGCGGAGATTCTAGGTTTAAAATTGTACGAAAAGAGCATAGAATGGGGGTGATGCACAGCCATGTAGCGGGGACGGAACTACTAGGTAAAGATGCGGAAGAAGATGTTGTGTTTGTACATTTGGATGGAGATGATTGGTTAGCACATGAGAAGGTTTTAAGCAGGGTTAATGAGATTTACGAAGAGAAGAACTGCTGGTTGACATATGGAAATTACAAAACTACAGACGACTCCCCTTCTGTATGTCAAGGAATAAATAATCCAATGCCCAGAACAGAAATATTAAATGGTTGGCCTTTTTCACATTTGAGAACATTTAAAAAGTTCCTGTGGGATAGGATTAAGACTAATTCTTTGTTGGATTCTAATGGGAAAATGTTTACTTCAGCCTGTGATGTAGCTATCATGATTCCCATGATAGAGATGGCAGGAAACAGAGTTTATTTTATTGATGAAGTTTTGTATGTCTATAATAGAGATAACCCCCTTAACGAAGATAAGGATCATCTAGATGATCAAGTTAGATGTGCTTTAGAGATTGTTAGGCAAACCCCGTATCAAATAGTATGATTGGAAGTTTTATACAAGGAGGATTAGGAAATCAGCTTTTCCAAATCGCAGCAGGAGTAGCTCACGCTAAGAAAATGGGAACTAACTTTGCTGTCATAGAGGGCCAGCATCACCTCCCCCTCCAAGGGAATAATATATCCACATACAAGGACAATATTCTGCGTGGAGTGGAAAGCAAGCCACAGGAAGCGTTTGGTGAGTGTGGTTTATTTCAAGAGCAAGATCATCAATACACCCCAATTCCTGTGTTTGATAATGTTTTCTTAATGGGATATTTTCAGAGCGAAAAGTATTTTGAAGACTGCAAGGAGGAGATCGCAGAATTGTTTAGTGCAACCCCAGAGATACAAGCACGAATTGACAAGCAATACCCATTCCTTAAAGAGGAGAAGGTTGTATCGCTTCATGTGAGGCGCGGAGATTACCTTCAAAACCCCGATATTCATCCCACCGCAAGTCCTGAGTATTACCGAGGTGCTTTAGACTCAATAGAGGATAAAGACAAGGTGATAGTTTTTTCAGATGATATTGCTTGGTGCAGAGAGACCTTTGATAAAGATTTTTCCTTCTCCGTATTTGAGGAGGATTACATGGATCTATACACAATGACTCATTGCCACCACCACATTCTGGCAAACAGTACTTTCAGTTGGTGGGGAGCTTGGTTGTCCAATACCGAAGGTAAGATTATAGCTCCCAAAACATGGTTTGGGCCGAACGGACCACAACAAACCCAGGATATCATTCCAGATAGGTGGGAGAGATTGTAATGAGTTTAGCATTTGATATAGGTGCAAATAGGGGACAAAGCATAGATGTTCTTTTACAGAAGGGGTATGATACCATTATTTCGGTAGAAGCTAACCCTTATTTGTATCAGATGCTTAGTGAGAAGTATAATAGTAATTCTATTATATTATATAATAATGTAGTTTGTGAGAATACCCAAGGAAAGAGCTTTTATATATCCCCATATACTGATGGGATATCTACTACTAAAATAGAGTGGATTCAGGAATCTAGATTTCGACAGGGTTATTCTTGGGAATCCCCTATTTTTGTTGAATCCACTACCTTAGATATTTTGATTGATGCACACGGAAGCCCTGATTTTATTAAAATTGATGTTGAGGGTGGGGAGACTGAGGTTTTACAAGGACTAAGTTCTTGTGATGCAAAGATTGCTTTTGAGTGGACTGAGGAGCTTTTTGATAGGCATGTGGAGCCTTGTGTAGCACTTCTTAAAGGATTAGGATATTTAATGTTTGCGTATCAAGAAGCGGATAATATGTTGGAGGAGCCGCAGTCTAATACATATACCGAGTGGGAGAATTGCGAAATTCATTCTATTATTGATAAAGAGCGATATGAGAAATGGGGCCTGATCTGGGCTAAAAAATAATATGTTGTTAAATTTACACACTTTGCATGAGAAGTACGAAATGAAGGTTAAAGGTGTTCTTCATATTGGAGCGCATTATGGAGAGGAGAACGCAATTTATGATGAGCTAGGTTACGCCAATAGGATATTCTTTGAGCCTATCAAAAAGAACTTTGCTGTTTTAGAGAAAAATGTTACTAATTGGCCTTTATTTAATATAGCGTTAGGCTCTTCCCCGCAAACTCAAACCATGTATGTGGAGTCTGCCAACCAAGGGCAATCAAGCTCTTTGCTTAAACCCAAGATTCACTTACAGCAGTATCCACACATAACTTTCCCAGACAAAGAGGATGTAGGGGTGGATACGCTTGATAATGTGCTTGAAAATAAGGAGTCTTACAATTTTATTAATATGGATGTACAGGGGTATGAGTTAGAAGTCTTAAAGGGGTCAACGGAATCTTTAAAGCATATAGATTATTTAATGTGTGAAGTGAATCGAGCAGAAGTGTATGAAGATTGTTGTATGGTCCAAGAGATTGATGAGTTTTTATTGCCTTTTGGTTTAAAGCGTGTTGAAACTACTTGGGATGGAGTTACTTGGGGGGATGCATTTTATGTCAAGGAACAAGTTTAATTTAATCGGAGGGCCTTTTCAACACGCTCACACCTCCACACTCTGGAAGAGAGCCGCGAATATTGAGTGGGAGTTTAATTCAAAGAATAACGACACCACTTTTTATGTGGACAAAGAAGTGTTCTTAGCATTGCAGGATAAGAATGACGGTCGTAAGAAATATGGTTGGCTTTTAGAATCACGATCCATTGTTCCAGGGTTGGTTGAGCAGGTAATCGAGCATAAAGACGCAATTATTGAGGTCTATGAAGCCATCTTCACTCATGACCAGAGATTACTTTCATTAGATGATAAGTTCAAATGGTGTCCTGCCTATGGATCATATATTGATGAGCCTAAGATCCATGAGAAAACAAAGCTCGTTTCGATGGTTACTTCAAATAAGAATCTTACTCCACTCCATGCACTACGAAATTCTCTAGCTAACAAATGGAAGGACTCGTTAGACTTGTATGGTCGAGGCTATCAAGAGATTGATAAGAAGGAAGAGGGATTAACTTCTTATATGTTTTCAATTGCAATTGAGAACGATATTTACGAAACATACTTCACAGAAAAAATTATAGATTGTTTTGCCACAGGCACTATTCCTGTATACCTAGGCCCCCCAGATATAGGTAATCATTTTAATGAGCAGGGTATCATTCTCTTGACTGAAGATTTTGATTTAGATGATTTGTCCCCCGAACTTTACTTAAGCAAAAAAGAAGCTATTGAGGATAACTTTCAGAGATCTTTAGAGTATGATGTTTTGGAGGACTGGATCTATGGAAGGTATTTCTGTGACGAATAAACACTGTTTGATTAAGCAACGAGCGGGACTAGGGGATATTATTCTAGGCCAGAAAATTGCCGATTTTTTTATTGCTGAAGGATACTCTGTGTTCTGGCCTGTTATAGATGAGTATTACGATGCGATAACAACTTCTATGAAAAAAGAGGGGATCACCTACTGTCGAGAGAGGGATGAGTTCCCCCTAAAAGAATTATATAACAGTCCCAATAATACTCCTATTATAATAAAGGAGACTGAGGATTTGTATATTCCTATTCAAATGGCAGACCAACACTTTCCAGGAGAATCCGCTTTGAGATCTAAGTTCAAGATTCTTGGGTTGACTGCCGATGGTTGGCAAGACCATTTCTTGTTACACAGAGATAATAAAAAGGAGGAACTTCTCTTCTCTACTGAGTTGGGCTTATCCATGAAGGAAGAGTATGTCTTAGTAAATTATTTATACGGGTCTCCCCCCACAACTGTTAGGAAAGATATTCCTTTGGATTCGGACCTTCGTATAGTTGAAATAACAATGAAAGAGGGGTATTCAATGTTCGACTGGTCGAAAGTTATTGAGAACGCTTCGGAGATTTACTGTGTAGATACAAGCCTCTTTTACTTAATTGATATACTTAACCTTAAAGCAACCAAACTAGAAGCGTACTCAAAGTTTGAACCAGCAAACTATATGCATACTGATGGTCTTTTTAAAGCCTCATGGAATTACAATGAATAAAAAAATGCTATTTTGTGCTGCGTACTCTGTGATTGAGCCTTTAGGATTACTTCATTTAGCTGGATTGGCGAGAGATTTGGGATGGGACAGAAAGTTCCATCTAACCAAGGATCATGATTTTGATTCCCTATTTAGAAAGGTGAAGGAGTATAGGCCCGATATTATTGGGTTTAATATCTATACAGGCAACCACATCCAGACTTTCGCAGCTATTGATAAAATTAAGGAGGATTTTCCCGAGGTGGTAATAGTTTTAGGTGGTCCTCACGCAACATATTTCCCCTCTGAGTCTATTAAATATGCGGATTATGTCGTAATGAGCGAGGGGTTCCGATCCCTAAGAAGAATTATTGAGGGGAGCGCGGAAAAGGGTGTGCTTCCTCTATCTAAAACTGAAGACTTTCCCTTCCCAGACCGAGAACTTCTATATGAGGAGTACCCTGAGTTTGGAGCCAGCCGCATAAAAAGCGTTATTGGCATGACGGGATGCCCCTACCGCTGTACTTATTGTTATAATAGTAGTCGTCCCGAGGATATTAAGACTACTCCTGATATAGCTCAAAAAATAGCCAATGCCTTGGGGATGAGTGGTCGCCTTTTTCCTTACAATGTTCGGAAGGTAGAGGATGTTATTAAAGAGGCACAGTATATGGTTAATAACTGGCCCACAGATATTATTTACTTTCAGGATGATGTACATGGGTTCGACACTAAGGAATGGCTACCCAAATTAGCCAATCAATGGATAGAGAAGGTTGGGGTTCCTTATCACGCTCAGATGAGATGGGAAATGACTATAGGGAAGGGTGGAGAAGAAAGATTAGATTTAGTTAGAAGAGCAGGTTGTCATGGACTGACCCTAGCAATTGAAGCAGCCGATCATAGTATTAGAAAAGAGGTACTTGATCGAGGAACCCCCCAGGAAGATATGTACGAGGGGATGAGGAATATTGTAGGGAGGGGGATGAAGGTAAGGACAGAGCAAATAACTGGTTTGCCTTACGGAGCCACAGAGGATCCAAGCCCCATTAATCTTGAAGCTGACCTTTTTCTTGTAGAGTTAAATGTAGATCTTAAAAAGAAAACAGGAGGCCCTGATATGGCTTGGGCTTCTACCTTTGCTCCATATGCTGGAACAAAACTTGGAGCTTATTCTACACAGTTTGGGCATTATGAAAGTTTTGATAATCATGATGTACCTGATACTTTCTTTAAGAGTAGCGTACTAAAGTTCCCTAAGAAATGGGAGGGCTTAGACTTAGAAAAGAGAAAGGGGGATCCTGGGGTTTGGTTAGAAGGTGATGAATTAGACGCTTATAGATCTCAAAATGCGACTCTGCGTGGGTACTTCAATATCTTGTGTCTTATTCCTGATGGGCATCTATTGGCTAGAAAGTTTTTAACGACTAACAAGGATTACTCTCCTGAGAAGTTTAGTGAGTTTGTTTTAGATCATCTAGAACATCATGAGAGTGCGGAGGCGAAAGAATTTCTCAAAACAATTCAAGCCCTTCAACAGGATAAAGATAAATTATTCCTTTTGCCTCTAGCTCCGTATTTCGGATGCCTCCCTAAGTTTGAATTGTTAATTGAGAGGTATGTCTCTTACTTAGATTCCGCAAGTGAAGAAGATGCTGCTTATATTCTGTCTACTGCGACCCGCCACCATTTGTATGATGAGGTTTTATATAATGATTTTTGATGAGAGACTGTCTATAATAAAGCAAAGGAGATGTAATGGGTTATTACTTTCAGACAATTAATACGGAAGACTATATTCAAAAGTTTTCTCTAAAGAACTATGTAGAGACTGGTACGGGCGAGGGGGCTACCTTAACTCACTCTCTTAATTCTTCTTTTGAGAAGGCTTATTCGGTTGAGATTAATTCAATTATTTACGAAGACGCACAACAAAAGTTTAAGCCTAAGATAGCTACAGGAGAATGTAGTTTGTGGTTTGGTAATTCGTTTGAGAAACTTCCCGAAATGCTGCAAGAAGTTGAAGGTAATTCCTTATTTTTCTTAGATGCACATTTCCCTGGAGCAGATTTTCATTTAGCTGCCTATGAGGACGAAAAAGATTATGATACTCGCCTCCCTCTTGAAAAAGAGATTGAGGTTATAATAAACAATAGAGATATTACTAACGATGTTTTTGTTATTGATGACTTGATTATTTTTGAGCCCGATGGGGGTCCATATGACCACGGGTTATTAAATCTACCTAGAGATATTTGTCCTCAGAATGGGATAAAGTTCTTAGAGGAAGCGTTTGGGGAGACTCATGATATTACTAAATCATATGTATCCCAAGGATTTTTAATTATTACCCCCAAGCAACGAAAGAAATTTACGATTAATAATAATGATGGGATTAGTCCTTGGGTTGAAGATCTTTATAATCAGTATCTTCCCAAAAAGGGCTTGTTTGTAGAAGTGGGAATTGGACATACAGTAGACAGACATTGGACTGCGGCTAATACACAAAAGCATTTAGAGGCTGCTACAGTTCCTCTCGCTAGGTGTGGCAGCAATACGCTTGATCTTCTAGATCAACAGTATGAGGGGATTTACATTGATCCTGTTAAAGAGTTTTGCGAAGAGTTAGCCCTAATAACTAATAACAAAAAAGTTACTATCCTTAATCAAGGAGCGTCGAACAAAAAAGAGACACAAACAATGTATGGTGGTGAGACCTTGATGGCTAACCACCATACTTCTTGGCCTGGGGGCGTAGATTATATTGGTAGACAGGTGCAATGCAGTCCTATATCTGATATGCTTGATGAGCTATCCATTCCTTCGGTTGATTTAATGTCGATTGATGTAGAGGGGTGGGAGATGCAAGCACTAGCAGGTATTAGAGAAGAACATCTTCCTAAAGTAATGATTATAGAAATTGATAAAACAGCAGGACTTCAGGAAGTATTATATAACAAGGGATACACTTTAAAATACAGCGATCATCGGGACGCTGGTTATGTGAGGAATTAAATTATGGATATACTAGTAATTGTTGATCCATGGAAACACTTGTTTCAGAGGGACAGGCTTGCGTTTCCAGATCTACAGGAAGAAGTGAAGTCTTTTGGGGTCTTCCTCAATACGGTTTGTAAAATAGAACGAAAAAAAGGGACTAAAATTATATTTAGCCTTACATCTAAGTATGAAGATGGTGATGAATTCGGTGATATAATGGATGAGATAGAAGTTTTTCCTGAAGATCTAAAATCTTATACGGTAGGTGTAGCGGGCATTTTAGAGGATATGAAAAAAAATAAAATAGAGATTAATGAAATATATTTTGCAGGGTTTCATTTTGGAAGGTGTATCCACGACCATGCAAAATCGTCTGGAATACCAGAAGAAATAGGATTAAATATAGTTATAAACTTGAGTCTCTTATATCCTGCGGATTTGTGGGTGGATAGAATTAAAGAACACGGAGTTGAACAATATAATTATTGTTTATGGAGCCAACACGGAGTTGAAAGGATAGAATTATGAACATTGGTTTTATAGGATTGGGTAAGTTAGGATTGCCCTGTGCTCTTGCAGTAGAGTCTAAAGGGCACAAGGTATGGGGCTATGATATCAGCCCTGCTGTAGAAACAATTTTGTCTACAAAGAAACTTCCCTATAGGGAGATTTGGGCACAAGATCACTTGGATAACTCAGAGATTAAATTCTCTTCCATAGAAGAGGTAGTGTCAAATAGTGATATTATTTTTGTTCCTATTCAAACACCCCACAATGAACGCTTTGAGGGAACCACTCGTATTCCAGAGGACCGTGTTGATTTTAATTATTCATTTTTGAAGGCGGGTATTAAATCTCTATCAGAGGAGATAGAGAAGCAAGGAAAAGAAAAGGTGGTAATCATTATTTCTACCGTACTGCCAGGAACCATTGAGAGAGAGATTAAGCCTCTTTTAAATGATAAGGTGAGTTTGTGCTACAATCCTTTCTTTATCGCTATGGGAACGACTATGCGAGACTTCCTCCATCCTGAGTATGTTTTATTCGGAGTGGATAATGAGAAAGCGGCAGAGAAGGCAGAAGCATTTTATCGGACTATACATGATAGACCTTTCTATAAGACTGCTATTAAAAATGCAGAACTTATTAAGGTAGCGTATAACACCTTCATAGGGATGAAGATCGCGTATGCTAATACTTTGATGGAGATCTGCCATAAAATTGGCGCAGATGTAGATGAGGTTACTGGGGCCATGAGTCTTGCCACAGAGCGTCTGATTAGCGGGAAGTATCTGTCAGGAGGTATGGGTGATGGAGGAGGGTGTCATCCCCGTGATAATATTGCTATGTCCTGGTTGGCTAAAAAATTGGACCTTAGTTATGATTTCTTTGAATCTTTAATGTTAGGGAGAGAGTACCAGACGGAATGGTTAGCTGATCTCATTGATGAACATAAAGGTGATCTGCCTGTTATGATTTTAGGGAAGGCTTTTAAAGAGGAAACTAACCTTACAGTCGGCAGCCCTTCTATTCTTCTTAAAAATATTTTAGAGGAGCGAGGTACAGAGGTGGATATGTTTGATCCTCATGTGGATGAGGGCTGTGATTTTGATGTGAATGAGCCGCATCTCTTCTTTATAGGAACCAAGCATAGTGAGTTTAATAACTACGAATTCCCTAAAGGGTCTATTGTTTTAGATCCGTGGCGTTACATATCTGATCAGTCTGATTGGGGTGTTGAAGTTATTAGAATTGGTGAATAATGAAAAATATTTATCTGGCTCAGTTTTCTATAATTGTAGAAGATCAGTTTGTAATTTTACCCTACAGCGCAGCGTCTGTGTGGGCGTATGCTAACACTTCTTCTGAAATACGAAAAAATTACAAGTTATCTTCTGACATTCTTTTTATTCGTAAACCTGTATCAGAAATGATGCTAGATATCAAGGACCCAGATGTTTTTGGATTTAGCGTTTACTCTTGGAATAGTAACTATACAGATGCGTTAGCAAAAGAAATAAAAAGAGTTTATCCCAATTGTTTAATCGTTTACGGGGGACCTCACATTCCTGACAACGGTGACAATATGTTTGTTGATAGACCTTGGGTGGATCTATGTGTTCATCAAGAAGGTGAAATAACCTTTCAAGAAATCTTATCTGAAAATTTAACAGATAAAAATTGGGATAGAATCCAAGGACTTAGCTACAATAGTAATGGTTCAAGGGTGTTAACTGGAGAAAGTACCAGGGTATTAGAGTTAGAACAATTACCGTCTCCATATTTAACAGGGTTATTTGATGGGTATGTAGAAAGAAATCCAGAGTACACTTTGAACGCTATATTAGAAACCAACCGAGGGTGCCCTTACCAATGCACCTTTTGCGATTGGGGAGGAGCTACCTTTTCTAAGTTAGTTAAGATGGACTTAGAGAGAACCAACCAAGAACTTACTTGGATGGGAAAAAATAAAATTGATTGTGTGGTTAACGCAGATGCAAATTTTGGAATTTTTAAAGATAGGGATTCTAAAGTAGTAGATCTTTTAGTTGATACAAAAACTACTTATAACTATCCTACATTATTTACCACTAATTGGGCAAAACATAATAATGAATTCATTGTAAAAATTGCTGCAAAGCTAAAAAAATACGGTCTCCTTCGAAAATTTGCTATTGCTTTACAGAGTTTGGATACTGACACCTTAAATAATATAAAACGAAAAAATATGAAGGTTAACAGTATTAGTAATATTCTTGACCTCGCTAAAGAGTACGATATCACTGTTATGGTTGAGCTAATTATGACCCTCCCAGGAGAGACTTATGACAGTTGGATTAAAAACTATTGCTCTCTACTCTCTTATGATAATTTGTATATAGAGAGTTATCCTTTAAGTATTTTACCGAATAGTGAAATGAATGATCCTAATTATAAAAAGGAACATGGATTAAAGACAACTACAGTAAAGCTACCTTTTAAGGATTTAATAGCTGAACAGGAAGAGATGGTGGTAGAGACTTCAACTATGAGTTTTTCCGATGCTCAAAAAGCTTGGATATTTACATGGCTTGTTCGCTCTATGCACAGTTTTGGATTCCTCTATTATGTGGCTAATTTCATTGTTAAAGAGTACGGTATTAATCATTACTCTTTTTATAAGAGCCTAGAAGAAGGTATCCGTGAGGGTAATGGAGTAGTCAGAAGAGTTTATGAAAAACAGAAAGAGCTAATTGCAGATAAGAAATTCAGTGAATTTTATCTTACTAATTGGTGGGTTCAAGATTTTGGGGAAACTAACAGAGACGATTTTTATGAGGAAATAAAGCAGATAGTTAAAAAGGTGTACGATCATCCAAAGCTAGACGACTTGTTTGCTTTTCAAAATTTAGGTTCATATAACCCCCATGAGAAATACCCCATCCAGAAAAAGTTCTCCTACAATTTTGTTGATGATAAGGAGGAAGATTGCACTTTACTGTTTGACCACCCAGGAGTAGGAAATCATAAAGTGTATAAAAGTTTTATTAGTTTAAATCGTGGTGCCGTTTGGAAAGCTAATGTCAGGAGTTTGTCGCTATGTTAGAAGCAACCTTAACTAACGCAACTAAGTACTGTCATGTTACAAGACCTCATGCGGGAATCCCTTTCGATGGCCCCGTGCTTTTGAATTTCGTTCCCTACAAAGGCGCATACAGAGGTGCGGGAAGGGTGGGAAGTATGAGCCTTTCAGATCAAGTGCATATTTATGATTTAGATTCTTCTTTTAATGTGACAGCTACTCGTCATGCGACAAAAGGGGAAGACCCAAGAGCTTTCTTATTTAGAGAACATCCCTATGCTTATATTGTGGATCCGCATCCTGATGAAAATGGTCAGCACATTTTTTCATACAAAGTTCTTGATTTAATTTCTGGAGAAGCAAAGGTCTTAAGTATAGATCATTTTCCTACTACCCCTGTTCAAGTATTGGGAAAGAATTGGATACCTTTTGAAAAGGATGAGGAGTTATATTTTATAGTTACAATTGAGCCTTATGTAACTATTTTACATTGTAATTTGGAAACTTCTTTTTGCACTTGGGTCACTCCTTTAGAATTAGTTAATAATGGATTAAAGATCACGCTTAGTAGAGGCTCTACTCCTATGATGTTCTCTAAAACACATGACTTGTTTTTTGGAATTGGACACAGGACTTATGATTGTAATAATCATTCTGCGTACCTGTACACACTATCCAAGGATTTTAAAAAATCCTATGTTGGACCAGACATCCCCATAGACACTTCCTACCCTTTATCTGATGCGGTTTCTTTGTTTGAAGAAAAAGGAAAAATTTGGAGTTGTGTAGCCCAATACCCATGTCAGTTGGGAGATACTACTGATGCAACCTGCTCCTTATATGAGGTTAAATTAAATGAATTATAAAAATAAAATAATTGATTGGTTAAAGGATTACGCAATGAAATCCAATGTGAGAGGGTTTGTTGTAGGGGTTTCGGGGGGAATTGATTCCGCTGTTACATCTACTTTGTGCGCTCTTACAGGCTTACCTGTTGTTGCAGTAGGATTACCGATTCCTACTGGATTTGAGGCTAAGGTATTACAGTCTAGATCGGACTTGCAGTTAGATTGGTTGAAAGAAAAATATCCTAATGTAACTACTGAAGTTATTAGTTTGGATGAGGTTTATGATGTATTTTCTGAGGTAGTTGGAAGTACAGATCTAGGGTATGCAAACATGAAGGCTAGAATCAGAATGACTGCTTTATATGCGATTGCTGCTAGAGAGAATTCTTTAGTAGTAGGAACAGGAAATAAAGTGGAAGACTTTGGCATAGGCTTTTTTACTAAGTATGGTGATGGAGGGGTGGACATCTCACCTATTGCTGACCTAATGAAGACTGAAGTTTTTGAACTTGCCCAAGAACTAGAAATCCCCCAAGAGATTCAGGATGCCCCCCCAACAGATGGATTATGGGGGGACGGTCGAACAGATGAAGATCAAATAAATGCAACTTATGCGGAGTTAGAGTGGGCAATGACCTATAATAAAGAGGAGCGGTTACTTCCTCGACAGGAAGAGGTGATAAAAATTTATGAAAAACTTCATGCCGCTAACAAGCATAAAATGATTCCTATCCCAGTCTGTAAACTAAAATGAAAAAAGCAATTGTATGTGGTGCGGGTGGCTTTATTGGAGGTCACATGGTAAAGCGTCTTTTAGGTGAAGGCTACAGAGTAGCTGCTGTAGATATTAAGCCTATGAGAGAGTGGGATCAGGTAAGTGAAAAAGCTCTTAATCAAGGAGAGTTTGATCTGCGAAATGCTAACTCTGTTCATAGCCTCCTATTTTATTCT
>Ga0080013_1005003_pt1 | contig 12673 bp, 15 predicted proteins | sample ETNvirenome_6_85_FD_69236 | JGI IMG/M metagenome (GOLD analysis project Ga0080013, IMG submission 69236) | Marine viral communities from the Pacific Ocean - ETNP_6_85 (SPADES assembly) (version 2) | ecosystem: Environmental > Aquatic > Marine > Oceanic | place: Pacific Ocean | collected 2013-06-19 | reverse complement strand
ATCTCATACGACATAGCGTTTGTGATTTCAGCATCAATATCGATTCCGTTCATGTTCTTAAGGTCTTGCTCAAGCTCGACGGACCAACGTGCGCCAAGGCGGCGTGTGCCGGCCTCAACAGCGGTCTTCTCGAACTTAACCTCAACCTGAGGAATAGATCCAGTAATCTCGAAGGCAGAAAGAATCTGAGCGACACCTTTGTCTTGGTCAGCGAAAGTCCAATCAGAAACACCGCTAAGGCGCTCCGATGAAGTTCCGGTGAACGTAGTATCGAGCAGCTGATAACCGAGTTCATCACCCGGTAAACCAGAAGTACCACTATAAACATCACCAGCCGCAGAGTCGGGTGAATTCCACCCAGTTCCAGGACCAGTTCCGCCTGCAAAGGTTGACGATCCGTTATCCGTACCTTCTCCCAAAGTTTGGGATTGGTAAGCATAACGAAGAGCAAATGCAAGTCCAACAGGACCTGACATAGGCTGTACGCCAACAATTTCATTAGTGATAAGCTCAGGGAACGTACGACGAATCATAGGGATAAGTACTTTTGGAAGACGGGCATCACCATTAGCATACGTGTCGCCAGAACCAATGTTCTGTGCGGCAGCGTTAGGACCGTACATTGAGCTCATAGTAGTTCCACTACCAAGCGCTCCGCCGGTTCCTGCTGTATTGGCTTCCTCGATACACCACTTCTCTTGGTTTTCCAAAAGAATAGCGGTGTTTAAACGAGTATGGTCGTCTTCAATAGCCTTAACACTGTCGGAAGAGTATTCAAGAACAGGAGCCCACTTCTCAAGAAGTGAATCTGCTCTATCTCTATCGATAAATGATTGTGGTTTATTCATTAGACGTTTCCTTTCATTTTACCTCATGGACTTAGCAATTAAATCTAGTCCAAGTTACTCAGGTGACAAGCACCTCATTGTTCAGGGGCGAAATTATTTGTGAGATCTTTGTAATTCCTCCACGTAAGGGTTACGAGGAGCTACCTCTTTCTTCTCTGAAATCTGTTGTACGGGAGCATCTGCTTTTACTTTACGCCTTTTATATGCTTCCTCTTTAAGTACTGTAAGTCTTTCTTTCTCTTTGTTATCGAATAACCTAGCAGTGTAGTCAAAGTTTTCTTCAATGAACTCTGGAGTCTTATCACTTAAGATCTTATGTAAATAAGATCTTTTGCTTTCAGACAAACTAGATGTCTTTGATTCTAGAATAAGATTTGCTTTTGTAATCTTATAATTTTCACTGAGAGCTTTATTTTGCTTTGTGAGCTTTGCAATTTTAGCATTTAACTCATCAATTTGAGTCTTACCGTCCATGACTGCTTCTTTAACAGACTCACTCATAAGAGTAGAATCTACTGCAAGTACTTTTCTTAAATTACCTAATACTTCTCTTGCAGTTCTGTTTTTAGTAGCCTCTTCAATTGCTTGAGTTGGTACTGACTCTTCAAGATACTCTCCTAAGTAATCTGAAATACTTTCAACTAAAGTATTCTTGAATTTATTAGCACGACCATTTAATTCGTTTTCATAACGCTTAACTAACTTAATAAGCTTGTTTGCATTATTATGATCTACAGCTTCAACCACTCTTCTAAGTTTACTTGTATGATCTTTATCAATAGCGCCAACTAACTCTTCAAGTTTTTCAGCATAAAGCTCATCTTGATTAGTTAAAGCTGCTTCGACCGATAGCTGAATTTTTTCTTCAATAGCAGTTTCTATAGCCTGTACTGATTCTTCAGTAAGAACCTCTTCTGCTTGTTCTGGTAATGCTTGTTTTTTGCTCATGGTTTAAAAGAGTGGTTTTTCTGTTGCGTCGTTAATTTTTTTTGATATCTTGTCTTGAACGACGCTCTTTAAATATTTATGTGCCTTAGCATAATTTTTAGTAGAAATATGCTCAATAAACTTTGCTATTTTTTGTTTTTGTTTAGACATATTATTATTTATTAGATTGACTTAATAAAGCTAAGAATTCTTTCACGTAAAAAGGAATCTACATCGTTTTTTGGTAATCTTTCTAATGATTTTTCAAATTTTTCGTAAACTTCTTCGTATTTGTTATCATCTACCATAACCCATTGCTTGGATTCAAGTATACCATTAACAAAAGCTGAAGGATAAGAAGGATCTGCTACACAATCTATAGCAACTAATTTCATATTTTTAACTGTATTATGTTTTGTTCCTTCCTCTAAAGTGCCTAATGCCCTCGAGGACATACCGACTTTAACGCCATCGTTAATTAATGATCTTACAATTTGACCACACGGTGTAGATAGTACCTTTGATTTACCGTAAAAAACATTACCATCTTGTGTTAACTCGGTTACCATATGACACGCTCTCTCTAAGTCGACGTCTGCAGTAGTTGGATGGTTTAATTCCCCCATCGCACGCCCGGGCTTAATCATTTCTTCAATATATCTATCTGCTTCTCTCTTTAATTCGTCGAGAGGGTATAGTCTGTTATTACGATTTACACCTTCAGCCATCATATATGGGCCTTTAATGTATAAATTTGATGGAGAGTTTCTATCTACTTCTTCTTCAATATATTCGAACTCATCTTGTATATCAGGTTTCTCTACAACCAAATTAAGTTTTAACGACATACAATTATTTATTCATTTGTTAGAAATTAGCTCTTTTTCTGTTAAAATAATAAATTCACAGCCAATCTTCTTACTATACTTACGTGCAGCTTCCCATTTTGCTTGATTTGTTACGTAAGCTTTCTGCTCATATAAGAGATGTCGCCTCTTTCTATATTTGGTAGTTGGCGGCTTTGTTTGTTTTGAAGGTTTTATTTCGACTAAATACTTTTTAAGCACGCTACCTTCTAAAATTTCTATGTAATTGTCTACATAATATCTATGCGCTCTATGATCTAAAGGGCTTATATACGGAACAATGACATTTTCACTGCCCCATTTCTTTACATTATCGTTATTATCACAAAATCTAAAGAACTTTAACTCTAAACCAGATCTATACACAGCTTTACTGCCTATAAACTTATCAGGATTGGTAGGAGTAAAGATACCTTGCCGCCACTTCCTCATCCTACTATAAATAAGGTTGGATCTGTATCACCAAAACCTGGTGATGCACCTTCAAGTAGCTTACCCTCTAATTCAGCTTTTCTTTCTCTACCTTCTTGAAGCATATCATAGTTTAAAGCTCCTCCACCGAGTAGTGAAACGTTTCCAAACTTACCTCGTACTCTACCTATAGTAATCATCGATAACGCTAGTGCGTATTCATAAATCCATTGCTCCATAATAACAGATCTAATAGGTTTTTCTAAATAACACGCTAATACGCCATAGAATCTATCACCGCCAGGCTGGGGATACATTTGCATATATTGTGTACGTGGATCAAATTTAATATCTCTCCTTATAGCAAGCATTTTTTCACGGGTATCTATCCATTCCTTTAATGTATACCATGATACTAGATCAAATCCATAATTGCCCATAGCGTAACTAAAGTATGTTTGTTGTGCTAGTGTTTGCTCTAATGTAAACAATGTATTAATACCTGTTGTTGAACCTTCTTCAAAGTCTGTTACATCAACTACCTTTCTATAATCCATAATATCATAGTCATATACATTTTGAAAAAATACTGCATCTGATGCAGAGCCTTCATATGTAAGTGTATTACGCTGGTTTTCAGTAAAGGAAGAACTAAGTCCTAATATACCTAGTGAGAGTTGAGGTCTTTCTAATTCATCATAAGCAGTAATTTGTGAATAAATTGAATCATCAAATAATTCGAATTGTGCGATGCCATGGTCACCTGAAGCTGATGCAAAATTAGCAGACAAAGCTGAAGACGATACAAAGTTAGAAGATAGTACAGATGAAGTACATACAAAAATAGACTCTGGAGTACTACCATAAAATTCCGGGCCCGGGCCTAAGGGATTTGATCCAGCTGTTTTTTGCGCAGTAGTATCTAAATCAGTATTAGCTAGAGTATATAATAGATCTAAACGTATACCTTTATTAGTTTCATACATTGCTGAATCAAAAATTAAGTATTCTTGTGTAAACCCAGCATATTTTGTAAAGTATTCTACAGCGATTTGGATATTTTCTCGAAGTTGATCTGTATGAATCTCTAAACTTACCAACGGATAACCTAAGGATCGTTTAATTCTATCCCCTAATCTATCATAAGTTTCTATTTTACTGTTTAAGTTTGTAGATAAAAAAGCTGAAAGTGGTTGAATATTGCATGCAAGTGCCATAAAATTATTTATTCAGACTAAATAATAATATGCCAGGTCCAAATAACAATTACCCTAAATCTAATTCCGGGAGTGAATACTTTAATCAAAACATATGCAGATCATTTTCCCAGCCAGTTAACGCAACACTCTCTGTTCTTACAGGCGCCGCAGTTGCTGGCGCTGCTGGAGAAGGAGGCTTTCCATGTTCAGAGGTTATAATTATAAACAGGACCGGTCAAAATATCTGGGTATACGACCGGTATATGGGCGGGTATACTTCGAGTGCAGAAAATTTTGCGTTTCAAATGGAAGATAATGAAAGTTTTACTTTTAGAGGGTTAACTAATGTAAATCAAGTTTCAGCAAAAACTGCTGGTGCACCATCTGGCCAAAGTGAGATTTATTATAGAACTCAATATTATTCTAGCAACCCTAGTCGTTAAACTGCAGCAGTCTCTTCTGCATCAACTTCTGTCTCAGCGGCTACTTCTACTTCTTCGCCTCCTACATCTGCTGGCCCGCCACCGAATTCAGGTATATCACCTGCTCCTCCACCACCGACTCCGCCGCCTTCGCCGCCAACAGCAGCAGCATCACCCGCAACTTCACCCGCAACTGCTTGCTCCTTCCAAGCTGGACCGGCGGCAGCAATTTGTGCCATCTCCCATTGAAGCTCTGCATCTTTTCTTAAGAATTCTCTATTAGCTAAGATATCTCTATCTTTCCATCCAAGATATTTTTTCTGTGCATATGTAGCTGAAACAAATTCATTACTAGCGAGATTATTATAATTGTTAGATTTAAGTTCTAATCTTTGATTCTCTCTGAGCTCATAAAAATTAGTAGGAACATTAAAGTCGACTTCAAGATTTTGTTCATTAAGTTCAAATTTTTCGAATATACCCATTAGGGTTAAATGAGTAATAAATCCTTTTCTAATACCAGCCGCAAATCTCTGCTGCTGTCTCATGACAAAGCGTGCAAACTTAAGTTCTTCTCTTAAGATAGTTGAACCGTCTGCAGATGCTTGATCAGTAGGATCAAGTCTAGTAGAAGGTACCTTAAGAGCTCTATAAAGCTTCTTAATAAAGTACATTAAGTCAGAAAGTTCACCAAGATTTGCTCCACCAGCTAGCTGCTCCACTGATGTTCCTTCTGATCCTTGTCTCTTTGCGAACCAAAAAGCATCTAACATAGATTGTGGATTAAACTTTTTAACCACATCATTTTGATCCATATCAAAAGTTTTTCTTGACCAATAATTTTGAATTAATTTACGTAAATAAGCTTCAGCTTTTGGTGGTGCCATATTACCAACATCAACATTAAAGACTAGTCTTTCAGGTGCTCTAACTAAACGATAAATTACAATTGCATCCTCAATTAAGGATAATTGTCTATATGGACGTCTAGCGTTTTCTAGAAATGGAATTACAAAGTTTTTAGTCTCGTTATATACACCAGAATTAACATACATAATCTGGTTTTGATCCATTGGAATGAATTCAATTTTTTCAACTTTGTTGGGCTGCGATTGGCTAAAAATAGGCTTACGGTAAATATACCCTTTTACGAGCATATTTTGTATATTATTATATACAGGGTCAATAATTTCTGCAGGTAGGTTAATTACTCCAAGTACACCATCTTCAACATACCCTTCGTGAATAATTTGTTCAAAGAAAACTTCTCCTTCTACTAATAATTGTCTAAAGTATTGCCACCCTTTGTTTTTTAAATCGTAATATTCTACGTACCTATGAAATTGTTTATCTAAAATTTCTTTTTGTTCTATAGTAAGATCAATATCTTTAAACTGTAATTTAGTAATCCAGCCCGATTCATCCGGATTAATAGACTCGTCACAAATTTCATCTAAAGCATCTGCAACCTCAGAATAAGCGGCCATTATACGATAATCCCTTAATCTACCTTGCTTATCGTCTTGAATATTAGCGTACATTACATCGCCAAAAGAAGAATCTTTAGCAAAGTCGCCAATTGGTATATTATTATATGGATTAGAAGATGAAACAGAAGCTTTTGCTAATGCTTCAGCTCTTCTCATCCCGGCTTTTTGAAATAATTTATACTTTGGATTTAGAGCATCATTTTCACCTCTACCATCAGTTGAATAAGGTAGTCTATTTTGAATATATTGAATTAAATTTCTACCAAAAGTAGAAGCACGTCCATCGTTTGTCACATAAGAACGATTTTGATTTGAGCTAGTTGTAGATCCGGATCCAGGCATCTTGTATATATTTATGCTAAGTGTATGATAGAGCTAGTGGCTTGGTATGATGTTGCCCAACCAGCTTCGTTTGCTGTTACTAATGTAAAGTTTCCATGACCGCTTAGAGTATTTGCTGGAAAATAGAAACTTACTATGTTATCGTTTGCTACTGTAAAGTTAGAATCGGTAAGTTTAAATCCACTTATAGTAGGTACGTTATCGTCCCCCGATGTTATAATTTGATAATCAGTAAAGAACTGATCAATGCCATAAACGTCATTTGTGTTTTCTGAACTAAGGTAAAAATTATTACTATAAGTAAATCGCTTTCCAAACAATAAGAAACTGTTGTCAACTGTTGATAATATTGGCACTTCGTTTCTCATTTCGACGTTCGCGCCAGTAGCGGTGTAAAATATATTTGTAAACTCAGGCCGGCCGGAAATAGTAACCATTTCTGAATAATTCGTAGGTACTGTATCATTATAACCAGATAATGCACCATAGCCTTGAGTTTCATAACTATCTACAACTTCAACTCTATCTAACGGATTGTAAATTCTATTACGTAAATCGACCGCTACAAAATTACTATCAACTTTGTAAATTGTGCCTTGGGTGTCTTTCTTTTCCGGAAATAACCAACCTTTAATAGTAAATGTTGTATCTACGGTTATTCTAAATTTATCGCTATATGTTGTATCAGTAGGGGTATTATAAGATAGTTCACCAGACCATAAAACTTCACTTCTAATTTCTTGTTCATACTCAGCTCCAAACGCTTTTGGTACAGGCCAAGATAAAATAATATATGGGTTGTTATAAGGAACAAAATTAGATATAATTTGGTCAACATCTTCCATGTATCTAGCTAAGATAGACATACTTACTTCTAAGTTTACAGGGACCGGCATTAAAAATTTTGATGATGCCCTAGGATTAGAATCTAGTTCAGCTGGAATATATGAAGGAGCTAGTTTATTAAAGACCCGTGACTCGTCTCTAGAAATACTTGTTAAATTTACAGCAACTGCAGGTAATGTAATGTTTTGAGCTTTATTAATAATATCATACATTACCCGATGCTTTGGAGCAAATACATATCTCACCTCAATGTTAGATTTAGCAGATCTATCTTTATTCCATCTACTTATAACTACATCATCAAAAGCCGCAATAAATTGCGTTAAAAGATTCTTTACTTCAAAATGAAATGCTCTTTTCTTCATTCTTATATATATTTATTACAAAAACCTATCGATGAAATATTTTGGTAACTTATGCTTGTTATTAACAACACTTTCAACAATAGCTCCATCTAAAATATATGTAGTACAATGGTCTTTCTTGGATCTTACACCTCTTCCACAAGATTGAATTAAAGAACATAACATTTTATTTGAATACCAATCAAAATTATCTTTCATTAGTCTTTCAATTCTTTTATCCTTTGTTGGTAAATATGGAGCCTTAACAATGATTTGAAATCTAGCTAAATCGTCTTTTAAATCAACGCCATGTGATAGAGACGGTGATATTAATACCGTCGGATCACTATTATTTAAATGCTGTTCCAATATTACTTCGTTACGTACACCTGGCTCTCTAATTAAAAACCGAGGATCTTTTAATTGCTTTAATAAAAATGACGTTATTGTGTTATTATGTGTATGAATAATACCTTTATCGTTTTTATGATGTTCACAAATTTGTTTTATTTGAGCTACTACTTTAGGTAAACTACGTTTTAAGTTATGATAATTTAACTTAACCTTTGTATTGCAGAAAATAGGAGCATTACTAGCACTAAAAGATGATTCTGCTTCAACATATTTAAATTTATCTATACCTAAACTTTTGCAAAAGTTTGACGGATCAATAATTGTAGCTGACATTAATACGACTTTATCAGCATACTTAAACAATCGATTAGAAAGATTATTTACCTTTAACGGCATAAAATTAATACCTTCTCTACTCGTTTCAAAGAGATATTCACTTTCATCCCAAGTCTCAACAATTAAAGAAAGCTTAGTGTGTATATTACGGATACCTACTAATTGTCTTCTCGTCTCAATAATAAATTTTTTATTATTACTGTTTGTATTAGTAATAATATCTCGTAGTTCGTCTATCTTATCACTTAAATCAATTAATAGATTAGTAATCCATTTTATAACGTTTGAATTATTTCTCGAGTAAAAGGGCCTGACTACAATATCCATTTTACTTAACATTTCAAAATTAATATTACAGGAAAATTCTTTTACTAACTGATCTTCTAACTCCGCAGCTTCATCACAAATTAAATATTGTCTTTTCTTTACATGGTTTGGTAGTGAAAAGAACATATTATAATTTAAGGCAGCAAAATTATTAGTTAAAGCATCTCTACGATCATTATGATACGGGCACTTATGACTACGTCTATGGTCTTCTAATATATTTTTAGGCATAATTAGAGACTCTAGTTCAACGTCAATATTTGAATCAATAGTACTAATATAATTACTCTTACCTTTGAGTATAGTTGTACCTTTAAATAAGCTTTTGTATTGATCCTGTAAAGCTTTAGTTATTGTAAGTGCAAACGTCCCTGCTGGTTGTTCATCTTCACATTCTTGTTCATGTGAATACACACCAGATTGATCCATTTTAAATGCAACATACGATGTTATTAGATCTTTAAAATCTTGAGTTGGTTCGTTAGACGCATTAGCAAGAGTTTTTGATATAAAACTTTTGCCTGAACCGGTTGGCGCGTTGCATACAACAAACTTATAACCATCATTAAAAGCTTGATCAATATTTTTAAGTAATTTTACCTGCGCGGAGTTAGGAGTATAATCTTCCGGAAATTTATTTAACAAGCCACCTACCACACCTTATTATAAGGTAGCCTCTTCAGAAGGCCATATGTAAACTAGGTTGTTATATATTTTGGATTTGGAAGATGTGTCTAGGCATTTTACTTTATTAATTTGGCCCTTAGGAACAAATGAACTAAGATGGTAATTTAATACGGCTTCACTTCCTTCTTGTTCTAGATGAATATGAAACGGATAAGGTATTTCATAGTTTTTTATAGAGTTTTTATATTCTAAAGAAAGATTTATATAGTATTGCTTAATCTGGAATATTTTTAATCTTCCTCTTTTAAGTACCTTTTTATCTGTTCTTATAATTATATCTCTAAGTAAGAATGGCTTAAGGTGGTCTGTAATATTTTCTAAACTATTATTCATGAATTCATAAAATCAAATTTTTGTTTTGCTGACATTGGGTAAATATTTTCATTAAAGTATACCCAAAAATCATCATTAGCAGGTATCTCCTGAATTAAGTTACATTGGTACATGTTTATGTTTCTATAATCCTGCACTAATATATCCCAAGCAACGGTAAGATCATCCGGGCCTAGATATGCTTTAGGAGGTCCTTTTGGTGCAAAATAATTAAGAGATATCCGCCCGTTTACAGAGTTTAATAACTCAATAGAATTTGTACACAGCATCCTTCTCGTAGGAGCTAGACCTGATTTTTCTATCCTACGGGGGAATCTTACTTCACACACATGTGTTTGTAAAAGGGGATCAAGAGTCGCTTTTTGGACTATCATCTTTCTTTTTACAGATTCCAAACATTCTCTCTTCGTTCAAGAATACTCCAGTTTTAACTTTACCTTTCCCGGTAATGGATACACCGTTTATAGTAACGCCCATGTTGTTTGGAAAAACTACAACATCACCTTCCTTTGCGTATTTAGCATCAGGACCTGCTAAAATTACTCTACCTTTTCTCCAGGCCTTATTAAGGGCGTTTGTTGGAATTAAAATTCCGTTACGTTCTATTTCACCTTCTTGTGTTTCATCTACATATTCAATTAATAAAATATCGTCAAAAATAAAACTTAATTCATAATCATCTATACCAAAGTCTCCCTTTTCAGATTTAGATAAATCAATTAAGCTTCTAGTAGGTGCCAAATTATCTATACTTGCCATTGCCATATAGATCTATTTACTAGTATTGTAGAGTTAATCAATGATTATACATACATTAAGAATTATCTCTAATCCAATCTTCTACATCAACAGTAGGGCTCCACCCGAGTAATTCTTTAGCTTTTGTTATATTAGCTAAGGTATCTTGAGCTTCACCGTCTCTAGCTGGTAAGAAGGTATATTTATTACCAACCATTTGAGCAATTTCTAAAATACTATTATTTGTTCCAGTTCCTAAATTAATTAATTCACCAACGGGTTTTTTATTATCAGTATTAGAAGCTAATATATTAGCAGATACAACATCTGATACGTGGGTAAAATCTCTAGTCTGTCTCCCGTCTCCAATAATGGTTAATTCTTCTCCATTTTGTTTCTGTCTAATAAAAATACCAATCACCGGAGCATATGGACCTTTTATAGGATGTCTCTCTCCGTAAACATTAAAATATCTAAATACTACCGTCTCTAAACCAAAAAGATCTGTATACATTTTGCAGAGCTTTTCACCAGATACTTTTGTAACTGAATATGGATTTAAACAGTCATCAGGCATTGTTTCAATTAGCGGTATTTTATTTTTTAAACCATACCCGGAAGAGGTTGAGCTGTAAATTACTCTTTTGACACCGGCTTCTTTAGCACATTGTAGTACTGTACATGTGCCTACCACATTACTAAGAGCAGCTAAAACAGGGTTGTCTAAAGTAGGTTGGATTCTAGACTCAGCAGCTAAATGAAAAACACAATCTACCCCATCATACAACGGTCTAGTGTTTTTATAATCACCAACGTTTAATAAATGCTGTTCAGCTTTATCATTATAATAAAATTGTTCATTTGAATCTGCTGTTTCATTATCTATAACAATAACTCTATCATATAACTCAACTAGTTTATCAACTAAATTAGATCCTATAAAACCTGCTCCACCGGTGACGATTGCTTTACTCATAATCTTTTAAATACATTTTTAGTTCTCTTACTGACATATTTTTATTTTTAGCAACAGAACTTAAATCTACTTCTTCTTCATCCTTTTTCTTTTTTTTAATATAGGAAATTCTTTTCCATTTAAGTCTGGGAATTAAGTAGTAATATAATTTATACAACTCTTGCTTATTATCAAATATTGTACTAAATTTATTAAGTGTTTCATTAGTAAAAACACACATATTATTATCGTAAAACGATAACCACCTATTAAAGAGAAAGGGAACAAATGCTTGCTCACCTTCTTGATCTATGTAACCCGCGTCTTGTTTATTAGAATAAAATAATTTGTTTTGAAGTTGAAAGAAATTCATACTATAATTTTAGTAGTTGCAATAAATTGATCTTGAACTTCAGCATTAAAATATTCAATAACCGCTGTAATAAAATAATTAACTTGTTGTTCGGTTAGATTAGTAGAATATGCAAATCCAGGAGCTTTGTCACCGGCAATAATATTAATACCAGTATGGCCTAGTGATACACTATCTTTAGAGTATGTGATAGATACACTTACTTTACCAGAGTTTCTTACTTTATCATCTGTTCCAACAAATTCATCTTGCACCATTAAATCATCACCATCCATTACAATAGGTTTCTTAATAATACTAGCTAATATATTAGCTATAGCTGTATTAAACAGCCTTTGAAATGATACTGCTCCAAGTGGATCTAAATTAGGAATCTCCCAACAAAAATTAATTGCATCTTGGCTATGAATAAAGTCGTCACTTAAGGTATCTTCAAGATCGATAAGAGCGTCTTTTACATACATTGGCGCTCTAAACACAACAATATTACCGTACGGTGATACCTTTTTTCGAAAATATTCATAAGCAAAACGCTTATGAATTAAATTACCATCATATACACCTTGTTTAATAAGCATATTTAATTATAGACTAACTTGCTCTTTTATCCACCTATAGGTTTTTTCAATACCTTTAGCTAGCGGAAAATCAGGAGCCCAACCTATCTTATCTAAGATAAGCTTATTATCAGAATTACGACCAGCTACTCCTAGAGGACCATCTATATGTTTTTTCTTAATAGTCTTACCTTCTACTGCAGCTGCTATATCTACTAGTTCATTAATCGTTACCATCTCGTCGGAGCCAATATTAACTGGCTCGCTAAATTCTGATTCCATTACACGTCTAATACCTTCAATACATTCATCAATATA
>Ga0080013_1005001_pt1 | contig 12674 bp, 15 predicted proteins | sample ETNvirenome_6_85_FD_69236 | JGI IMG/M metagenome (GOLD analysis project Ga0080013, IMG submission 69236) | Marine viral communities from the Pacific Ocean - ETNP_6_85 (SPADES assembly) (version 2) | ecosystem: Environmental > Aquatic > Marine > Oceanic | place: Pacific Ocean | collected 2013-06-19 | reverse complement strand
CACAGCGGGTTCGTTCACCTTTATTATTGAATATGTGCAGATTGCATAGAGGAATTGGGGTTAGCCCTCTTTTTCTTTTAAAAGGAGGTTTCTATGGCTGATGCTGTAACCGCAACAACAGTAATAGATGGCGATAGAAACGCCGTTATTTATTGCACTAACACTAGCGATGGCACCGGGGAATCAGCAGTCACTAAGGTCGATGTTTCCGCGCTGTCTTCTCGTCAGGATGGAACAGCTTGCACGGGAGTTAGGCTTGAAAAGATAGTATTTTCTAATGTGGGCATGGGCGTCAAGATTCTCTGGGATGCGACCACAGATGTTATCGCCGCTCAATTACCAGCGGATTATTCGGACACTCTGGACTATTCAGATGTTAGCGGTCTTCCTAATGTTGCCGCTTCTGGCGGCAAGACAGGGGATATACAGTTTACGACTGTAGGGCATAGTAATGGAGACACTTACTCTGTAGTTGTCTACTGTATTAAAGAATACTAATACCCATGAACGATATCGAACGTAAGAATGAACTAGACCTCGTTGAGATAAGAGGAGAATTACGATTATTATCGGAAAAGATTGATGTACTCAAGAATAACGATCTTTGTCATATCCAAAAATCAATAGACACATTCAATAAAATTCTATGGGCAGTTGGATTACTTATTCTTGCACAATTGGCCATTGGAATTAGATTAGCTGTTTTTAGTTAAGGAGTAAGATATGGCGACCTCTGGATCGGTTAATTTCAATCTGGACATGGCCGAGATAACAGAGGAAGCCTTTGAGCGCTGCGGCCTCGAACTTCGTACTGGTTACGATTCAAAAACGGCGCGCCGATCTCTAAGTTTGCTTTTTGCGGATTGGTCCAATAGAGGTCTTAATCTTTGGACTATCGAGCAGATCACTCAAACCGTCGCTCAACTATCAACCTCATCAGCCGTTGCCACTTATCCTATTGGTGCCATTACCATGACCGTAGGCGCCTCTGGATCATTTTCCGTTGGTGAGACAATAACCGGGGGGACCAGCGAAGCTACTGCTGATATTATAACCAAGCCATCTTCAACTACTCTGACTTTAACTATTCCGAGTGGAACATTTTCTGCTTCAGAGACGATAACTGGATCTTCAAGTTCTGCTACGACAACTGTTTCGGCTGCTCTTAGTTTGTCCGATGTTCAATCCACTGTGGATGTTCTTGAAGTCGTTCTCCGCAGAAGCAGTGAAGATGTCGGCATGACTAGAATTAGCCGGCAAGAGTATTTGAGCATACCATCAAAGACCACTCAGGGCCGACCTACTCAATTTTATATAAATCGTCAAATCACTCCCACATTGACGATCTGGCCTGTTCCCGAGAATTCAACAGACTCTTTGATCTACTACAGAGTAAAACGTATCGAGGATGCTGATGCCGCTACCAATAATCCAGACATACCTTTTAGGTTTCTGCCATGTCTTGTCGCTGGCTTGGCGTATCATATCTCGCTTAAAAAGGCTCCTCAAAGGACTCAGATCTTAAAGATGTTTTATGAGGAGGAATTTGAAAGGGCTGCATCACAGGATATTGATCACGGCATTCCGCTTCGTCTTGTTCCAACCTATCAGTCATTGAGGGTATAAGATGCCTAGATATGCTGGAGGAAAATATGCCCTTGGAATATCGGATCGGTCAGGACGCGCTTACCATTTAACCGGCATGATTAAAGAATGGAATGGTTTATTAGTTGGAAGAGATGAGTTTGAGGCAAAGCAACCACAACTGGATCCCAAGCATCATATTACCGATCCCCAAGCATTAAGGATAAGCCGCCCTGATAGGACTGAACCCGCCACAACCGTTCTTCTCCCGTTTAACCCTTTTAAGTCTGGGAGCAGCGGATCAGCCGTCATCACCGTTACGGAACCAGGACATGGAAGAAGCACAGGAGATACAGTGCGCTTTAGAAAAGTGGAATCTTTTGACGGATTTACTGAAAGCGCCTTAGAAGATGAGGATGGGTTTTCTATCACGAAAGTAGATTCCGATAGTTATACTTTTACTTCTGGCAGTGGAACGGCAACTACAGGGAATATCCAAGGCGGGGGCGGGTTTGCTTCAGCCGGTCCTGTAACGGTGAGTGCGTAATATGGCTTTTACATTTACAACCTTAAAGACGGCTATTCAGGATTATACCCAGAATACGGAGACGACATTCACGAATCAATTATCCCGATTTATTATAAACTCCGAAGAGCGAATTCTAAAGGAATGTCAGCTTGATGTTTTCCGTAGAAATGTGTCTGGAAGTTTAACTACCTCGAATAGATTTTTAGCAAAACCAGAGGCTTTTTTATCCCCCTTTTCTTTGAGTGTAGTTGTAAGCTCGGAAAATAAGTTTCTTCTGTATAAGCAGGTAACTTTTTTACAGGATTATACGCCTAATCCCGCCACTACAGGGGAGCCTTTGTATTACGGGGATTGGAATGATACAACTTTATTAGTGGCACCCACACCAGATGATGATTATGCCGTTGAATTACATTATTTTTATAGACCAACTTCAATCACATCAACTAGCGATGGAACTAGTTGGCTCGGAACAAATGCCGAGTTAGCCCTTCTGTATGGCGCCTTGGTGGAAGCTTATACTTTCATGAAGGGAGAGACTGATTTGCTACAATTATATAATACCAGATTCCAAGAATCCTTACAGTGGTTGAAGAATCTTGGAGAAGGCATGCAAACCAGAGACGAGTACCGTTATGATCGTCTTCGGAGAGATGTTGCATGATTGATCTTAAAGGAGCATCGGTAGCCTTAGTTGGATTAGGGAATTCTCAGCGAGAATACACCTCTTCAGTGGCTAATGGGGCAGAATACGATGAGGTGTGGGTTGTAAACTCTATGCTGGCACCTATTAAGCATGATCGAGTGTTTATGATGGATCCGCCATCAAGATTTTTTGATACCGACTTAGCGGGTAAGCAAACATCTGCTCTTAGAAGGGAATTACCTAATCACCCTGGTCCTATATACACGTGTGAACTTGATAGCAGAGTTCCAGGGGCCGTTCTTTTCCCGCTAGAGAAAATCATCGAAAAAACAGGGCTTTGCTATTTTAATAACACCGTCCCGTATGCCATAGCATTTGCCATATACTATGAAGTAGGAAAACTTTTCTTATACGGTATAGATTATTCTTATAAAACTAATCTTCATATGGCTGAATCAGGGCGCGCATGTACGGAGTTTTGGCTCTCGGCTGCTGTTGCAAGAGGTATGCGGATAGATGTGGCTTCGTGTTCGGCTCTTTTAGATACCGATGTCCCTATAGAAGAAAAACTATACGGATATCATAGATTAGATGATCCATTAATAATGAATCTAAAAGATGATACACTTACGCTGATACAAAAATCGAACATTGAACCTCCAGAACCCTTGGATGTTCAACCGGTTTTATTCGAGAGAAACGATAAAATTGTCTCAATGCAGGGGAAAGTATAATGTTTGATGTAAGTTCTTCTGTTTCAGTGGGAAATATAGAGGTACTCACTACCGATAATAGAGGTCATTCTATAGAAGAAGTTGCCCAGATGGCAGCGGATAGGATTCTTTATGTTGCTGATGAAGCACCGGCTCCCATACGAGATCAGGCTCAAGCGTTCAAGGATACGTTGAAGCAGACACTGATTTACTATATGCGGCAAGCGGTAGAGCAAGACAGGGCGACAATTTGTGCTAAACTAAGGCAGAGTGGTTATTCCGATCTAGCCGATAATCTAAGGAGTTTGTGATATGGCTATAGCGCAGGCAATGTGTACTGCATTTAAGAGCGAGGTCTTAAAGGGTACGCACGATTTCTCCGCTTCCGGGGGTAATAGTTTTAAATTAGCTTTATATGCGGAAGGTAGTGGTGGTAAAAGCAGCACTACGGCTACGTTGGGAGCAACCACTACTGCTTTCACCACTACGGGTGAAGTGGCTTCTAGTGGATCATATGCAACTGGGGGATCCGCTCTCACCAATATTGATCCCACCACTAGTGGGACCACCGGATTCGCTGATTTTTCAGATCTAAGTTTCACAACGGCGACTATCACAGCTATGGGTGCTATGATCTATAATGATACGAACAGTGATAAATCTGTTTGTATTTTAGATTTTTCATCCAATAAAACCAGTACGGCTGGGACGTTTACAATCACTTTCCCGGCTGCGGCTGCATCAACGGCCATAATTCGTATAGCGTAAAATTATGGCTGTCGGCTGGGGGCGAAGTACATGGGGCTCGGACAGATGGGGAACATCCCCTGATGTTTCTGTCTCTGTTACGAATGTCGCAGCCACTGGCGCAGTTGGCAGTGTAACAGTAGCAGGTACAGCACCTGTTTCGGTAACAGGTATTGCGGCAACAGGGGCAGTTGGAACAGTTGTTGTTACTGCCGGAAGCGGCGTTACGGTTTCGGGCGTTGCTGGAACAGGGGCTCTTGGCTCTGTTATAGTCATACAGAATCCGATTGTCTCGGTAACAGGTGTTGCGGGTACGGGGGCTGTTGGTAGCGTTAGTGTAACAGCAACTGTGAGAGTTGGTTGGGGGCGAGGTACATGGGGAGAAGGTGTATGGGGAAACGCACTTGATGTTGATGTCGGTGTTACGAATGTCGCGGGTACGGGCGCTGTCGGAACAGTTGTCGCTACGGCTGGAAGTAATGTTGTTGTTACCAATGTCGCCGGTACGGGCGCTGTCGGAACGGTTACGGCAGAAGGCGCTTCCGGAGCTTATCCCACTGGCGTTGCGGGTACGGGCGCTGTCGGAACAGTTGCGGCATCAAGTAATATATCTTTCGCTGTTACCAATGTCGCCGGTACGGGCGCTGTCGGAACAGTTGCAGCGTCAGGAAATATTTCAGTCACGGTCACTGGAGTATCCGCCACAGGCGCAATATCGGGTGTCAATGTTTGGTCGGTAATCGACGCATCACAAACGCCAAGTTGGTCAACTATTAGCGCATCACAAACGCCAAATTGGTCAGAAATAGCAGCATAGGAACAGGATCATGGCTTCAACATATTCAACAAGCCTCGGAATCGAGAAAATGGCGACCGGAGATCAGTCCGGGGCCTGGGGTACGACAACTAATCATAACTGGGATATTTTAGATCGTATTTCAGGCTACACAGCGGTTGCCATAACGACAAACGCGGATACGGCTACCCTTACCGTTCGTGAAGCCTCCCCTGGATCAGGAACCGAGAACCTTCAGGACGGAATGTACCGTGTGATTAAATTCACAGGGGCTTTGGATTCAACTTGTACGGTAACAATTGCCCCAAATACGGCAAAAATGTTTTTTATAATTATTAATGCCACGACGGATTCTGGCTCAAGCGGTCCATATTCCATAATTTTATCGCAGGGATCTGGTGCAAACGTAACCGTAGCAAATGGAAAATCATCCGTTGTCTATTGTGATGGCGCGGGCGGTGGCGCTGCTGTAACGGATGCCCTTAACGATCTGCAAATAGGTGATGACCTTAGCCTAGCATCGGACTCATCCGTTATTAAAATGGGGGCCGATGACGATATTACAGTAACCCATGTTGCGGATGTAGGCTTAAAATTAAAACAAGCTGGTGCAACAGGTGATGATAGCCCCTTTATCCTAACCCTTCAAACAGGCGAACTGGATATCGCGGCGAATGATGTTCTGGGTCAGATAGATTTTCAAGCCCCAGACGAGGCCGCTGGCACGGATGCTATCCTTGTCGCCGCTGGTATAGCAGCCATTTCTGAAGGAGATTTTAGCTCCAGTAATAATGCCACTAAATTAAGTTTCAAAACGGCTGCGAGTGAAACTGCTACTGAAAAAATGTCATTAAGTTCTGCTGGTACTTTAAATCTTAATGATAATACTTTGCAACGAGCTAATCTTCTGGATTACGGTGAAGTTACTAATGCTATCGGTGCTACAGGGGGCGGCGCTCAAGATATTGATTTAACTTTAGGTAATAATGTTGTAGCTACAGTCGATACATCTGCTAATACTTTTACGTTTAGTAATCCTACAGCAAGTGATGAACTATGCGGATTTACTCTTTTTCTAACGGATGGAGGATCACAAACCGTGAATTGGCCCGCCGCTGTTGATTGGGCATCGGCAACTGCGCCAACTTTAACTACTAGTGGTTTAGACATTCTAGTTTTCATAACAACGGATGGCGGCACAATTTGGCATGGTATGGTTGCCAGTGCGGATAGTTCATAATGCCTAATATTAAAAGAGGAATGATGGGTGCTGCTGGTGCTGTCGGTGGTGTGCCTAGTACGCAAGAGCTTTGGGTGTGGGGGGAAGCCCCTACAGCAACAGGAGTAGTTTCTAGTCTTTCGTCACCCGTACAGGTTGGAACAGATTTATGGACTGACGCTTGTGCCCGCAGGAACGGCGGTCTAGGAATTAGTGATGGCAAGCTGTTCTCTTGGGGTAAAGCGAGCAATGCCGGCTTAATAGGGGACGGCGTTGTAATTGGTAGAAGCAGCCCCGTACAGATAGGTACAGCAACCAACTGGGCATCCGTGTCCGGGTCAGATTTCAACAGCCTAGCGATAACCACTGACTATAAGATGTATTCTTGGGGCAAGGGTGACGATGGGTTAATCGGTGATGGCACTTCTGGAATAGACAGGTCATCTCCTGTCCAGATCGGTGCAGGTACTGATTGGCTATTCTCCTACTGTGGGTATAAGGCTTCGGCAGCGATAACAACTGGTGGCAAACTGTACACTTGGGGAAGCAATGTATGGGAAGGATTAGGGCACGACGAGGGGACAACAGAGCATAAGTCAGTGCCCGTTCAGGTAGGGAGTGGGACTGGGTGGACGTATGTATCTACACCGGGGGACTTAGGGCCGACAATGGGTATCCAATCTGGCAAGCTGTACGTTATTGGTGGCAACTGGGGCTACATGATACCGGACAGCGCCAATGTTAAAAGGAGTGCTCCATTACAGATCGGCGCACTAACAAACTGGACAAACTGTTCCACTGTATCCAGAGGTGGTTCTGCTATTAGTGGGGGCAAGCTGATGGTATGGGGGTCAGCAGGTGACTATTGGCACCTTGGTTCTGACACTAGGGGGCTTGGGGCTATTTCCACTAAGTATTCATCCCCTGTACAGGTTGGTTCAGCAACCAACTGGGTGCAGGCAGGTGGTGATCGCTTCCAGCACGCCATAAACTCAGACGGTGAGTTGTGGGCCATAGGTGGACAGGGCAATTTCGGGTCGGCTGCACTGGGTACGACAACTAATCAGAGTGTTCCCATACAGGTCGGGTCGCTAACAACGTGGACTAAAGTTAGAGCCACCTTTAAGGCAACGATTGGATTGAAGACCCCAACATGATATTTCTCTCATCCCTCCCACGTTCCGGGTCAACCCTCCTTACCTCGCTACTCAACCAGCGACCGGATGTGTATGCCAGCCCCACAAGTAACCTATGCGATACAATGGGTGCTGCCGTACAAATGTGGGAGCAGAATCCTACTACTAAAGCTAGTGGTGGTGAAGAGAACGATATCATACGCATTTTGCAAGGTATTCAGAATGCCCGATATGATACAGATAAATTGGTATTTGATAAAGGTAGAGGTTGGTCGGCACCTCAAATTATGAAAACTATGATGAAGGTACAAGACGATGTAAAGATCGTCGCTACTGTAAGACCAGTGGCAGAGTGCCTTGCCTCTTTCGCTAAGTTGACGAAACCTGAAAACATCACTGACTTCTGTAAACGAGGTGTACTAGCGAAACATTTATTTAATAGTTACGAAACCTTGAAGGCTGGTTATGAGGAATACCCAGATAATTTCCTGTTTATTGAGTATGCAAATCTTGTATCTGATCCGCAAGTTGAATTAAATCGTATTGCGGAGTTTGTTGAAATCGACTCATTTGTTTATGATTTTAACAATATTAAAGATAGTAAAGAGATAGACGAGGTTTGGGGCATTAAAAATCTTCATAAGGTTAGGCCGAAAGTTCGCGGGCGTAAATACTCAGCCAAGCACATCCTTGGTCAAGCTCTTTGGAACTTTTATCAAGGCGGTGAGTTCTGGAATGATAAGCCAGAACCGAAGGAAGAGAAGATGCCGATAACGTATCAGCATGACGCTCTTATGGCTGGAGATTTCAAGAAATCCAAACGCCTAGCTTATAGGAATCTCGCCCATTATCCAGATGATAGTGACATTTGTTTTAATGCTGGTTGGGCAAAACTAAGTGATGATGAAGTTCAAGATGGGTATTTTCTGTTAGATAAAGGAAGAGAAACCCTTGTATGGGGCGATCCTCATTGCGGTTCTATACAGCCTCTTTGGGATGGTGAGGAGAATGCAACAGTTCTATTGCGTCTAGAACGAGGTCTTGGAGATCAGATACATCAAGTTCGGTATGCTAGGGATTTAAAAAAACTAGGTTGCACGGTACTTGTCTCATGCACACCAGCCTTGGCTGAGATATTGCGCCATGCTGATGGAGTGGATGTTGTAGTAGAGCATGAAGCGGCTTGTGGTGTGTTACATGATTTTTATCTGCCTGCTATGTCAGCACCTATTCAACTTGGCTACCAAAATTCGGCGGATATAGATGGTTCTCCTTATATTCCTACGTCAGCAGATATAGTGCCACACAGGGTTGGTTTACGGTGGAGTGGTCTACCTGCATATGAGCATCAGACTAAGCGCCTGTTTCCCCACGAACTATTATTTAATGTTATGAAAAACAGAGCTTATTGCATCAATCTACAAAGAGATGAGGGAGAAGAATATTGCCCAGACTGGGTAGAGAAAGTAGATTTATCAACGTGGACAGCAACGGCAGCAGCAATATCTAGCTGTGAGATGGTTGTAACTTCCTGTACTGCTATTGCTCATCTTGCAGGGGCTATGGGAGTACCAACAATGATAATCGTTCCTGTGGTGCCATATTATTTATGGACTTTACCGGGGATATCTACTCCATACTATAATAGTGTTACATTATTGCGACAAACTGATCCTGATGATTGGCTTGCCCCGTTTGAACAATTGGCGGAAATGGTGGTATGTCGTGAAGCAGCTTGAAATTATACTTAGAACTTATGATGGGGATAGTGTACATCCCAGAAGGTTTGACAAACCTAAGAAGGATATTGTCTGGCGTTGTGTTCGTTCACTTTGTACTGCTATCAAGGCGTTACCAGAGCAGCCACATTTAACTATATTAGATGATCATTCTACTGATGAAACAGTACAATTTCTACGTGATGAGACAGGTTTTCTTGAAAAGAACGTAACAATTCAAACGCTACAGGGCACCGGCAATAATGATAGTATGTTATCTGCTCTTACATTAGCAAAGGAAAGCACTGCCGAGTTAGTTTATGTAGTCGAGGATGATTACCTACATTATCCAAATGCTCTAACAGTATCTCTAGAGACATGGCAAAAATTCAAGCCCCGTTGCCCCCTTCCTTTTATGGCTATGACGTTGGTTGATTGTCCCACCAACTATATAAATGAACCAAAAGACCTAGAGGGATTTCCTTGTAATGGTAAAGGCGATGGTTCTACTGGCATGATTGTCGGAGGTACGGATCGTCCGTGGAGAACCATAGGCCACACAGGGGTTACTTTCTTACTGGAGAAAGGTGTCCTTGAAAATCATTGGCAACCCTTCAACGAGATAGCTAGGTACTGGCCGTATCTTGAGGAGCGTTGCACATTTAATAAATTATGGAATACGGAAGTTGGATTGTTTGGACCTCTAGTTCCGTTGTCTTATCATTTATGGGAAAACCACCCCCTCTACCCAGTAGACGATCTATGGGAAACTAACAAATATAATCGCAACGAGTTACTGGCAGCATAGGAATAATTAAAATGTTATACGCACACGTTGAAGATGGCATCGTAACTTACCGAGGATCGCTCCCTAAATCTTGGCGCAATATTTCTGGTTTGAACTTATCGGAGGGAGACGATGATTATCTGAAAACACTGGGATGGCTTCCTTATGTGGAAGTTTCTGTAGAGTTTGATGAGAATGAAACGCCGGATGGTGAAGATACGGTAATTACTGAAACAGAAGTCGCTTCAACTCAAAAGAAACGCGCTATGACAGCGCAGGAAATATCTGACCGAGATTCGGGCGCGGCTTTATCTGAAATTCTTCGCTTAGAAGAGTTAGAGACTCCCCGCCGACTTGCTGAAGCACTTTCGGACGACTGCGGTGGAACTGCTGAGGGCCGATCATGGTTTAAGGACAATCGTGATAAGATTGCCGTAGAGCGGGCTAAATTGGCATAATCTCTCTGTATATGGATTTCTTCGAATGCCTTTAGCCAAGATAATCTTTCGCCCCGGTGTAAACAAAGAAACCACCTCCTATGGTATCGATGTTCAAGACATACCTGGGTGGTTTGATTCCAATCTTATCCGCTTTCGAAAAGGTCGCCCTGAGAAAATGGGCGGCTGGGAAAAATTAAGTAGCAATGCCATAGAAGGTATTGGTCGATCTCTGCATACTTGGGCTGCTCTTGATGGTAGCAAGTATATGGGACTTGGAACGAACAAGAAGTTTTATATAGAAGATGGTGGAACTTATAACGATATAACACCCTTACGAACCAGCGTGACACTTGGCACGGACCCTTTTAAAACGGGAAGTGCGGCGAGTGGTATAGTAACTGTAACCGCAATAGCGCATGGCGCGGTGGACGGTGATTTCGTAACGTATAGCGGCGCTACAACAACTGACGGTATAACAGCAGCGCAACTCAATACGGAACATGAGATAACCCTTGTAGACTCAAATTCCTATACCATAGATACGGGTGGAAGCGCTTCTTCTGGAACTACAGCCGGTGGTGGCAGCGCCGTTATTGCGTCGTACCAACTTAGTATAGGGTTGAACCTTGAAGTCGGAGGTATCGGCTGGGGCGCTGGATTATGGGGGGGCATTTCGTCTGGATATACCCTAACGACGCTTAATGATGCTGGGGGTATTAACAACTCTGTCACATCTTTCACACTAACCAGTGCTTCTGATTTTGAGACTGCGGCCAGCACCATTTCCGCAAATGTTGCCTTGAATGCGTCATCGCTTCCTCTAGCAAGTTCGACTGCTTTTCCCAGCAAAGGAACCGTTCTCATAGGAAGTGAGAAAATCCGTTATGAAACTAACGAGAGTAATGTTCTGGGTACTTTAATACGAGGTACTGATGGAACTACGGCAACGGCACATAACAGTTCAGCAGCAATTACATTTGTCGGATTAATCCAAATAGATGATGAGCTTATTCAATATACGGGGAAAACCTCCAATACCATAGATACGGGAGTTGTTAGAGGAGTTCGTGGAACAACAGCCGCATCTCATAGCGACGGAGCAAATGTTTTAGAAGCTAATGATTTTGCCGGATGGGGAGGGGCTTCTTCTATAAGTTCTACAGAGAAACTTCGTCTGTGGTCCCAGGACAACTGGGGGGAAGACTTAGCATTGTGTCCCTTGGATGACACCCCTTATTACTGGGATAAAACATTGGGAGTGGGATCTAGAGCAACAACATTTGCTTCCCAAACAGGCGCTTCGGGTGCTCCGACGATAACACGCCATATTATGGTTTCGACCACGGATCGACATATAATCTGTCTGGGGTGTAATCCGTTATCAGAAGCCGCCCAAGATCTATTGCAAGTTAGGTGGTGCGATCAGGAAAACCCGTTTGATTGGACTCCGTCAGCAACCAACACGGCTGGCGGTCAGCGTCTATCTTCAGGTTCTGAAATTATTGCCGCTGTAAAGGCTCGCCAAGAAATCCTTATCTGGACTGATGCAAACTTACATTCAATGCGCTTTACCGGTCCTCCTTTTACTTTTGGGTTTTCTTTAGTTGGAAGTAGCGTCTCTGCCATAAGTCCAAATTCCGTTGTGGCGGTAGGAGATAAGATATTTTGGATGGATACGGAAAACTTCTATGTGTACACAGGGCGTGTGCAGGTAATTCCCTGCACGGTTCTTCGTTATTTGTTCGATGACGTAAATCTCGATCAGTCGCGTAAGTTTTTTGCGGCTTCCAATAAGATATTTGATGAGATTCTTTGGTTCTATGCATCTGCGGATTCAACAGAAATAGACAGATACGTTAAGTTTAACTACACCGAAAATACTTGGGATATAGGAACTCTAGCGAGAACCGCTTGGGTTGACCATACTGTTCACACACGGCCAAGAGCCTGTGGCTTGTCAGACAGTGCAAATGCTGTGTTTATTCACGAAAGCGGAGAAAACGATGACGGTTCCGCCATGTCTTCTTATATTGAATCCTCGGATTTTGATCTTGGTGATGGAAACAACTTCATGTTTGTCAACAGGATTATCCCGGACATAGACATAACGGGAACGGATTCCACCGTTAACTATGTTCTGAAGACACGAGATTATCCGGGCGACTCCTTGGCGACTAACTCCACTAATTCTGTCAGCGCCACTACGCAGCAGTCCTTCACGCGCGCTCGATCACGGCAAGCCGTGATACGTATTGAAAGCAGCGAGACGGATATAGCATGGACCACGGGCGATCTTCGCATGGATCTTCGCCCGGATGGCAGGCGATAATGGCTAGATTACTTGACCATAGCTTTCCAG
>Ga0080013_1005000_pt1 | contig 12674 bp, 14 predicted proteins | sample ETNvirenome_6_85_FD_69236 | JGI IMG/M metagenome (GOLD analysis project Ga0080013, IMG submission 69236) | Marine viral communities from the Pacific Ocean - ETNP_6_85 (SPADES assembly) (version 2) | ecosystem: Environmental > Aquatic > Marine > Oceanic | place: Pacific Ocean | collected 2013-06-19 | reverse complement strand
ACAAGACACCCTATTGCGAATTTATTTTTCAATTCCATTTATCAAATCTCCATAAAGGTATTTATATGTTTTCTCCATCCAGAACGGTACACTTGTTTCCTTTTCTGGAATACCATTGAAATGCATAACATGACCCACTTTTGTATGCAACATGTCTTCTCCAATAATTTCTTTTTTTGGCATGCAAGTCATGTTAAATTCATAAGGTAATAATTTTACATCAACATTATGTCTTCTCAACATAAAATTAAGAATAGTTTGATCTCTGCCTATTCCAAATTGATCTACTAAATTATATATAAGTTCTTTATTCTGAAAATGAAGATTTATCATTTCTTTAAAGAAGTTTTCGTGAGTTTTATTTACAATTTGAAATCCACCATTTCCATACTCCCAGAAATCAAACCATTCATCATAAAACAAATGCTTTTTATAGTGTTCCATACCCCTTAAAATCCAATCATAACTGCCATCATCGTGAACCATGCAATATTTATTATCCGTCATGTTGAAGAAATTTGGACAGTTTGGATGTACAATTGTATCTGCATCAACCATCAGAATTTGATCATAATCAATATCATTGTGTTTCAACATATCAAATAGATAATATCTCTGAAATATAATATGCATTTCAGATTGATCCAATATCGGTTCATTTAATAAAAATAATTCAGCATTGTTCTTTTCACAAAAATGTTTCCAAGAATCAATAGAATATTGATATTCCTTTTTATTTTCAGCATCGACTGCAATCATAAACACTATATTCTTTTTAACTGACATAACAAATACATCCTTCCACATCATTGAATTTTGTTCCGGCTGCGTGTACTAGATCTTCAGGCTTTTCACCTATAAATTTAGAAAGTGTTAATTTACCACTTGATATTGATTCATCAACTACCTTTTTGATATCTCCATGTGGTGAAGGAAGACCGTAATCATCAAATATAATAATCACATCATCACCAAACAATTTCAAAGAATTTTCAACATCCATTTTTACTTGATGATATTGATGTCCTGCATCTATAAAGACAACGCCCACATCCTGAGGTAAGTGGTCTTTCCAATCATCTTTATAAAGATCCATTTTGACAAATTCAACATTGTTTCTATCTGTATTATTCTTTCGTGCTTGTTCCAAATTCCAATCATCCCACTCTACGGCTATAACTTTCTTAAACAAATGGCTCAACATTCTTGTTGATTGACCTTGTGATGCTCCTATTTCTACCATAGTCATATTTTTATATTTATCATCGCTAAATTCTTTCATTACATCCATCTTGAATTTTCTCGACGTTGTATATTTTGCAGTATCTTTATGTAACATCTCATCAAGTATTTTATCAAATTGAGCTGTTTCTATATTGTAGTTATGTTTTACTAGATCCCACGTCTGTCTAATGATATTGGATCTTTGATCTTTAGGGATTCCGTTGAAAATCCAATTATATCCATACTTAATAAAAAATGGAGTCTTGTCATTATCTTCCTGCCAATTATGTGAAAACATTTCTTTTCGATGCATGTGTGTCAATTTAAAAGCAATTGGTAAATCTATATTGACCTCAACATTATTGATCTGTAGCCAGTAGTTAAATGGCGTTTGTTCCGTTCCCTTCTTGACGATATTATCTTGAAGATCAATGAATGCATCAATGTTATTCAAATACAATTCTTTAAATCCATTTATAACATCACGATGATTTTCATTGAATATTACAAATCCCGAATTGATGTATTTCGATTGATCAAATTCAAAATCATCAAAGAAATTTTTATAACCTTGAATGCTATCATAAATCCATCTCATGTTATCTGTGTCCCGCCATCCTGTGAATTTTCCATTGGTTAAATCAAAGAAGTTTGGTGCGTTCCATTTGATCATGCAAGTTGAATCAGCTAAACAAATTTGATTATATTCAATATTATGCTCATCTAAGTAATCAAACAAAAATATAATTTTTTGCCAATTAGGTCTAAATCTAAACAGATCATGTTCCACAGGTTTTGTAAATGGTACGAATATACAATCGTTACGCTTACACCAATATTCCCAAGATTTTCTTGTATATTCAAAATAATCATATCCACCATATTTGTCTTTATTGGCCTGATGAATCATTGCTGGCCACCACACTATATTTTTTTTCACTTATTGATTTCCTCATTAATGATATTGCTGATAAAATGTATTTCTTCAGATGCCAGCTGTGGGTGATTTGGTATATAAAAACCGTACTTATCTATTGTAGAAACATTTGGCAATTTTAATGTACCATAGTGTTTAACATAAAATGGTTGAGTTCCCATTGAACCACAAATCATTGGTCTAACCTCAATTTTATGCTTTTGCAATGAATTAACAATTTCATCTCTATTAGGATGAATAACTGGATATGCGAAGTTAGATATATAATCATCCTCAGATAATACGACCTTCCAGTACGGGTTGACAACATTTTTCTGATATGTTTGGAAGTTTTTTTCTCTTGTTTTGCACCAATTATTTAATTTATCAATTTGTTTCAACCCTATTTTTGCCTGCAAATCAGTTGATCTCAAATTAAATCCGGGATGATAAAAAGTATACAATGCATCGAATTCTGAAGCCTTCCATTGTTTTTGCAGTTTTTGTTGAGTTTCTTCACTTAAATCCCTGTCCCAGCCATGGCTTCTTAATGATATTAATAATTCATACAAATCATGATCATCAGTTGAAATAAGTCCACCTTCAATCGTTGATATGTGATGACCAAAATAAGTTGAAAAACTAGACATCAGTCCAAATGTTCCAAGTTTTTGATCTTTATATTTAGAACCCATTGATTCACATGCATCTTCCAACAGCATTACATTATATCTTGAACATAATTCAACAACAGCATCCATATTGGGTACCAATCCCAACACAGATACGAGTATCAAAGCTGATGGATTTTCTTTTTTAAATATTTGTTCTAAATGCTCTAAATCTACTGATAAATTATTCATATTTGAATCACATAAAATTGGTTGTAACCCTAACTGCATGACAGGAGCCAGATCAGTGGACCAAGCAACAGACGGAACTACAACCTTATCATTCTTCATGTGGTTGCCTTCTTTTAATGCATATAACATCAATAGATTAGCCGAAGAACCAGAATTACAAAATACTGAATATTTTCTACCTAACCAACTAGACCACTTTTGCTCCAACTGTAAGGTCAGAGGACCTTTAGTTAATCTCGGATATGTTTTGAGCCATTTGATCAGCTCATCGATGTCATGATGATCAATTGTGTCTTTAACTAAAGTTATCATATACTTTCTTGATTCCTTCTTGCAATGGGGTGAATTCAAAGTCTTGTAATATCATTAATAACTTTGTTGAATCTACATCTTTTCTAAATTGACCATCTGGTTTTGTATTATCATAACCTATAATTAAATTTTCTTTGTCACATGCTTTTTTTGCAATTTCTGCTATTTCATCTATACTATATACTTCTTTTGGTGCTACATTAAAATTATCCACAATGTTATTGTCAATCATGTATTTAATTATTTTAGCTAGATCACCACCATACATGAATTGCCTCAATGGTTTACCAGTTCCCCACAATTCTATCGAATCTTCAGCTTCATGTATTTTTTTAATCAGAGCTGAAACAAAATGACTGTGATGTTCTTCATACTTATCATATTCTCCATATAGATTGCAAGGAATTAAATAACACCATTTTTTATTGTATTGTTGAATATATGAATCTATATGAGCTGCCATGCATCTTTTTGATAAAGCATAATTGAAATTAGTTGGTGGTGGTGGTCCGTTGAATAAATCTTTCTCTTTCATCGGATATGTATTTACTTTGTCTGGATAAATACAAGTACTTAAAATAGATATAACTTTTTCTACATGAAATTCATGACAAACTTTCAAAACATTGGTATTCATCAAAACATTCTCTTCAAGATAATCTACTGGATATTTCATATTATCCATGATGCCACCAACTCTTGCAGCTAAATGTATAACAATATCTGGTTCATGCTCATTCATCATATCTCTGACTTCATCTATTCGCGTCAAGTTGTAATCATTTGATGAAATATAAACTGCATTAGGCAATATATCTTTAAGGTGTTTGCCAACTAATCCACTACCACCTGTGACTAGGATGCTCATATTATTTTTTTCTCCTTCATTTCATCAATGATGGTTTGATCTAATGTTCTGTGATATTCATTATCAAATCTAAAATCTAATTCATTAAAATTTCCTCTTCTGATGGCTAATGACAAGTAAGCTGGAAATTTTGAATTCATTCCTAAAATTCTATATCCATCATGTTTGGCATTGTTGGTGCCCGGCACTTCAAATTCCCATGGTGTCATTTCAGGCTGTAGATATTTTAGCATGTATTCTCGGTTCCAAATAGACCAAATACATGACAATCTGTAATCTGCATCTTGAGTTAATTCAATGACATTATCCTTCACAACACTACATTGTTTTCGACATGCATCATTTGTAATATTGATACGACCTACACCGTCATGCATATATTGCTCCAACTGATCTAAAGAATTAAAATCTACAGGATGTACTAAAAACATATCTTCAGTTGCATAGACAAACCACTCATCATCAATAGATTCAAAATAACTACGTAGATCAGTAGACCATTCTTTTGGATCATTTCGTGATTCACCCATGGAAATAAATGTAAAATTATCAGGTAGTTCAAATTCTGGTTCTTGATATCCCAAAACAATAACTGGCTGTGGTTCTGTCCAGAATTTATTAAATAGAAATGCAAATGGTTTGATTAAATGGATATATTTATCTGATGTGGAGATGTAAATATTCATTTTAGATTTTTCAAATTTGTATAAATGTCTGTGACTTCCTGATCATCATAAATATTATCACTTTTCTGCTCTCTCCTATTTACATCATACCTAAACATAGTTCTTGGAATGTCCAGCATTTGAAACAATTCTTCTGTCTGATTATCTATATCGTCGTTAAAGTCTAATAAATATTTTTGTTTATCAGTTGTATTGAAAACATGCAGAAGTGATTGATTAAATCTTTTCCAATAATTCAACATATTGATATATCCTTGTTCTTTTGCCTCTCCAGGATAATATACTTCCAACAACTTCATGTATGATTCGACCACTTCCACGGGATTTCTAAACACTCCAATGATAATATCACAATGCTTGACCCACATGTCATGCAACAAGGTGGTTCTTGGATCTTTAAACATCCAATAGTTATCTGATTCATTCCACCACGTTGATGGCATAGATTCAGCCATCCTTTTAACAAAATCACCTGAACGAATTTGAAATTCATCATCGACTATAATTTCTTTATTTGGTAATATTCCATAAGGTAGTTTACTTCTTGTTATTCCATTACATTGTTTAGCCAAACAATCTTCATTAATTTTTCGTACTTGTAAATTTTCTCTAGTGCCTTGAGTACAATCTCCTGAATATACTCTATTTTCAGCTAATAAATTAGCTAAAAAAGATGTTCCGCTTCTTCCTGAACCAAGCACCACTATACTTTTAACGCTCATGCTAATTCCTTTGTTTTATATCTATTATGATAACTTCTTGTAATTTGTCCTATATACGGTTCCCATATTGAACCAAAATCAATCATCCAACATTTGTCTCCAACTTCATCATATAATTGATCAATAATGACATTCGATGCCATCGATGCTGAAAATCCAAACACTGGATTGGTATATGTGTTACACATTTCAATCACCTGACGTTTAATTTTATTCTTTTCAAGATAGCAGTTCACTTCAGGGATTTCAATAAAATCTGTGTATGAAAATGGTAATTTTTGTTTATTTTTTTCACTTACGATTATGAAATTCATTTGTTCTAATTGGTCCACTAATGGATTCAACTCTCCAGCCATTGCTGCTTCTTCCCATACTCGAGCATCATGCCAATTAGTTTGAATTGAGTGCTTTTCAATAAATTCAACAATTTGTGGATGAATGACTGAAAACATCGGAACACTTAATGGCCACGATGCTTTTATATATTGTTTATCGTGTTTCAAGGCTTTGATTAAATCACTTGACATTTTTGGAAAGTATTTATGATTATCACAATTTGCTCCCTGAGCTCCAAATGCACAACCCCATTCTCCATCACCCCACCGTGTGAATGAAAACTTTTCATTGGATTGCAATTTTCCAATATAATGTTGTAATGAATTAGAGATTATTTCCATTATTTGTCTCCTAAATGTATCACTACAAATTCTGGTATATCATTCATTGGATGATCACCCTGAATTTGAGGAGTACTTGATTCTTGAATTATCATTGCAGGAATGTTACTGTAATGACTTGTTCTGTTTTTAAATGATAAGTACTGTTCTGGATTCAACGCCGTGATCCAATATTTAAATCGAGCTGAAATAAGTTCTTCTAACTTTTTTAGAAATTCCTTCGTTTTAACATCCTGGTCTGAATTAGTAATCCCAAATGTACCAGGATAATGATATAAATTCAACATTAATGCAACGTCACATTTGAAATCCAGTTCCAGCAACTTCATAAAATCCAAATTATAAATTTCACATATTCCTGCATCATGATAAGCTTTAGCGCTTTCTGAGGGGTGTACGTCAACACCATACAGATTGGATTGTGGGAATGTCGTTCTCATCTCCTGCAACACTCCCGCGTGACCGCAACCTAAATCAATTAATGTAAAATCTACTGGTAAATTTATTTTTTTTAATAAATTTATAATTTTAGAATATCGAGTTGAATCATCGTGTATTGCTTCCCCATGGTTATGTTTTTGCTTATATATTCTTATATTAAACTGTTCACTTGTTAGTTTCATTGCTTCTTGTATATTCATATCAAGTCCTTATCCATATCATGTTTAATATCATTCCATTTATCAAATGCGGGCTTGTCTTGCAAAACCGGAATGTTCCCCGTTTTTTTGTTAGGATAGGGATAGGCAGGTACATCCTGAAACAGTTCTACTTTGTCCTTCCATTCATCGACAACCCACGGTTTGATATGATCGTAATGAGCCCAATGTAAAATTTTGCTATTTTGATCCATTAATGATAAAGGATAGCAATTATAATCACGAGGTAATGTTTCAAAGTGCTGTCCTAGTAGGTTGTTAATTATACCCTGATCCATGAACTGTCCATCATGTGAGTAAATGTTATTAGTCAACATTTCATATATTTGTTGATTTCTAAATCGTTTTCCCAACACAACAAAACCAGTATTGCGATGATGAATTCCAAATTGAATATTGGAATCAAATAATTCTGAAATGTCATCAATGCATAACATATCAACATCAAACATGATCACTTTATCGTATTCAATTTCTTGAAATGATTCCAATGTCAAATAAGCTGCTTTACATCCTTGAGCTCTATTGCCTGCTGGTGGTAATTTACTGTTAAAGTAGCATTCTTTATTGACATGAACAAATCTTACATTAGGAAAAATAAGTTTAAACGTATCTTGATTTTTTTGAGATAGAGAAGCAAACTCATTATTATAATATATATTAACATCATATTGATCAAAATTCTTAATATATTTACGCATTGAATATAGCATAACATGGCCACCTATAGCATACTCATCATTACAAACTGTCGTAAACAATATTTTCATTTATATTCTCGTATTTTGTCAACTATATAATTTACCTCATCATCTACCAATGACTGATGAAGTGGAATGCACAGTGTACTACTTGCAATATATTCTGAATTTTCCAGCATTTCATTTTCATTATAAAATTCAACCCAGTGCAGTGGATAATATCTAAACGTAGTATAAATACCATTATCTTTTAAATATTTTGCTAAGTCATCTCTATGTTCAGTTTGTATGTGATACATATAATAAGAACTTGTTCTATCTTCTGGTATCTCTATCGGAACATCTAACCAAACTAAATCTGATAACTCTTTTGAATATGTCTCATGTATATTTTTTCTTATCTTAATAAAGTTATCAATCTTCTTTAGTTGTTCTAATCCTATAGCAGCTTGGATATCATTAATTATGGTTCTTCTTCCAGGTCTATCAACATCAAATTCCCACCATTTTTTATCTGCCATACTTGAAAATCCACTACTTGACATCAAACCTAAATATGATTCTTGCTGAATATCTTTTATGTGGCTCTGTTCTTTACAATAAATTAATCCGCCATCACCCATCACTATTTGTTTCATAGAATCAAAAGACCAAACACCAATGTCTCCTATAGTTCCTGTGTATTTTTCCTTGTAAATTGACAATGCACTATTAGCATTATCTTCAATTAATTTTAAATTATTTGTTTGACACAGATCAACAACACTATCCATGTCGCAGGGGACACCACCATAATGTAATATCATAACTGCTTTTGTCTTTGATGTGATTTTTTCTTCTATATGATTAGAATGTACATTTAATGTTCTTCTATCAACATCACAAAATACTGGTTTGGCTCCGCAAGATTTTATTGCATTTATAGCACCTATAAAATGTATTGAAGGGATAATTACTTCATCACCTCCACCAATGTTAAAAATTTTCATAGATTGAAACAAACCTTCTGTACAACAACTTATAGTTTCTACATTATCCCTATCTACATTTAACTTCTCTGACATTTTCTCAGTGAACTCTTCTACAAGATTTCCCTTACCCAGCCAGTTACTTTTGAAAACTTTCTCAATGGCCTTTAATTCTTCCATACCTAATGATGGTTGATAAATATTAATCATCGTTATCTATGCTCTCTCTAATAGGTATAGCAAACATTTGCCCTCCAAATTTAAATACGTTTTTATTCCAAAAGCTTAAGGGGGCTTCGTGTAATGAAAATATTTTTTCATCTGCAATTACATCTACATCCTTTCCAAACATAGGCGGGAGATATGTGTGACTTCTAAGATGCCCTTCAGTAAAAAAGGTACATCTGGTAGCATAATTTATGAGCACACCTTGCTCCGCTAAACTAGAAACCTGAACATTATAAAACCTATCACCTTTTACATTAAAAGCAGAAAGACTGTCATTCAATCTATTAGTTTTAAAATCCATCAAAACTACTTTTATATCGCGCGGTTGTTGTAATATCTTACTATAATCGGGTTTTAAATCTGATAAACTATAACCTATACGAAATCCTGTTTGGCATAATATATAATCTTCATTTAAAGAAAACTCTAGTTTTTCCTCCACTAGCGATCTTTGTATTTCATTATATTCCAATTTCACATATTCATTGTTATTTACTTTTAATTGATTGTGCCCTACATTATATATGCCACCTATTCCACCCGGGCGCTCTAAGCCAAAATGAAGTCCTTCTATAATTTCGTAATCGCAACTCCACACCCATTTAGTTTCCAAACTATATGTCGATATTTGTTCATTTACTAATGCCATTATATCATTTTTTATATTAGTAATGTGTTCCCCTGCGCGCGCTGCCTGCCATTCGCTACGAGGTAGATGAGGTCCCGTGCCATTTAAAAAAACATATGAAGTATAACAATCTGCAACACTGGATTTTAAAGATTCTACTTCTGATATATCTATATAAAAGTCACAAAATTCATATAATATATCTAATCCCTTTCTCGAACATATTATAATTTTATCATTATCTTTTTTATAATTATTTGCCCATTTTCTTACAACTCCCTGCCAATTAAATAATTCATACCCAAACTCGCCTATAAATGCAAAAATATAATTCATATTAACTCACCGCTATACTATCTAAATTTTTGAAAATATCATATAAATGTACTGCAATTTTCGAATATTCATATTCCTCAATATATCTTTTTTTCATATTTTGAACTAAACGGTTTCTTAGCTCGTTATAATTACTTAATATATAATCTATTTTTTCTTCTAAGTCTGACCAGTCATATTCTACTGCAATATATGTTTTATTATTTTCAAATATAAAAGGTTTAGTACTTATATATTCCAAATTAGGTTTCACTAAAACACTACCAAACATAGCTGATTCAATATCTCTCGGCGCCATTTCGCCATACCCCAATGGAGCCATAATTATTTTTGAATTAAACATCTTTTCATAATATTTTTGCTGAGAAATTCTTTTGCCGTTTTTTAATCCCGCTATTTTATATTTGTTTCCGAGCGCTTTAAATAATTCTCGCCTATGTGGATCATAATAATCGGTCTGGCATAAATCGTGTTCATATACTTTATCAATTGTCGGATACGAAAACATACAAGATACATCATATTTCTTTTCTGAGGTAAAATTCATCCAATTTGGCTGAACCGTATGTAGCCAATTGCAGCCTGTAAGTTTCATTCGGGGCTTTAATTCATCTATATCTGAGACAGAATAATTCCCTTTACCCCAATAATATCTACCGTTAGCCGAACCCTTTTTATATAAATCAAAATCTTTTAAATAAGAATTTTTCAAAAATAATAATGCATTTGATTCTCTAAATACATCTACTGTACCAATTAAAGATGTTGAATCCTGGCCATCCACTATCATATAATCTCCACTTATTTTTGAAACAAATTCTAGTCCATTCTCAATTGATTCTTTCAGTGGTTTCTTTTTATCTATTATACTTGCTTGACCTATCCATGCATAATCATAATCTCCTGAATTAGTAAATTCAATCCCTATTTCTTTAAAATAATTTTGAGCGAGAAGAAATGGTCGAAATGTAGTTTCATTTCTATGAATTTCTGATTCATATAACTTAATTTTTATCATTAAACTATTTTTTCTATATATGTTTTTATATTTTTTGTGGGTATCCAATTTAAAACTTTATTCGCTAAAGTGTAATCTGCTAATGTTACATCATACTCTCCTGACCGCATCGATATATATTTTTTAGGATAATCTTTTCCAAACATATCCGTAATTTCGTTTATTGAATAATTAACACCGCTACCCAATTCAAATATTTCACCACGAAATGGTTGTTTAGAACATTTGATCAAACCATCAACTATATCGTCCACGTGAGTAAAATCACGTCTCTGTTCGCCAGTACCGACAATTGTCAGCGGTTCTTTATTTCTAAATTGATTTTCAAAAATACCCATCACTGTAGCGTAAGTACCTTTTTCTAATTGATATTGACCATAAACATTATAAAACCTACATATTGCAGTGTCAATACCATAAACACTGCTATAAAGTTTACATAAATCTTCCCCGCTAAATTTAGACCAAGCATATGGACTTTCATATAATCCATGATGAAATGAACTCGAGCCGGCATAAACAAATCTAATATTCTTTGTTCTTGCATATTCTAAAACATTTAATGTGCTGACAAAATTATTATATATAGATTTATATGGATCTTTCAATGATGGTTGAATTCTAGCTAATGCCGCGAGATGATATATAGTATCATATCCATCACCATCATCTCTAATATAATTATAAGATAAGTCATACTTATAATAAAGACATCCATCTTGATGATTTTCTTTGTTTCCTGTAAAGTAATTATCAATTGATACTACATTATGACCATTTGCTAATAATTCTTTTATTAAATTTGTACCGATAAAACCAGCACCGCCTGTAACTAATATTTTCATAAACTATTCCATTATTTTAAGTGTCGATAATCGCCCTCCCTTTGAGTAACTCCCAATCCTTTTCTGGTCTCACATCAAGATTAGTTTTCCAAGCACCTTTAATGGTATTCACATCTATATCTATATTTTCAGCGAATGATATAAATGAACATATATCTTTAGGAAAACAACTTCCACCAAAACCCACTTTACCATCTGGACCTGGAACATTTAAATGCGAATCACCAATTCTTCCATCCGCCGCAATTCCTTCTAATGCAGTTTCCCAATTCGCACCTATTCTATCACAAACCAATTTCATTTCATTAGCAAGCGATACTTTAACTGCAAAGAAAATATTACTGAAATATTTAATCATTTCTGATGTTTTAAAATCTGTTTGAATGATATGACAATATTTAAATCTATCTTTGAATAATTTAGCAACTCTTGATGTGTGCATTTTATCGCCGCCCAAAATTATTCTAGACTGATTTATAAAATCTAATCTAGCAGATTTTTCAGTTAAAAATTCAGGACTGAAAACAATATTTAAATTTGGGTGAACTGCCTGTAACATTTGAGTCGTACCGGGAATAACGGTTGACTTCAATATAATAATATTATCATCTCTTTCATTTATATCACTTATTGAATGAAAAGCTTCTCGGATATAATCCAAACTAATAGCACCATTTTTATCCATTGGTGTCGGCACAGATACGAATACAAAATCAGAATCATTAACAGTCTCTTCTAACGTATTCAATGTTCTTTCGGGTAAAACATCGTAGACTTTAACCTGGCAAGTTCCGGTAGACGCGGGCGAAAATCCGTGAGCTATTGCACCGCCGACATAACCATTTCCTACTATTCCTATCTTATACATTTAATTTATTCCCTGATAAAATTTATTCTGAGTTTCTTGTTTTTCAATCAGTTTATGATGAACAATACAATATTCTTTTTCAGCTGGTAAAAAAGAATATTCATTATATCCTTCCATAACTTCATGAACAGGGTTTTTCCATCTAATATTAGGTC
>Ga0080013_1004999_pt1 | contig 12676 bp, 12 predicted proteins | sample ETNvirenome_6_85_FD_69236 | JGI IMG/M metagenome (GOLD analysis project Ga0080013, IMG submission 69236) | Marine viral communities from the Pacific Ocean - ETNP_6_85 (SPADES assembly) (version 2) | ecosystem: Environmental > Aquatic > Marine > Oceanic | place: Pacific Ocean | collected 2013-06-19 | reverse complement strand
AACTTCATGAGTTAATCTCATAACAGTTTTTCCATCTTCAAATGCAACCTTAAACATTGTAGGAAAGTTTTGTACTTCTATCAATGTTCCTTTTTTGTTGTTATCAAGTTTATCCAACATTTCAGTTCCTATTGGTACATCATTCATTGTATCATATTTCTTTCTTGCCATTAAATCCCTTTACTCTATCTAATCTCACAAATTCTTTTATCCAATTCCCAAAGTCAGGAACTTGTGAGTATAATTTATCTTTCAAAAACATTGTTTGTAATTTATATTTAATCAATTGTGGAATATCTTTATTAACGGCTCCCTGTATCTTCAATTTTATATTATTTGGTATGTCAACATTGTTTAACTGCATTAGTAGATAATTCCTCTTTATTAAGTTACTACTATTTTTTATATTTTCCAAGAGTTTTATTTTATTTTTTGTATCTTTTACAAATTCTAATAAATCTCTTACATCAAATTTTTCCATAGACGAAATTTTCGGACAGAATTTTTTCAGACTTTTCAGTCCTGCACCTTTTATCCCCCCTATATTATCTGACTTGTCACCATCTAATATTCTATATGTTAACATATTAGAAGAAGGTATACCATATTCTTCAAACACTTTTTCTTTAGTATAAAGTTTCTTTTTTGTTGGTGACCAAACTTTTACCCTATCATCCACCAATTGTAAAAAGTCTTTATCTGTAGACATTAAAATTATGTTATTATCTTTAAGGATTTGTTGAGATATATAAGCCATTGTATCATCAGCCTCTATACCATCTACACAAATTAAAGTTAAAGGTAAGTGTTCAAGATAATCAACTAACCTACCGAGTTGCAATTTCATTGATTCTTCTTCGTCTGCAGGTGCCGTTCCCCAATCCACATTTCTATTTAATCGTTGTTTAACTTTACGATTTTCTTTATATTGAGGATATAACTTTCTTCTTCTCTTACTACCATCTTTTCCATCAAAGACAATGATGCATCTTGAAGGTTTTAACATATCTATTGTATATCTAATAGATTTTAGAAATCCTGTTAAACCACCAATATGTACACCATCGTCATTAATTGAAGGATTGACACTAAAAGATCTAATGAAGGTATTTAAACCATCAACAACCAAAACCTTATCGTTCAATCTTGGAGTTTTTGGTTTCTCTTTTACATTCTCAAGGAATGATTGATATCTTTCTTTTACCTTATCATTAGAGTTCATCTATCACTTCATCCGTTTCAGTAACATCATCAATACCAAGTTGTTTTGAATCATATTTTAAAATACGTGCCTCACATATTCTATTATAACAATAATGTTTTAATTCATCATCCTCTTCCAACTTATTTTGAAAATCCTTAGACTGAAATTTATGTTCAGATAAAATTTCTCCAGTATTTGGATCAACAACATTTAAAGTGTACCAAGAACCACCTTGTTTAACAATCTTGTGCTCCTTCATTACATTTAACCAACTACCATAATCATCAATACCTGTATCAAAATATAATGGAAACTCTGCAGTTCTCATTGGTGGACCTAATCTATTTTTGATTACTTGTCCTTTTATCTTGATACCAATTGTATTCTTTTTACTTGAATCTTTAATCTGACCAATATTCTTAAAACGAATACGAGTTGATGCATGAAACGGTAATGCTTTTCCACCACTTGTAGTCCAAGGATCTCCAAACATTACACCAAGTTTTTGACGAAGTTGATTTGTGAAAACGAGAGCCACTTTCTGACGAGCAATCATTTGTGTAATTTTTCTCATCGCCTTTGATATGATGATGGCTTTAGCAGTTGCCCAACCATCTTTATCAAAATCAGCATCCATTTCTACTTTTGTAGAAGCTGCTGCCAAACTATCAACTAGAATTGTAACTAATCTATCTTTATCTGATTCACGAATCTTTGTAACGATTGTTTCAATTGTGTCAAAGATTTCTTCAACAGTCTCAAGATGTACGTATAACATTTTACTTGTATCTACACCAATCGCTTCAAGAAACTCTGGTGATACTGCGGATTCTGCATCTATATAAACTGCTATACCATCTTTTCGTTGTGTTGATGCTAATAGATGTGAACCGATGAGAGATTTACCACTACCCTCTAAACCATTTAACTCTGTGATTTTACCTACGGCAACACCACCATTTGGTTTATTAGATATTGCTAAATCCAACATTGTAGAACCTGTTGAAATCCAATCAGTTACATCAGTAGGATTAGAACCTTCATCAAGAAAATATGCTACTTGTTGATGTTTGAATTGTTTGTTAAGTTCAGAAGCAATAACTTCTGCCAATTCGTCTTTTTTAGACATTGATTTCTCCTTATGATGAAAAGTGGGGATGAGCAGTTGATCTAAACTATTACCATACACCAATAACGGAATCGTGGTTCAAGTTTCCAGACATCCCCATCTTTTTCATTTGTTTATTTAACTATTGAATAACTGATCGAATGCATCTTCAACATCTGATGTTTTACTAGTAGTATTACCAACATTTGAAGTTGGAGTTGTAGTAGCTGTAACACCATTGGATGTTGTAGTTGTATCATCTTCTTCACTTGGATTAAGATAATTACTAAGAGCTTCTTTCAAATCATCATAAGAAGGTTCGTTGTACAACTCAGTTAAATTAACTTGAGTGTCAAATATCTTCTGAAGAACTTCTTTACTTTCAGTAATAGGAATTTGATTTGGTTTAACACGAATAGTAGTTTTACCATATTGATTACCAGCTTCTGCTGGAGTTTGTCTTTCAACCATAATATCTCTACCATTAGTTGGATCTGTTATATCACCATAATCAGGGTCAGCTATTACACCAAGTAGTTCTTGATAAACTGTTTTACCGAATCCCCAAAACTTTACACCTTCAGATTCTTTCCCACGAACAATCACTGGAGCAAATGTTCTCATTTTTGGTTCTAACCTCTTACCTTGAATCCATTCATCACGATTACCTGTTGATTTCAATTTATCAGCGAACTCCTGAACAGGATCTGGTCTTCCAAAAGATACTGGTGACATATAAGTTTTATTGTTACCAAGATTATAATGAAAAAATAACTCAATAAAAGGATTGTCCTTATTATGTTTGTATGGAACAATTCTTATTTGAGTTTTACCAGGTTCTGGTTTCCAAAAGTTTTCTTTAGTTGATGTTTGATTTTGTAACTGAGTTAAGCGATTTTTTATTTGTGAAATATCCATTGATATTCTCCTTGTGTTTTAGTGTTTAGTATTTATTGTTTATGGTTTACTCTGAAACCATATAACCTATTTTCTATCTCTATAATATATATCTTTTTTGATATACAAAACAAGCTTTTTTTAATTATTCTGAAATTAATCCTTCAAGAAAATACTTTAGAGTTTCTTCATTCAGAGCTCCTAAAGTTGAATTTGATTTACCACTTTTAAAAATTGTGGTTACAGTAGGAACACTTCTAACATTAAATAAACCTGCAATTTCAGGTTCTTCTTCAATGTTTACTTTGTATAAATTTATCTTATCTTTATATTCTGGTGTAACTTCATTAAGCACCTGCTCAAACATTCTACAAGGTCCTCACCAAGTTGCATAAAAATCTATAAATATAGGTTTATCTGTAAGATTTTTACCTTCATCATAAATTTTCATAAACTCTTCTTTTGTTAAATTATTCATCACATTCCTCACATGTACATTCACATTGATGTCCACAATCCTTTTTCCATTTACCTATTGGACATTCAGCCACAGCATAATGAACTTTTACATTCATAAAACATCCACACAAAGGACATCTACCATCTTTTTTGTTTGTATCTGGATTAGTTTCATCATAAAGAAGTTCTGGACAAGCCTTACATATCTCCCATCTTCGTTCTGCTTCTTCTTGAGAAGTTATAACTTGAGAACCTTTTAACCAAGACTTTAAACTTCTCCAGTGGTCAACTGCAATGTTTCGTATCATCTGAGATGCTGGAGGAAGTTTTCTTTCTTCTCCCAACATCTCTTCAGTTTTATCAATACATTTTAATTCTTTTTCAGTAGCAGACCTATCAACCGTTGGTTTGGGTCTTATCACTATTTCTTACCTTTATTCTTCTTCTTCTTTGGTGGTTTCTTACTCGCTGGTGGAGCTGGAACATTTCTTGGTTTTGGTGGACCTATTTGTGGTGGACCTTGTTGTGGTGGGCCAGGTGGTCTTTGAGGAGGTGGTGGTTTTATATTACTTACATCAACACCTAAATGTTTACATAATTTATCTATCTTAGCTTCAAGAACACTTATACGAGGGTCCATATTTCCACCAGCCATCTGTTGCTGTTGTCTTTGTTCCATCATTTTCTTTTGTTGTTGAAGTCTTTGTAACATCTGTTCTGGTTTTGGAAGATTTGGCATATGGTCATTTTCTTTAGCCCATTTTCCATATCCCTCTTTCCACTTATCTACTTCCTCTTTATTATCAAAATCTTGAGGTGGTGGAGGAGGTGGACCTTTTGGTTTTGGTGGAGCTGGTATTTCTTCACCATTTACCCATTTCAATATAATATCTTTTTCTCTAAAACCACAAATCTGATGTCCTGTGTCAGCGTTTATAAACCAAGGTGTTCCACATTGAACTTTATATTTATCTTTTAATTCTTTATTTAATGCTAGATTATCTTTATCAGCTAAATCTAATCTAAGTATATCATGACCTTCTTTATTAAGTTCATCGACAATTGGATCTACTCTTTTACAAAAACCACACCCTACTGAATAAAAGTAATATAACGGTGATAGTTTTTCTTCTTCTTTAGTCTTTTTTGCGGTTGTTTCTTTCGAATCTGTCATAACCATTTTCTCCTATAATTTAAATGTATTGTATATATAAGTATATATAAAAAATTGAAAACCTTTAATCTATTTTTATAATTTTGTATATTCTTGTTGATATTTTATTCAGTCCATCTGAATTTGTTACCAACAAAGTATTCTTAAAATTTTCCCACGGTACTATAAATTTTGTATCAACTACTCCGTTATTAAGATTTGCAATAACCTCATTTAGTGCATTTATTGTATATAATGTATTGGAATGTTTCTTTCTATGAAGTGATATTGTATTTGCAACTGCATTATAATCAATACTACCTTTATTTAAATCTACATTGTATGTACATACTAATTCATTCACTTCCTTTTCATTTTGTAAAACATATATCTTTTTAAATGCTATTTCATATGCAGATTTTATCTCATCAACTGTTTCATCCAGTTGTGATTTTGTTGTGAATGTGCATAGTAGTTGAGTGTTCATTATGCTTCTATGTCTCTTTTTCTTGTTTTGATTTCTTCTATTGCACTATATAATACTTTATCAGCAACTGCTATTTCTTCAGAAGTTAAAACTTTTTCTTTTTTATTTATTTGTGAAATAGCACTTTGTATCATCATATCTTTGGGCATTCTTACACCTCTAGCACGATTACCAGTTCCTTGTTTCCTATTATATATAATATATAGTGGATCTCCTTTAGGATGAAGTTTATTCCAACCTTTAACAACAGTTACTATTTGATCTGTCGTCATACCTTCCAATAATTCTTGTGTAATTCCACCATTACCACCTTTTTCAAATACTTCTTTCCAATGTTCTATTGCATAATTATTTGATTCATTTGTAATTAAATCTTTTTTCTTTTTTGCTTTTAATTTTTCTGGATCCATTTTTAACCATTTTTCAGCCCTCTCTATCAATTTCTTATCACTTAATTTTGATTTTTGTTGATTAAATTTTGATTCCATCCATACCCAATTTTCAGGTTCATCTTTACCACCATTATCAAGAGATAAACGATGGTCTAATTCAGCTTCCCCAATAGATAATGGTTTACCTGTAACTATGCTTCTTCCACCAGTCATCAAAAATGATTTAATTACTCTTCTCTCTCTACCGAGTCCAGGACCAGGTATTTTTTTTGGATTCTCTTCAGATTCAGGTTTACTTGAATCAAAATCTGGATTAGGTAACCATTTCCTTGTTGTATCTTCCATACCTTTTCCAGCTGCACCTTTTTTTCCTATAACGCCTAACATTTTAGCACCACCCATTTTAGATCTAATCTGTTCTATTGCAGAATCTATATCATCTTCGTTTATATCATATTTAGGAGTGTCTGGTCCATTACCTTCCATTAAATCTTTTAATTGTTGCCATTCTTCTTGTGTTAATGTATTAGTACCAGCACCTTTTCTTTGTTGTGTCATTTGTGAAATCATTAAATCTATTGTTTCAGTTATAAAATCTCTTTTAGTTTTTTCAGTTTTTGCAATACTTTCAATTTCTTCATCAGATAAGCCTTTTGGAACTTCTATATCTAAATCAGTTAAATATTCTTTTCCTAATGTTTTAACTTTTAATGGAGTTCCTTTTGAACCCCAAGGCTTACCCACCCTATCCAACTTTCTATTCTGTGTATTATCTACATATTTTCTTACCTTTTCTAAAACTTTTTTTATAACCTTTCTCGGTAATTTTAATTCATTAAGAGATTCTTCTAAATAAATTATATGTAGAGGATTCTTTGGATCTGGCATACCATCAGGTACACGATATGCCCATTCTGTTAATATTTTATCCAATATTTGATTCATATTATAACCTCTGTGTAATGTCTTTCATGTCTAAATAGTTAATACCCATTTTTGATTTGACAAAGTGTCCGTTTCTTTCCAGTATAGATTTTATTTCTTTCAATATATTAACTCCATCAATTTTTGAAAAGTCGAACAGAAAACTATCGTAACCATATAAGACTAATTTTGTATCCTTATTTAATAAGTATTGTTTTAATTCAATTATCGTCTTAATATTAGTTTCTGTTTCGTATGCCTGTATCAAATAATTAAATAGTTTATTCCTATTCATATCAGGCAAATTATCTTTTAATAGTGTTCTTCTATAAATATCAGTTTTAATACAATTGTTACTATTAAATTCACCCCATATATTATTTATAAATGTCTGAACTTTATCAAAAAATGGTACTGATTTTCTTATTTCTTTATCAATTCCACCATATAATAATCTAAATGATATCTGTTTTGACTCTTCATATCCAACTCCATATTGTTTTCCAAGATGTTCATGTACTGATTCTTCATCAAATTTATAATCAACCAAGTTACCAATCAATCTTAAATGATATGCATCATAATCGTATTCAACAAAATAATCATTTTCAGGTATGAATGCTCTTCTTTTTTCTGGTGGAAGAGCTGCGAAGTTTACACTACCGAATGAATTAGATGGACGACCTGTAGATGTCCATAAGAAATAATTAGAATACAACTTACCATCTGATATATGTCTTTTAACTCTATGGTCGAATATATCACATATGTCATCTGATACTTTTACACCACTACTTTCAATAAAATTAAATGCTTCTATTGCATCATGATTATATACATTTTCATAAACTGTATCAACAAATTCACTTATCTTATCAAAAACCTTATCACAATATTCTTTATGCTTAACCATTGGAATAACCTCATTAACATTTTTCATATTGTAATATTTGTTGTTAAAAAAATCATATGAGTTTATTCTTATATCTTCAAAGTTCATTGGTTTATTATGTTTCCACCAATGCATAAGATTCACATCAATTAATCTTGTATCAGGAAATATATTCATAAGTTTCTTTTTATCAGGTGTTAGATAAAAACTATTATGGTCATTTTTTATTTCATCAATACTTTCATTATCACCACAATCAGGATGAGATAGACATATCATTCTACCATCTTTATCACCGATGTGATGTAAATATAGTAGAGATAAATCATTATCTTTGTGTAATGGATGTAAAAATCCATCTGAAAATATAGGAATTATAATATTCATAACCTTTTAATATACAACCTTTTTAATTCATAAGTCAAGTAATTAGTTAAGATTTTTAAAATAATGATTTAATAATGTAATATGACTTATCATATGATCATGTTTTGGAACAACAATCCAATACTTACCCCACGTAAGTAAATAATATTCATTTTCTTCATACAACTTACAGCTCCAGCCTAAAACACAATGGTTTTTCCACGTCCATCCAATACTCGCGGCGTACCTACCTCCTGCATGCTTCCCACTTTTTGTATCTGACCATTCACATCTAAAACCATCAGGAAAATTCAATGGTATTCCACCGGCTTTTTCCGGAAATGGTATACGAATAGGGTGTTCAGAACTATTCTCATTTATCGAAAGGCCTGCACCTTTCATTACAGTTTGTTTTCCACTTTCATCTAGAGACTTCATACCCTTTGTTAATTCTTTTGAGTTTAGAAAATGCATACCACCAAGCTGCTTGGGATTTTGGTATGGGTTAAAATGAACTAATTTTGTTGGAGCAAAGGTGGTTTTATCTGCAGAGTCATTTCCATAAAAATCAAGAGTAGTAGATACTTTTGGTTTAAAAGTAAACATGTTAAAATTCTCTGCTATTGTATCCTTTCCAGATGCAAGGTCACTATTATCTTTTAGTCCAAAAACTGTATAATTTACTGGTTTTAATCTACTAATAACTCTTTTTAATCCTGATGTTTCATAATTAAGTAAGCTTATATTAAAATTACCACCACCTTCTAAAATTCGTCTATCTAAATAAACATCTGGTTTTTCTATTAAAGGATTCTTTTGTGGTCTATATCTAATCTGTGTCTGTAATTCAGTGGTCCACGTAGATGGACTAACATTATGAACTACCTTTATAATCTGCCAATAAGCATTTTCACGCCATCGTCTAGGTAAATAATCAACATTAAATATATCACCAGGATTTAAACTTGCTATACCATATATTCCTAAATTTAATGTCCAAGGTAAAAGTTGTGACATACTTTCTTCATGATTATATGTCGCCTCTCTCCCTTTCGCTTCATCATATTTATCTAGTGAAGTAACTTGTATAGCACTATTATATGTTTTTGGTGGTTTTGCTTTTTCAAACGCTGTATTACTTTCCCATTCATTGTGTTCTTCATCTGATACTACAGGTCTATCCACCTTGATTTCCTTAGATGTTCCTTCTTCTTTTTCTAATTTCTCTCCTTGTGTATTAATAAACTTTCTATATGTATCAGCATCATCTACAGTCTCTACTATCTTTTTACTTCTACCACCCATATCATCCAATAAATCTTTAATATTTTTATCTGATTCTTGTATCAACCTCGCATCAGCTTCATAAAGATCCAAAGTAAATCCATATTCACCAGCTTTAGTTTTATCAAGTCTATTAGTTTGGTAACTACCAATCTCTGGAATATATTTTATTCCTTTATAAACTGTACTCCTATCTTTTTTCATTGGATCTTCTAACATTTCCATATGAGTTCCAGCTAAAAATTTAGCAATATTTTTATCAGTTGCTGTAAATTTTTGTCCTGGAGTCATAGCGTTAATAGCCATCCAATTTCCCAAATTACCCTGTGGCATTGTAAAGCTAGCATCAAATTTCTTTACTATTGTATTATCAGAATTTGGTTTAAACTCAAATAAATTATCGAAAACATCTTTTTTAGCTTGAATATTAGAATCAACAGCATGAACCCAATTTAAATCTACTATTTCAATCCTAGAATCAGATTGATCTGGATTACTTAACGCCAAACTAATTATACCTCCAGATTTTTGTTCTAACCTCTCAAAAACATGATTAAGCATCTCAGATAAATTTGATTTTTCTGTAATAGCTTCCTTTAACAAATCAACAGAAACATATAATTCCCTTAATGGTATTTTGATATTTTCTCCAGAAAAGGAATCTAAATCCTTCCACCATTTATCCCTTTCTCCTTCGTTATTAACTGGCCATTTATTTCTTTGAGTATTGTAAGACTTATATCCTTGCTGACCGAACTTACCCCAGTCATCAGATACAGTTACATCCGCGTCTAAATTAAAAATACCAAGATCACCAGGATAAATAAAATCTAATTTTTCTAAATTATTATATGACCTCATCTGTTTTCTAAATAAATGTCTATTCCATCTAGTCCATGAATTACTAGAATCAAATTTTACTGGAATTTCATTTTTATTTTGTTCAGCCTCCGTATTTATAGAATTCAAATTTACACCATGCGCAAAGTTAGCATTTAATATTAAATCTTCAAAAAGTCCCCAACAAACAAATAACTTAAATTTGTTCGAATTAATATTACCATACCATACACCAGTTCTAAGTAATTTAGAACTTGGATAAGCGGCCAACTTATCCACTGGATCATCAGTAGTAAGTTTTGTTTCTGCAAACCAAGTAAGTTGTTTACTCCATTCCGTAACAGTTTCACTACTAGAAGTCCAATCAGCACGTGCTAATTTCTCATACAAATTATACTCTTTAGTATTTTCATCTGATTCTTTAAAGTAAGAAGCACCAAACTTGATAAGTTCCTTTTCAAGACTATTTGCTAATTTACTTTTAATAGTTTCATCTTCAAAAACATTTGCACTCATCAAAGCTGTATTACGTGAAACTATAGTGATAGAACATTCTACACTACCATTATCTTTAATTTTAGTATCATAATTAGTTACAAAACCACAAAGAGTTAACATATCACCTTTTGATCTTGCCATATAACCATTTACACCCCATATAATACCTTCAGCACCATGAGCGTTATTTTTTGTTATTTCTTTAGGTAATTGTTCATCACGAGTTAATACTATTAGTGGGTCATATATGTCAATAGTATCCCATCCAATATCTACCCATACCTGAGCACCTGGTTTAAGAAAAAATCTTGAATAAATATTATCATAATCATGAAAATTATGAACAACAAAATTAACAGTTGTTTCTCTCATAACTCCAATCATATGTATAGTTTCAGAAGTAACTTGAGTAATTCCAGCTGGAGGTCTTAAAAATTCATTTTCATTAGTTTCAAATACATCCTTGAAATTACTAGTAATCATGTTTTCTTCTTTAGCTTTTTTTACATCTCCAACTTTATAAAAACTACCATGTGTTGAATGACGTTTTGTCCATACACTTTGATTAGCATCTAAAGTTAATGTGTTGTAAACATGATTACCAACTTCATAAACAATTACATCTTTATTTTCATAGGTAGCTGAATCTTCATATCCTTGTGTACCGTCATGTGGGGCTGTGGTTGGTCCATATTGACTCTGTCCCTCAGCGTATTCCTGATCCTCTCTATGTTGTTCTGCTGTAGTATGATATAAATCATATTCTTGTACAGCAGTCCACATCCTTACGAATGGAGTTCTAGAAGAAAGGTCTGCCAGAATCTTACCAGTTCCATACTCTGGAAAATTTACCCCGACACCATAATCCTTGTCCCTGAAAGATTGATCCGTCCCATAAATCTTACCAGTTTCGTCAATACGAGCTCTTTCTCTTGCTTCATTAGCATCAGATGTACGTGCATATTCTTGTCGAAGTCTTAATTTAGCTTTAACAAGTGGATCAATATCAGAACCGAAAACCCTTTTTTTTATATTTACAGCCATTTATACGTTATCCACCACCAGCAAATTCAGTAGATACAGGAATCCTTAAAGAAGTATTAGCAGGTACATTCATTGTACTAATATTATTAGTTTGTGCTATGAACCACCATAAGTTTGGATTACCATAAAATTCATTTGCAAGATTATCTAATCTATCACCTTCCTGAGTTAATATAAATATATCATCATTTCGTTCAGGTACTTTTTCATATATTGTAGTAGTATATCTGTCCACACTATTAGTTCTTTTATGTGTTTTTTTAGACTTTTTAATTTTTGTAAATTCATATCTCGGCATTATGAAGCTCCTGCTGTTAATTTTTCACCTGTCCAACCATAAAAAGATGTTCCCAATCTAGGTACATCTTCATGAATAACCTGATAATTTATTGCTGCAGTAATATGTTTAGGTACCCTTTTACCTCGTATTGTTTCCCATGGAGATGTATCTGGATAACTATAACTAACACTTTTGATAAATCCTAACATTTGTCTATTGGATTCTGAAGCTATATCAGTATTTCCAAATAACTCTCCAATCCTTAATCTTGATAACGGTGGTTTCATTCTAGTTTTTCCACCAAATTGTGTGTCCTCCTTATATTGAGGATAACATAAAGATGTAAGTCTATTCAATTTTTTATAAATCATATCAAGTTCTGTCTCTGATTGAGCAAATATTTTTAATGTAAATGAAATCTCTCTTTCTGCTCTTTCATATACATATACAGGTTCACTTCTACCAATATAATTTTCTGGTGTCCATGTTGGTGATATATTTTCAGTTAATGCTTCTATGTAAGCTCTAAATACAATATAACTATTATCACGTAAATCCTTAAAGTAAAATGGCATTCCATCTTGAGAAGATTCAATACGTTTATTGTCAGATGGATGAGCTTCTGCTAATGTCTCCCCACTACCTTGTCCTATTTTACCAATTCCATTTTCATCAAAATTCATGTCCACTAAAGTCATAAAATCACCAAGTCTGTTAACACCACTACTTCTATTAACACGTGAATCCATTGATTGTTGTTGTGTTCCACCTACAACAGCGTACCCAGTCTTTCCTACAGTTCTACCATATAAATCTGATATTTCATAAGCATTTTCATCAGAAGAAAT
>Ga0080013_1004998_pt1 | contig 12678 bp, 16 predicted proteins | sample ETNvirenome_6_85_FD_69236 | JGI IMG/M metagenome (GOLD analysis project Ga0080013, IMG submission 69236) | Marine viral communities from the Pacific Ocean - ETNP_6_85 (SPADES assembly) (version 2) | ecosystem: Environmental > Aquatic > Marine > Oceanic | place: Pacific Ocean | collected 2013-06-19 | reverse complement strand
CACTCATCGCCCATCGGCGCGCGGCACTCATCGCCCATCGGCGCGCCGCACTTCGGACAGGCTACTCCGTCGATTATGGCGAGCGCTCCGAGCGACCGTCTGCCCTCATCTCTACTACTCATCGTCTGCCCCCCATACGCGCCCGGCAAGCGCCGATCGTCCAACCCGGTTTATACCCCTCGCGCCGGCGTTTCGCCTCGAGCCGTTCCCACAACTGCGGCGGTGCCCATCGCGGCGGCGGTCGCTCGGCGGTCGCCCTGGATTCGCGCCGCTCGCGCTCGCGGATCTCGGCGGCGGTCAACCGTCGCAGCAACCCGTCGCGTTGTTGCAACCGCCGCGCGCGAACGGGCGGCGCATAACCGCAGCGCGGGCACGCGTCGCCGCGGTACAGCGCGAAACAGCGGTCGCACGTTGACACGGCGAGCGCGTCGGGATCGACGCCGCGCACGCGCCGACCTCGACCGGCGAGCGACCATTGCCGATCTTGGTCGGGCAACCCGAACCGCTCGGCGGCGTTGCCGGCGTGGTCGGCGATTATGCAGTCGACCTTGCCAGGCGACGGACGCAACCCGCGGCCGATCGATTGTAGAAACACGGTCAACGACGCCGTCGGCCGGGCGAGCCCGATATACGACACGGGCGGGCAGTCGAAACCCTCGACGAGTACGCCGACGTTTACGATCCCGCGCAGCGTGCCCGCGTTGAGCGCGTCGATCGTGTCGTTGCGCTCGCGTCGCGGGGTCTTGCCCGTGAGCAACGCGAATCCGTCGAATCCGTCGACCAACGCCTCGGCGTGCTCGATCGTCGTCGCGAAGATGATCGCCCGCCGACCCTGCCCGAGCCGTTGATAATGCTCGACCACGTCGCCGACGAGCCCGCCCATAGCGACGCCGGCCGCGCCGACTGCAAACTCGCCCGCCCTGATCGGCACGTTCGACAGGTCGGGACCGGGCACCGAATACACGACCGACGGCACGAGGTGCCCGGCCGCCGTGAGCTCGGCGACCGTCGGCCCGGTTACGAGCGTACGGAAGATCGACCCGAGCCCTTGCCCGTCGAGGCGTTCGGGCGTCGCGGTCACGCCGAGGCGCCAACAATGCCCGAACCGTTGCAAGAGCAACTCGCGCCAGGTCACGGCCGCCGCGAGGTGGCATTCGTCGGCGACGACGAACGACGGCGACCACGACCCGAGCGAGCGTCGGGCGAGGGTTTGCACGGTCGCGACGACGACCGACTCGAACTCGGTAAACGTCGCGCCCGGGACCGACGCCGACACGACGCCGGGATTGATCCCGACCTCGCGAAGTTTGCGAACCGCTTGCGCGACGAGCTCGCCGCGATGTTCGAGCACGAGCACGCGCCCGCCGCGCGACACGACGCGCTCGGCGACCTCGACGAACACGTGAGTTTTGCCGCCGCCGGTCGGCAACTGATACAGACACGACCGCGAGGTCGCGAACGCGTCGCGTATGCGGGCAATGTCGCGGGCTTGGTAGGATCTCAACGCCATGACCCGCCCCATTGCACGCAACACGCGCGACAGTGCCCGTGCACGCCGCCGACGAGCGGTCGCCCGCAAGCGCGGCAATCGTCGGGCAGGCGCACGCGCGCCGGCGTGCCCGTGCGCCGCGACCAGAGGTAAACCGATTGCGAGCAACAACCGACCGCCGCGGCGACCGCCGAGTACCAGCCCCAACGGGTCGGCTCGGCGGGCGTGGTCGCGGCGGCGGTTGCTATGCGGTCGGGCAGGTTCATAGCGCGGCCTCGATCTCGGCGAGGCGGGCGCGTTCGCCGGCGACCATTGCCCACATATCGGCGGCGCCGTCGAAGTCGCGATCACGTCGCACGATGTCGCCCGCGAGATCCGCGGCGGCGTCGATCTGCGCCCGCAACAACGCCGCCTCGGCGCGCAACTCGACGGCGAGATATTCGCCCTCGCGCCAGGCGCGAAACGCCGGCGTGAGTCGATACCCGGGCGGCTCGACGACCACGACCTCGACCGGGTACGCCTGCCCGCGGCGGTCGCGGTACGCCTCGAGCGCGCATTTGCGGCGGTACACGCCGAGCGCGCGCATCGTCAGGTCGAACTCGTACACGCCGACGGCGTACGGCGGGATCGCCTCCTGTACGACAATGTAAACAGCGGTCACGATCACGCCGGCGGCCTCGACGCCGGCGGCGTAATGCGCGGTCTGAACGTGGATCCCACGGTCGACGATCCAGCGTGCGGCGGCGTGCGGCGGCACGGGTCGGTTCGTGGTCTTGTAGTCCACAATGATCCCGGGCTTGTAGTAATCGATCCGGCCCGAACACTGGATCCCGGTCGCGTCGTCGGTCCAGAACAACGCGAGCTCGGCGGCGCCGCCGCTCAACAACTCAGCGGCGCGGTCGTGGCGACTGATCGCGTCGGCCATGGCGTGCATGCGCTCATGGTCGGCGCCCGACATGGCGATCCGGTCGCCTGCCGTGTCGTCGCCCTTGGCCTCGGCGCGTGTTCGGTAGCAGAGATCCGACCCGACCCGACGCCATGGGCCGGCGGCCTTGGTCGCCTCGCCCTTGGTCTTGTATGGCCCGGCGCCGTTCGCGCGCCAGCCGGCGTCGGTCTTGACGTACTCGACCTCGACCTTGTGCACCTCGGCCTCGACCGCGTACCGCGCCGCCAGGTGCTCAGGCTCGAGCACGCCGCAGTGCGCGAACGTGCCGAACGTCGCGGCCGGACTACCCGCGAACGGGATCTCGGCGTGCGCCGGCGACAGGTCGCCGACTTTGCTGATCGTCGACCCGCCGATCCATTGGTCGCGTGTTTGGATCTCGCGGTACTCAGGCTCGGGCATTGGTCCGAAAAATGGCGTTTTCATGTGGTGGCCTTGTGGGTTTGAGGTAACAGATACTCGAGGGCGAGCGCCGCTTGTTGCGGCACGACCGCATTACCGAGCGCGCGCAACATGGCGGGCCGCCCGCGCACGGGCTTGCCGAACATGAGGCGCGGCGATTCCCAAGCGTGTTGTGCGCGGTCGGGACCGGCGGGCCAGCGGTCGGCGTAGCCCGTGAGCGGGTCGCCCTCGGGCTCGATCCAACCGTCGACAAATCCCATTAGTTGAGCGACCCAACGAGGATCGAGGCGACCGCCGAGCAACTCGGGCAAGTCGCGCGACCCTTGCCGCTCGGGCAAGTTGCCCTCATGCGTTCCCGTGCCGCTCTTGTAGTCGCGCGTTTTCGGCGTCGGCCAGAGGTCGCGAGCCATGCCAGACAATAGCCGCTCGCCCTTGCGGGTGCCGCTTCGTGACGATTGCCCGCCGGTCGCGATCGCAACGGTCGGCGTCGGCCAATGGCCCGGTTTTTTGCGGTCGGGGCGTACCGCGTCGGTCAGACTCGCGCCGGCGTGCGCGTCGCTACTCGGCAACGACCGCGACCCGCTCGCCCTAGCATCGCCGCAAGTCGGCGTCGGCCACGGGCGCGACGACCCGCGCGGCAGATCCATCATGGGCGCCGACAACTCGAACCCCTCCGATCTGGTCGCCACGATAAACACGCGCCGCCGATAGTGTGGTGCGCCAGCGTTCGACGCGTACAAGCGAGCCCAGCGGCAACGATACCCGAGCGCGGCAAACTCGGCGTCGACCGTCGGTCGCCATTTCAAAAGCGCGGGCACGTTTTCGATCACGACGACGGCGGGTTGTACCTCGCCGACGATCCGCACGAGTTCATAGAATAATCCCGACCGCTCGCCGTCGAGCCCGGTTCGAGTCTGCGACGCGCTCGAGAGATCCTGGCATGGAAACCCGGCGATCAACACGTCGACCGCCGGCGGGCTCGACAGGGCCGACACGTCGTCGAACAACTCGGCGTCGGGCCAATGGCGCGCGAGCACGCGGCGGCAGTACGCGTCGCGCTCGCAATGCCACACGACCCGCCCGCCCGTGGCGGCCTCGACCGCGAGGTCAAGGCCGCCGATGCCGCTGAATAGTGAGCCAATACGCATTAGAACGGCACGTCGGCCGAGTCCTCAAACGCCGCCTTGCGCTCGTCGTACGCGGCTTTCAGCGCGGGTCGCACGGTCGCGTCGGCGGCCTTGTACCCGGGACCGAACGCCGCCTTGAGCGCGTCGAGGTCGGCGGCCTTGCCCATTGCATCCATACACGCGGTGGCGGGGTCGGCGGCGACGGCGGCGGCGGCGTACAACGACACGCCGCCGTGCTCGGTCGCCGGCCCCAGGTCGGTCGCGACCATGTCGCCGATGGTCTGCCCGGCCTTGGTCGGATGCGGGCGCCCGTTGACCTCAACCCGGATCGCACGCGTGCGCGGGTCGAGCCCCTTGCCGTCGAGCTCGGCGCAAAGTGCGAGCAACGGTTGTGAACGCCGGCGCCCCGTCGAGAATGTGCGCGGCGTGCCGTCCTCGGTCGGGTCGCCGAGGTTATGCGCCGGGATCTCGCACATGGATTGCGGGCCTTTCGATTCGTCGAACGTCTTGTCAACGAACTCGAACATGCCGGCGATCTGCAACACGACGATCTCGCCGATACTACAGCCGAAATAATCGCCGCCGCCGGCGTCGATTGCGCCTTGGTTCCAAGTGTTAGCCATTGCTACTACCTCCCATGTCGGCGCCCTCGCGCCGGTTGTTGATCATTCGCTGAACCTGCCGCTTGTAGCGCAACGCGAGCGCGTGCAACGTCACGCGCAGCAAGCCTTGCCCGTCGCACAGGTCGCAGTCGACCAGACGACGCACGAGCCCGTCGGCGCCGGGTTTGCTTTCAATCGTTGAGCCGTTGCCCTTGCATACCGGGCAGTTATAAACCGTTGCCATGTTTGCCCCCTCGTCGGCGCTTCCAATGCCGACCCGTCGAACCTAAGCTCGCCGTCATCGCGTGTCAAGTTTCGGAGACAAGGGCGCCCGCCGTCGCGAATGTTGGAAGCGCGACGGCGGGCGATGGGGCGGCATGGCAACCGCTAGCGGCGCACAGCGTACACGATCGACCCGCCGGCAACAACGCCGAGCGCGCCGGCAATCCATGGCGAGCGATACCATGGGGGCGGCTCGAGCAACCGGCGTTGCGCGGCGACTTGCACGTTGCACGCCGACAACCCGGCCGCGGCGTGCGCCAAGTCGGCGCGCGCGGTCGCGTTGCATAGCGACAGGTCGGCGCGAAGTTTCGGCACGGTCACGGCGACCGACTTGGCGCACGATCGAGCGCAACGCGCCGACACCGATACCCGGTCGCCAGGCAACCCGACCGCGCCGGCGCACGGGTTGGCAACCGCGGCCGGCGCCGGAAACAACAACAACGCCAGCACGAGCGACCCGCCGAACGCCCGCCGCAACGCCTCGGCCGCGCTCACGCCCTCGATCTCGTCGGCGACCTTGTCGACCTCGGCGACCGCGTCGGCGTGCGCCAGCTCGGCCGCGCCGGTCGCCGCGGCGTGCACCTCGTCGGCGGTCTTGTCGGCGGCGCGCCGGTCGGCCTCGGTTCGTACCCGTTGACGGTCGAGCCGCGCGCGGGCGGCGGCGGCGTTCGCCCGTTGCCGCTCGAACACGCCCCAACCGAGCGCGGCGGCGAGCAACACGGCGAGCGCGGCGATTACCTCGATCACGTACGCAACGCGGCGAGCGCGTCAACGACCGACTGCCCGCCGATATAAGCGCCAGTGACGATTAGCCATGTTTGCTGATCGATGTTGCCGAGCATGAGCAACGCGCACGCGCCGGCCCATGCCCATAGTTTGCGGCTCATTAGTTTGCGGATCATGGCGTCGCCTCGGCCGGCGTATCGACGGCGGTCACGGGCTCGGCGAGCTCGGCGCAGTCGGCGGGCTCGGCCTCGGGATCACAACCGAACGCGCCGAACAATAGCAACGCGAAAACAATAAGGTTTTTCATGGTAGACTCTCCATTTCAACGGACTAAGGCGCCCGCCGCTCTATGTGCATCCAATCGCCGCCGCCCTGTTTCCAGTCCGCGCCGCAACGCCAGCCCGCGTCGCGGAAAACCTGCAAAAACTCGGGATGCACAGCGAGCGGGCACGGTTGCCCGTCTTTTTGCTTGCCGCCCCAGCGGTTGAGTTTTGGATCAAGGTCGACTGCTATGCCCCACGAGTGCATCGACAATTTGCTGTCGGGCTTGTCCTTGATCCTGCGCGGGTTGAACGTTTGCACCGACGCCGGCGTGTATCCGCTAGCGTCGCACGCCCGCCTAAACAGCGTTACGAACTCGTCGCCGACCAGTCGGTGCAATCGGCGGCGTTGCCCCGTATGCAACGTGTAGCGGCGAATGTTCCGATCTTCCCATTCGTCGTCAATATCGACCAAGCGACCGCGGGCGGGCGTCCAATGGAACGCCCCATATACTCGGCGAACGCCCGCGCGCCCGCGCGGGATCTCGGCGGCGTGCGCGGGCGTTGCCTGCGCCGCTTGTATAGCCTCGCGCGTTACGTCGCCCGGCCAACCGTCGACCTTCAACCCGTGCGCCGTCTGGAACTCGCGCACGAGCGTTTCGACCGCGCCAAGATCCATTGCTAGCAATTCCAGCGCGCGGGCTTTGCTCATACCGCCCGCGCATCACTGAGCCAACGATCGACGTCGCGTTCGGTCATTGACTGCCGCTTGTCGAGCTCGGCGAGCGTGCCGTGTATGGTCGCGCGGGTTTCGCGGGCGCGCTCTTGCTCGACGTTGAGCCCGTCCAGCTTGAGCCCGAATCCGTCGACGGTCGCCCGCAACGAGTCGAGCCCCGCCGACAGTTTGCCGAGCGCGCGCAGTAGCCAAGCGAGCCCGCCGAGCGACGGGATCCCGATCCCGGCAACCACGCCGATGAGGGTTTGAACGTCGATCGTTATAGGATCGGGCATGTCATCGTGCGCGCGCCCGTCGGTCGTTGTGGTGGCGATCCGAGGGCGCCGGGCGGTTGTTACGTGGCGGCGCGGGGTCAATATATCAAAGCGACTCAAGATCCTCAACCAACTGCGACACGGCGAGCGACACGCCGGCGGCCATGGTCACACGGCACGGTTCGACGGTCGCGACGCCGCTGGTCTGCAACTCGAATTGCCGATCGATCGCGATGCCCGGCGACACGTCGGGCGTGTCGTTGATATTGTCGCCGGTCATGGTGATCCCGTGCACGGATCCGGTAAACGCTTGCTCGTGCGGAAACCCAAGACCCTTAGAAAACGGCAAGTAACGCCTGATCAGGAACGCGCCCGACGTGCCGCCGGCGTTCGTGTACGCCTGGATAAATAGCGATTGTCCAGAGGGCAAGACCGACTTAAAAATGCCCGAGGTTGACACAGCCATACGCCCGTGGACGGCGCCAGGCGCGACCATGATCGAAAAGAACCGATCGTGCTCGGCCGACGTCGTGCCCGTGCACGAATCGAAGATCCGACCCGTGCCACAGTATGGCGTGATCGCGGCGTCGACGAGCCAAGAGTCGGCGTCGACGAGCGTTGACCCGAGCGCGGGCGGCGTCGCGGTCTGCAATAAATCCGACGTCATATCAACGCCGACGTAGTTTGTGGGGGTCGGCGGTCGCATTAGGTTCCCGGCGTATAGTACGCGCAAACGGCGTTTATAATCGTCGTGTTGCCCGCCGTTTCGAGCAACGAGATCCGCAAGTCGGCGTGCGCGAACGCGCCGGCGCCTTTCGTCGTGACCGTTAGCGTTGACGAATTGATCGCCCCGTCGGCGTCGGTCGTGAACATTTGCCCGTCGATTTGCTCGACTCGGATCAGGTCGGTTGTGCCGCCGGCCGACACTTGCGCCAACACGAACACGTCGAGCTCGACGTCCCCGACTTGGTACGGGAGAAACACACGAACCGCCGGCAGGGGCGACCATTCGTCGATCGTTGTTCTGGAATAACCCGCCGAGAGCTCTTCGGCGAGAAACGAGAGCGCGCGTTGTTTGCGGTCGCGCAGTACCGCCGACGCGGTCGTCTTGCAGCGGTTGATAAACTCGGTATGCACGGCCCATTCGTCGACGTGCGATAACCCGCCGTCGTCGAATGGCACGGCGCCCGACGCGGTAATGCCCGCGACCGTGTCGGGCGGTGACGGGTACACGAAAAAATCGTGATCGGCGCGTGTTCCCGACGCCGGCGCCGTGAGCACGAACCGCAACGCGACCGCGTTAGTCGGGATCGACTGGTCGGCCTTGGTCTGAATCGTAACCGTGCCCGCGCCAACTGATACGGTCGCTTGCGAAAAAATGTTGGCCCACGTCGTGCCGCCGCCCGCGTACGCGGTCGTATAGTCCACGGATAAAGTGCACGACTGCGTCGCGTGCGAACAAACCCAGGTCGAAACGAACGTGTAACGGATCCCGCTCGTCGGGTTGTCCTGCGACGGCGTGATCGGCGTAACGTACGTGGACGGCCTCGAGATCCCGTACGACGACACGGGCGAGTCGGCGACGAGCGGCGGGCGGTGATGTTTTATAATGAAGTTGCAGTTTTGCAACGCCCGCAAGAGCGGTTGCTGTTTCATGCCAGGCAACAACAACTGTGAGTCGGTCGAAATGTTGACCGCGGCCGGCGTGTCGATCGTCATATCAGCCCCACGTGGTCCCGTCGTCGACGTGCGCGAACGTGTTTTGATACGTCGACACATCGCCGCCGTTCGTGTTCGGTAGCGTCAACGTCGAGCGGTCGGCAATGACCAACGAATGCCCGCCGCTCGTCGTGTCGATCGTCAACTGACAGTTGCCGCCGACCTCGGCCGCCGCCGAGACAGTGTGTTGCTCGATCGCGCCCTCGGCCTTGCCCGGGTTGTAATGGTAAACTTCGATCGTGCCGCCCGCCTCGTCGAGCGATTGCGCGAAATGGTCGAGGTAGATCAGATCAACGGCAATCGTCGACGGGTCCGCGGCCGTGCCGCCGAACGACAGGATCTCGGCGGCCGGCGACAACGAGCGCACCGACAACGACCCGTCGAGTAACACGGTCAACACGACCGCCGAGGTAATGGGATCCACGCGTCGCCCGACAACGAGCGCCGTGCCGTCGTAACCGATCGAGCCCGGGTTGTCGGTCCAAGTCCAGATCCCTGGGTGCGTCGTTTCGATTGCGATCACGTCGCCGCCCGAACCCTCGATCCATGGGCCGACCCTGAGCTCGACCGCCTGCAACGTCTGGTCGCTGGCGAGTTGCCCGAGCGCCGCCGCCCGAGCGATCTTGATCAGTGACCCGCGCGTGATCGCCGGGATCGAATAGTCGGCCTCGACCACGCCGACAATGTCGGCCGAGTTGCCGTCGTTGAACGTCAACCGGTCGGCGTCCCCGTCGGACCCGGGCAACGGTCGCAACACGTTGATCAGGTTCGGAACTTCGGCGGGCTTGACCGACAACACGGGATCGCCGCCGGCCGACAAGAGGTCGGCATCCGTGATCGATGTCATGTAATCGGATCCGTACGGCGTCGTCGAAACCAGCGTCAGTTTCAACGCGTAGCCATCGTCGGGATCGGGTTTGAGCACAACCGCCCGTCGAAACAATCCGAGGATCCCCCCGAACAGGTCGGCGAACGATTTGCCGGCGTGCGAGATCTTGCAGGGTAGCGAATTGATCGGCGATCCCGACGTCGTGAAACTCGACACGTTCACATCGTCCTCGTGGATCCCGTAACCCTGCCCGCGTAAAAGGGTGTCGTACGTCGCCGACCGCTCGCCCGTGCCCGAGGTCATCAGCGCGCGCAACATGAGGTCGCCCGGTGTTCCCTGGTCCTCGAACAACACGCGCACGGTTTTCGTTTTGACGTCGGCCGCGGTCAGCTTGCCCGAGCCGACGCGCGCCAGGCCGCCGAGATAAAGATTCGCCTGTGATGTCGACGCTTGCTTGTACGACCAACGCTCGCCCTCGATCTCGACCAGTCCCGAGGTCGGCACGTTGCCGACGTTGCCCTCGTCGAGCTCGACCGTCAACGCCTGCAATTCGGGCGACACGTAGTTACCAAACGCGTTGAACGGCTTTACAGGGTTCACGCCGCCGAACCAGCCCGTGTCGTACCAGACGTTCACGCCCGTCGACATGCCGCCGGTAAACGTGTTGTGCCGCTCGATCGGGCCTTCCAATCCGTCGAGCGTTAGCGTCGTATCGATCCGTACAATGTTCGTGTCGGCGACGACGTCAACGCGCGCGGTCGGGTCGGGCTTGCCCGACCATATCATCGATCCGAGATCGGCGCCGGCGCTCGCGGCCGACACCGCGTCGTCGAACGACGCGACGATCAGATCTTGAATGTTGCCCGTGAACAGCATGTCGCCGTCGCCTTGATCCTCGAACGGGTTGCCCGTCAGGTCGTACGCGAACACCTCGGCGCCGGTCGAGTCGACCGCCAGGATCGACAGGGACCAACGCCAACCGACATTGACCTCGTGTTTGTGCGACGTGTCGATCGCCTTGCCCGTGACCTCGCCGACGAACGACTGGTCGACGAGCCGATCGAGCGCGATCGCCTCGAACACGAACCCGTCGGCCTCGCGCCGCGGTGATGCGACCAGCTTGCCCTTGAATATCTGCCGCGCATCGGCGGCGAGCGTCGTGCCCGTGACGTATCCCGCCGGGTCGACGGGCGACGCATACAGGATCACTTGCCGACCGCGCCACACTCGAGGGCGATCGGTGACCACTTGCGCGGTCGTGCCCGTGCCGTGGTCGTATGCGAGCGTCCCGGCCTCGGCTCGCGTTATGCCAGTCAACGACGTCCCCGACGCGACGGCGCCGATCGTCTGCGCTTCCATGCCTAGAAACATAGAATCGCCGTTGCTCCAGCCGGTCGAATCGTCGACCGTCGCGTCCGTCGATCCGGCGCCGCTCGCCGGTTGGTCGGCGGTCAACGTCATATTCTTCGACCACGTACGCAACCAGTCGCGCGACGTCGACGAGTCTAGGATCTTGAACGTGAACGCCAGGCCGACCGATGCGCCGCGCTCGCGGTCGATCTGTTCGGTGCCGATCGCGGCCGACCCGTCGATCACAAGCCCGCCGTCCGCGGTCGGAAAATCGGCAGGGAGCGTTTTGCCCGTGACCGCTTCTCCCCATACGACCGGGATCCCCGCGACGGTCAACCACAAATGCGTATTCCAACCGTAGCGCGTCGCGTCAAAAACACTCATCGTGCGATCCCAACAACAAGACGAATCGACCACAACCCGCCGACGTCGCCGTCCTCGGTAATATCGCCGGCGGCGACGACCCAACCGTCGACGTAACCGTCAACATTCGTCGGACTGTACGCCGTGCCGTCCCCGCATTGCCAGATCCGCACGCGCCCGCTCGTCAAATAGCCCGCCTCGATTTGCGCCCGGTTGCCGACTCGGAACGTCAACAATACGCGGTGGACCTGCCGATTGCCCCACACGGTAGCGACCGCCCGACCGTGTCGGTACTCTGCCAGGTCGACCCGCGCCATATCCTCGGCGGGCTCGACCTCGACCGCGAACAATTCAGAGATCCCCGCGGGCGCGTCGTCGCCCGTCCATTCGGCATCATATCCCGCGCCGGCGCCGAGGTCTTGCGTAAACCCGAACCACGCCGCCGAGTTGCCGGGCATTTGCGGTCGAAAGTTTTTGGCGTTTTGCGTGTCGACTGTTACGCGCTCGGTCGCGTCGTCGTACCCGAACGAGTACAAACCATAAGGGGCGTCGAGATCCCAACCGGCGCGGATCGTGTCGAGTTGATCCTCGAACAATTCCGGCGCTAACGGTCGACCGTAGGTTGTCGTCGCGGGCGCCGTCGCCTCGATCGTCGCCATGCCCGAGTTCGCGTCAAGCGTCGGCGCCGCCGTGTCCGACACGGTCGCCTCGCTGTAACAGTACGCCGAGATCCGCGGCCCATTCGTTGCCATCTAGGCCACCACGTCGGCAAGAGTTTCGAGGTCGAACCGGTAGTGCATGGTCGACACGGGCGACCGATTGATCGGACCAAGGGCGAGCGTGCGCCAGGTCGCCAGGTGTTTCTGGTACACGACCGCGACCCGCGGGTTTTCAGCGTCGCCGAGGATCGACGCGAACCGCGCGGCGTCGACCGCCGTGCCCGTGCCCGATACGGTCGGCCGATAGTGTGCCGCGCCGGGCACGCCAGGGCGCACGGCGCCGTCGGCGCTCGCGTCGCCCTTGCCGAGCTGTCGCATATACCGCCCGACCGCCATACCGCCGGCGGGTGCCCATGTGCCAGCCGCGGCCGTGCCAGTAACCGACGACACGCCGGCCGACAATGCAAGGCCGAGCGTCGCCGCCGCGCCGCCGTCGATCGAAAACAAACCGCCGCGCGCGGTCAACGTGAGCAACGCGCCGCCCGTCGGCGCGTCGCGCGACCATGCCCAGGTAAACAACACGACGCCGAACCATGCCCGGCCGGCGTCGTTGAGCCAGTCAACGAACGCCTCGATCGACTCGTACGACGACGAGTCGGTCGACGCGTTCGTGTACGTTTCGGCGGGATCGGGCGCGACGGTCACGTCGATCTCGAGGGTTGACCAGGCGTCGGAGGTTCGGAGCGACAACACAATTACACGCCCTTCGCGGTCGCAAGACCCGTCAGTCGGATCGAGCGTTGCGCCTCGTTGACGCCCTTACCGATTGATTGTTGCGTAACCAGCGGCTGGTTGAAGTTGTAAACATGCGTGATCGCGCCGCCGCCCGTGCCGCCGACAGCGCCCGCGCCCGCCGTCGTCGCGCCGGTCGTCGCGA
>Ga0080013_1004997_pt1 | contig 12680 bp, 17 predicted proteins | sample ETNvirenome_6_85_FD_69236 | JGI IMG/M metagenome (GOLD analysis project Ga0080013, IMG submission 69236) | Marine viral communities from the Pacific Ocean - ETNP_6_85 (SPADES assembly) (version 2) | ecosystem: Environmental > Aquatic > Marine > Oceanic | place: Pacific Ocean | collected 2013-06-19 | reverse complement strand
ATTGTTAGCCTCCTTTGGATTCTGAATATCTTCTAAATGCTATGGCTACATCACCATCGTGCCAATGATCTATGTCAGCACATTCTTTTACATCAAGATAACAAAATTCTAATATTTCAATGTGGTTTTCTGGGTTGTAAATCCCTATCTTTCTATAAATCATAAACAACATTGTCTCTATGGTCTTTTTCATCACTTATCTCCTTTTTCGGTAAACTTGATCCCTTTCCATTCTATTAGGTGTCTTGCTATTTGATGCCCTTTCTGAAGGCTCACACCTCGAATACATCCAATCATATTTCCCAACTTTTCAATCCCTACATCGTAAGTAACTGGTTCTGGAATATCAAAACTACCAGTCACTTCTTTATTTTCGCTCCTACTTTCACCCGTGATTTTTAAATCAACATTGATTCTCATTTATTTATCTCCTTTTTGAAAACTTAACAGAAATTCACATATCCAAACGATTAACACTAAAAATGCGAATACTACCATATAATCACTTATCATAACTCACCTCCCTTCTGCTGCAATAACTCCCGATTAAGCATTAATGCGCTCTCTCTCCAAGTATCAGAGTTCTTGCGCTCTCTTGTTAACTCTGCTCTGCTCTGTAATACAAGCAAGATCATTAAGATTATTACGATTGCTATTAGGTTACTCATTTTTCATTCTCCTTTTTATTATTCTCCTAAGTACAGGAAACAGGGGCGGTAACTCATGCGGAGTTCTTTAATTCCACCCCTGTTTTTTAGGAGAAAATTGTTTTATTGCATTAGATTCCATTTATCTAATTTCAATTCATAGTCTTTTAGGGCGTTTATTTGAGCCATGCACCCCACAACTAAATTTTCTGTGAGTATTTTAGGGAGTTGTGGCTCTGTTTCCATTGTTATTGCCTTATCATAATTACTGCAAGTGATATATAAGACGTTTTCTAAATCCTCATAAATATCATACTCTGTAATATCTTCATTTATCATGGCGAAATTCAGAAAAGCCCCCAACTGATGATCTCCATTCAAAATAGATTCAATAGACCAGTTACTATTATCGTATGAAGAAATAAATCCATCATAAGACGTGTAATTATCTTTTAGGTATGTTTCCCACTCATCCCTGTATTTTGTCCAATACGCCCTAATTTTGGCGCAATTAGGCGCTATTCCCACGTCTATAGAATCATTTGCAAAATTGTATTCCTTTGGTGAAACCAATTTCTGATATTCTACACTATGCACAAGATCGAGAGATTTTAACTCACTCTCTATTTTGCCTGTTATTTCCTTTGATAATTCCTGATAATATTCCTGATAATCAAATTCTAAATCGTCAAATTTGATAGGTTCAAGATCATTTTCAGCCCTTGTATCATTAATATATTCCAATTCCATCTCCTCATTAGGTTCATAGATTGATCCATAAAACCCTCGGAAACATGGTAAAAAGGTATTTATTGTATTTTTCATGGTTTTATTCTCCTTTGGTTAATTGCCTAAGTATGTATAACTATTTTTCTTTTGTGCTGAGATTTCATCTTTTAATGATGCAATCTTTTTTTGTAAAGATTGAATCTTTTCATGTTTTTTTGTTACTTGCTTATGTGTAAGGGTTTTAATGGGTTCTGTGAGATATGGACTTATATTCGTGGAAGTGTAAACATCATCCAAAAATGAAAAATCTTTATGGATTAAATATTTACTATCCGCTACATATTCGCAAGTATGCGCACCATCTTTAAACCAAGTATCGAATTTCAAGTATGTAGTATATTTATCCGATTGAATCCAGCACCTTTGACTATTTCGGTCAATGTGTTTATCTATAATGGTTTTTATTTGATCGTTTGTTTTTTGATAAAATGATCCATCTTTTTTGATCTCGTAACCTTGCTCTAATACATTTTGGATTAATGGGGTTATCTTATTTACAAACTTGTATAGTTTGTTCGTTGCTTGTGTTCGGTTTTTATTTAGTGATTTCATTGTGTTTTCTCCTGTTTTGTAGGGGTGAGGATTAGATTGCATCGGTCTTGCGCCACCTTACTTATAGCGCTTACTTCATCCATGTTTTTGGCGTTTTTCAATGCGTATAACATTGGTTCAATTACGCCCCAAACAACTTTGATTTGTCCCGATCGGTTGCAATTTTCCCCATAATTATCAAGATTAATTATTGCCCCTGTTGTTTTACAAATTGCTTTCATTGTTATTTCTCCTTTGAAGGGGTTAAAAGAAAATCGAATTTTTCTAAAGTAGAGTCTAATTTGAATCTGAATACATTACCGAAAGGTGCTTTCAACCCATCTTCATATTCTCTTTTAAGTAGCTCATCTCTTACCTCTTGCATTAGTTTTAATGCTTTTAAGGTCTTTGTTTCATGCTCTTTTAATACTATTCTCATTTTGTTATTTCTCCTTTGAAGGGGTTATTATATTTTGTTACCGATGAATTGAAAAAGATCATCTACATAATAATCATAATCTTCATCCACTTCGGGCAATCCATACCCCGAAATTGTTTTGTCAAATCTCCATTCACCTTGCCCATATTCAAGATTTAGATTTACTTGGGCTTTGATCCATTTATTAAGAATAGCTTTGACCTTTGCTTTCCCTAATCCTTTTAATATTACTTGTGTTAAGTCCATTGTTTTATTTCTCCTTTGAAGGGGTGAGGACAATTCCGCACCCCAACTTTTCCAATTAAAAAAGGGTTTATTATAATGCTGGGTAGTTTGCAACCATCGTCACATCAGCATATTGATTCTCATCACTGACAGATGCTGAAAGGTAATTACGATCGTTTGCGTCATAATTAAGCTCAATTTCCCCCTTGTTTCCATGAGCGTAGATTGTTACAAATAAACTCCCATGCGGGGCTACGTGTACAACCACCCTTTGACCATTTTGCGCAATAACGTCTATATTTCGGTTATTTTTAATGTGTATTGGTTTTAATTTCATTTTATTACTCCTGTTAACCTGTTTTGTTTTGCCCTTGTGGGCTGATTGATATTAGGTATATATAACGTCCATTCCTAATAAAAAGTAATACTAACTAATATAATATAAGGTAAGTACATCTCATCGGTGAATGGTAAGTACCTGGTTTTATTGTACTTACGGGGCATTAATTAGAATGGAAATCGGGGGGAATATTAATAAGGTGTAACGAGATCGAGAGAGTGACGAGCAGACCACCCCCCCCCATACACGCTCGGGCAGATGGACAGGGGGTGTATTATGTACCCCAGACATATTTTATGACCTAAAAGACTTTTTTTTATTGTGGCGTTGAACTCATCGGAACTCTAAGTGTATATTTTCGTTACACTTACATGCCAAAAGCAAAGAAAACAAAGACCGAAGTTATTAAGCAGGCTACGAAAAACGTACAGGACAATCCATATCTGGGTTCTTTCCTGAAAGAATATCAAGAGGAGACTGGCTTAAAGACTCGGTTTACTGCAAAGAAGAACAAGTTTTTGACATATTTGGTTGCCAACAACGGTTTTATCACTCCCGCAGCTAAGGAGATGGGTTATTTCCCAGCGTCAGTTAGGTTCGCAATGAAAGCAGACCCTGCATTTCAGCAGGCGGTCAAAGCAATACAAGATGGATTCATGACTGAACGCTTGGATGAACTTGAAAAGCTCTCTTACACTCAGGCGGGCAAGCCTGGGAATGTAACTGAGCGTATTTTCCAGTTAAAGGCGCATAACCCCGCCAAATACCGTGATCGGGTTGGTCAACAGAATACGCAGGTGAATGTAGTGGTTTCGGGAACTTCTCCAAAGGATAGGGCAGCCGTATTAAAAAAGATGAAGATAAACTGAATCGCTTAGAGCGTGACGCGATAAAAAGCAATGTTTACATGACCCCCAGGGACATATATTCTATGTTTTTGCGTACATCGTATGGTTTATCGCCACTGTTAGCTGAAGAGGCAACAACATTTGCGTTAGAGTTATTTGAATTGGATAAGAACGGTAAACTCCCGTTAGATTGGGAATTATGGTATAAGAGTCAGGCTTAGTGGATGTAAATATATCTTATAGGGATGGTGAAGGGAATATAACTGCGCCATTAGATCATCAGGAAGAGTATCATTTGTTTACTGGATGGAGTAAACATCAGGTAATGGCTGGTTCGTTGGGTACTGGTAAGACAGAAGCTATGTGTATGGAAGCTATCCATCAGAGTGCGGGATTTCAGGGAAATATGGGTTTAATGGGTAGAAAGGTGTTGGATTCTTTCAAGAAGTCCACATTAATCCAGTTGCTCGATCTTGGTCAGGGTTTTATACAGAAGCATCGCGCCCAAGACCGAGAAATTATCTTTAAGAACAGGTCTAAGATTGTTTACATGGCGTTAGATGACTCCAGGGACTCTATACAGCGTATTAAGTCAATGAATCTGGGTTGGTTTGCTTTCGATCAGATAGAAGAGATGAGTGAGCAGACATTTATAGCAGCAGCGGGTCAGATGCGTAGGAAGAACGCCATGCGTTGTAGTTTTCATACTTGTAACCCTGCTGGGCATGATTGGGTATGGAAAAGGTGGAAGAAGGATAAGGAAAAGCAGAATAAGGAGAGAGGTGGTTACAGGTTAATTGAGACTATGACCTGGCAACCTGGATTTGACCCGCCAGAAACTGATGCAGAAGTGCAGTTACACTCGGATAATCCCCATTTACCAGCAGATTATGTAAAGCATCTATTATCTATGCCAGATCAATGGGTTAACCGTTATGTTTACTGTAGTTGGGATGATTTCGCGGGGTTGGTTTATCCAGAGTTCAAGGAAGAGACTCATGTGGTGAAGCCTTTTGAGATTCCTGATTGGTGGAATCATTATGTGGTATATGACTATGGTTACAGAAATCCGAGTTCCATTTTATTTGCAGCAGCGGATGAAGAAGGTACGATTTATATATATGATTTAATCTATGTGAGTGAACACACGATAGAGATGTTAGTGCCAAAGGTGGAGAGAAGATTAAAGCGAAATGTGAATTATACTTTCCTTGCTGATCCTTCTATTGTGCGAACAGAGCGTGATGGAAATAGTGTTGCAGATGAGTGGTATGAATATGGCATTGAATGGGAAAAAGCGCGGAATGATAAGCGTGCTGGGTTTGAAAGAGTTTCTACTTATTTGAAATTGGATGAGAATATGCGCTCTAAGTTGTTGTTTTTTAACAAATTAAATATGAAACCTTTAATAGAAGAAATCGTTGATTATAAATGGAAAGAACTCAAGCACGGCTTTGAATCTAAAAATTTACCTGAAGAACCTGTTAAAAAGAACGATCACGCAATGGACTGTTTAAGATATTTAGTTCATTATGTTGAAGATAGTGATAATCCTACTGAAAAGAGTGATGACTACGGACTATGGGGACTTTTTAAACCTAAACGCAATAGTTGGATGAGTGCATGAATATAAAAGAGATTCACGAAGTATTTGAAGCAATGGTAATGAATGACTCCGACTGGTTTAAGTCTGCGGAAGAGTCTATGAGATTTTATACAGGTAGTTTTGGGACTGGTCAGTGGGAAGATTCGGATTTACAGAAGTTGCGTGCAGAAGGCAGACCGCCCTTACAGTTAAATATAATTCTACCTAAAGTGAATCTGGTTACTGGTGTAGAGAGACAGGGGCGTTCATCTTGGAAGGCAAGACCAGTAGAATCTGATGATGAGAATGAAGCTATGCTTTCTACTGCATTATTATATCATTTAGATCGTAACCGTAAACTGCAAAACTTATTTAGTCGTGTTTTTAAGGATGGTGTTATTACTGGCAGGGGTTGGGTAGATGTATGTGTAGAGCCAGGGAAGTTTTATGATGGTGAAGTAAAGATTAAGCGGGAATCTTGGGCGAATGTGCATATTGATCCAGAAGCCAAGACTCAGGATACGCGGGATTGGAATTATTTAGCAAGAAGTAAGTATCTGACCCTTAACCAGTTAAAGAAGATGTTTCCAGACACAGCGAAGGATTTAACATCTGTTAACGAATTAATTACCATGCCTGAAGGCGTTAATCAGGAGATTGGGTCTTTCTATAATAATGCAGAAGAGATTAGTCCCGCACATCACTTAGATGAGTCTCACAGGAAGGTTCGCGTTGTGGAAATGTGGAATCGCTATTATGAGCGTGAGCATTATATTATTAATAAGGCTACTGGTCGCATATCGCCTAACGGGTTTAAATCTAAGAGTGCTGCTGGAAGGCAGATTGTGGAATTAAAAGCAATCGAAGCTGGTATTGAAGGTCAACCCCAGACTGACTTCGGTGTTATCAGTAGGGTAGCACCAAAGACCTGTCTCACTATTACCGCAGGTATGCACATTTTGCAGGAGAAGAAGCCAAACCCTTATATGCACAATCAATTCCCCTTAGTTCCTTATTTCTATCACTTTGAAGATATGGGTGACACAGTGGAAACATTTGGCTTAGTGGAAAACATGAAAGACCCGCAGAGAGAAAAGGATAAGCGCAGAAGTCAGATGCTTGATATTATTAATCGTTCTCCGCGTGGTGGTGGAGTTTTTGCTGGGAACAAAGTTTCTCAGGAAGAAATGAATGAAGCATCTACCACAGGACGATGGGTTAACATCCCTGGATTTAAGGGTAGAATATCTGATTTTATGCAGCAGTGGAATAATTCACACTTATCTTTAGTGAGCAGTATTTCTGCAATGGAAACTAAGGCAGAAATTGATGCGAAGGAGATTAGTGGTGCTACTGATCCTATGATGGGTGTTGCTACATCAACTAAAGAGAGTGGTATTGCAGCTCAGACAAGGATCAGACAGGGTATGATGACCTTACAGGAACAGATGGAAAACCTTGATATGACAAAATCTGCGGTACTGACACAGGCGATACAGAATATGCAGCAGTTTTATACGCCAGATAAGATTAAAAGAATTATTGGTGCTGAGACAGAAAAGGCTGAGTCACCAGAAGAAGCAATGGTTATTAATGAAACGATACAGCGTTTCTTAACCAACTTTGAAAAATTTGAATTTGATATTGTTCTTGATAAGGGCGAAAACTCACCAACAATGAAAGCTGCTAAGGCGCAGCAGGTGGGTGAACTTGTCAGGAATGGATTTGCAAGTCTTTTCCCGCTTTATGTAGAGCTATCCGACATGGATGCTGGAAGAGAGATACTTGAAAAATTTGAACAAGAACGATCCGCACAAATGCAAGCGCAGCAAATGCAGCCCTTACGAAATAATGGGCAAGCGGGCAAATCGTGAGTTGAATAGCTAACCCCCTAAATAAAGGATAAGGTACAATGGAAGAACAAACAAGTTACATTGACGAAGCTAAGGAACTGGACGGCACTGCTGATACAGTTACCCCTGAGTCTGATGTAAGTGAGCAACAAGCAGAAGAGACACCTGTTGAAGAAACACAAAGCTATAAAGTTGGTGAACAAGAGTTTAACTCTATTGACGAACTGGTAGAATATGCGTCTAATACGGATAAGTCTTACAAGAATCTACAGGAACTTAATGGACGGCAGACCAACGAACTTGGTGAACTGCGTAAGTCTATTGATGAAGTCAGGCTGAATACTACTCCGAAAGAAGTAGAACCAGAACTGCCAGAATATGACCCTTATGATCTGAAAACCATCTTACCACACATCTCTAAACAAATAGAAGATAAATTCGCAAGTGAGCGAAAAGTCCAAGAAAGAGAGATCACTGAGAGAAAGATGAAGGATGCTCAACAGGGTATGATTGACAGTTTTATTAAAAATCATCCTGATATGTCCAATGAAGATTTGACTGCTATTGCAAAATACGGAGATGAGCGTGGGGTCGCACTAATTGAAGATGCGTACACGCTTATGACACTTGAACAGGAGAAATCCAAAGCCAAGACGGAAGGTGTTAAGCAGGTAACGGAAAAACTCACCCAGGCTGATGAAGTGCCAACTACACTTTCAAATGCCACTGGTGGGAATAAATCCGCTATTGATTTTGATGCTATTTCGCAGGGTGACTGGAATAAGTTACCCCCAGATGTCCGTGAAAAGGCTTTGCAGGATTCTCCTTAAACTTAAATAGGAGTTAATTATGGCTTGGGACTCAGGCTTAAACGTCTCCCGTTGGGCGAAACAACTTGCTTATGAAGTAGGAAAAGAGATTTATTTCTCGAAGTTCATGGGGGATACATTTGGATCAATGATCTGTTCTAAAACTATGCCAGAAGGCAAAGGTAAAGATATGACCTTTGGTATGGTAGGTTTGTCTGGAACAGCAGTAACTGGTGACAGTACATTGGAAAGTAATGAGGATAATCTTACATCTAATGAAGTCACCGTAACCACAGCACAAAGACGCTTCGGTGTGATCAATGCTGGTAAGTTCGATGACAGTAAGGTGCTTTACAACTTCCGTAAGGAAGCTCTTGCACAACTAAAGCGCGTATTTGCTGAAGATCACGATGCACAAATCTTTAGTGCAATCACTAAAACATCTGGCGCAGGTGCGTATCTGCAGGCTGATGCTACTACATCAGTATATGCAGCAACTGATCCGAAGGCTACTTTAGGCACTACTGATCTGGCAACTGCGGCTGACATATCTATGTTGAAAAAGATGGCAATGCTTGGAACTACTAAAAGTTACAAGATGAAGCCTATCAGGGTTAATGGGAAAGACCATTTTATACTTATCCTACACCCTGAAGCAGCTTATGATCTCGCGCAGGACGATACTTGGTTGAACGCTCAAAAATATGCCAATATTCGCGGTGAAGATAATCCAATCTTCTCTGGTGCTTTAGGTATATATGACGGTGTTGTCGTGCATGAACATGAAGGTATTACTACTGCTGAAGATGGCGGTGGTGCTTCTGTACCTTATGCTCGTAACCTGTTCATGGGTGCTGGTGCTGCTTGTTATGCTAAGACTGATAACATGAGCTGGGTTGAAAAGACCTTTGATTATGGTAACAAACTTGGTGTTGCAGCAGGACAGATTTACGGTGCTTCTCTTAGTACGTTTGACAGCAAGGAATATGCTGTAATTCAGTACATATCAGCAAGGACTAATCTGTAATCTGATTAGTTAGTTAACTGGGGCGGGTTCATTCCCGCCCCTTTTTAAAGGATAATTCATGCAACTCTCGGACATTCGGACAGAAATCAGGAATATTACTGGTGTCTCCAGTACATCCACCATTAGCGATGCGATACTAACTGACCTTATTAATAAGGGTCACAATATGTTGGCAGATGAAGCCAATCTATTTGCTGGTTATGCTACTCGTAATGCAGTGGATGGTACTGCCGAGTATCAGATGATGGATGATACTACAAATATAAGCACATGGTCAAAGGTGGAATATGGGACTACTACAGGATCATCTGACCTGAACAATATGATTCGCATTTACAGGGTGGACTATGACGGTAATAGGATGGATCGCATTGGTATCAGTCAGATAGAAAATATCGGTAGTGACATTGGAGACATTAATTTAACCACATCTTACGGTTATTATATAAGACAGAATTTTATCGGGATATTCCCCACACCATCAGCCACAAAAGAAATAAAGATTTATTATTATCATATACCAACTGCACTATCAGCCGATGCTGATGTTCCAATGATTGATGTAAGATTCCATGAGGCTTTGATTTATTATGGGTCATGGAAGGTAGTAGAAAGGCTGCGAGATATTAACTTGATTCCTTATTTTAAAAATGAATGGAATGAGTGGAAAGATAAGATTATTTTAGATCGTCAGTCACGGGCAGGAGAGAGTTCAATAACAGTATCATATAAGGATTTCTAATGCCAAGATTGAGTATTAGGGATTTCTCAGGCGGTTTAGTCTCAAACCAGTCTGAATTTGATTTACAGGAGAATCAGTACCAACAATTTGATGTTGTAGTCAATAAAACGCCTGGTCGTGTAGAAAAACCCAGTGGTGAAACCATTAAGAGTGCATCTGAAGCAGGCTCTCAAGTAGCTACAGAATTTGCATCATATCGCACAGAAAAAGATGCTTCCGATGCGGATACGTCAACGGTCTGGTGGGTAGCTGGCAATGGTTCTACGGTTAAAAGACAAGATGTGTCTACTGGTACTGGAGGAAGTTGGAGTTCCATTTCATCGGATTTTTCATCAGGTACACCTGTTTTTGATTTTTTGATTCACAATCAGGCATTGAGAATCTCTGACGGTTCTTTTGCCAATAACAGTCAATGGTATGGTCATATAAAGCGTAATGTTTTAGGACAGAGTACAGGTCTTGCTGCTGAAGATCAAATACCCAAATATCATTATCCACAGTATCGCCAGACTATTGATGACTGGTTTTTAAAAGATGCTGCAATCCCCGCACCTACTATTGTAAAAATGAGCATGGCTCACGATGGTGGAGATGACTTGTCAGCCGATGCAGATGTGGGTTTATTTGTTTATGAACCAAGACATAAGTATGATGATGGTGCTACAGAGAATGATGAGCATAATGCCTGGGATAATGCAATGGATAATCAAACATTCGATCCAGCAGACAGGTATGCTTTAACTTATTTATATGATTATGTTCAGGAGTCTGAACTATCCAGAGACTCTGATGGTAATATTGGAATTAGTGGTTTTGAAGTGGAAAAAGGTTCTGATGAAGAAGTAGATAGTACAAAAACCATCAGTGAAGATTTAACCACAACAGAGCAGGACATTACTGTCTCTGATGGTGGTCGCTTTGCTCAATATACCTATATTAAGGTTGGTGAGGAAATTATGTTTATCAAGTATATCAGCAGTAATACGCTGTATGTACGCAGAGGTCAGTTAAGGTCACAGCCACAAGAACATAGCGATGGCGATGCAATCTATCATAGAAGTTCTCCGCAAAAGGCAAGGGCGATTAATCTGGTCTTAAACGGTATTACATCTTCTGGCTATCATAATCCAAGAATTACAGGTCTGAATATTTATTGGCAGCCGAAAGGTGATCCAGATTGGTATTTGGTAGAAACAGTGGATATGAATAGGGGTTATGCTGATAGTCCATTGGCGCAGTCTCCAGATACAGATTATACAGGGTCATCTTCCAATACTGCAAAGTTTTATGGTTCTAATTCATATAATACCACTGCTATGAAAAATTATGGCTACCTGATGCCTTGTCCAAACTCCACCACCCTGGATGATGTAACCAGCGCACTTGATCCACCATTCACCAGTTCCACTACTGCTTGGACAGGTACTGGAACTGATTTCGATAGTACAGATGCAAATGATATTGCTATTTTATCAAGAAAAGAAACTAATGATAGTGGATTGGGGACACAGTTCAATCGGCTTGGTGCATACCATGCCTATACCAGGAGTTCCAGTGACACTGCAGTTGTTTTTGAGACCAATAAAAATATTAATCGTGTGTTTGCAAAATACACTGCCAATACAGCCAATATTGATAAGCCAAATAGAATCACTACACATGATACAGAACACACTAAAGCAACCACATGGTATATCCCTTTTGACGGATTAAAACTATCCACCTACAACTCCCTTACTGGACGCGCAGCAAAGACCAAACTCAGTGCGATTAAGTGGAATACATCTGCAGTTATTGGTAATCGTGCTTATTATGCGGATGTGGACACGGTTGACGAGAATGAACAGACATCAAGGGAAAAGAATCGTATTTATTTTACTGACCCCTTTAAGATGGATGAAATATTACCAGGGCGGTATTTTGATGTAGGCAGGAATGACGGAGATGAAATTAAGAGGTTGATTGAGTATCGAGGCAGATTATTCGTCTTTAAAACAAAAGATACTTATGTGTATAATGCCAGACATCAGTTAGAGCGTCATTATGTAGGTGTAGGTGCAGCACATAAGGATGCAGTTTTTGAAACACCACTTGGTTTAGTTTGTGCTAATAAACATAGCATATCTGCTGTCACACCTTCATCTGTAAAAGAGTTGTCTTACAGGATCAGGGATACTTGGCAGGGCTTAACGCTGGATAATCCAAAAGTAGGTTATGATGCAGTAGATAATGAGATTATTGTAGTGTATGATTATAATGTTACCACCGCCTATGTAATGAATGTGGATAATGGCAGTTGGATTAAGCGTGGTATAGCTATCAGTGATTTAATGAGCAATTTTATTCTGAACAATGCTTTACGCCCCGAATATATTAATTATAAGGAGACTAACTATTCGGTAGCTGAGTACAATACTGGTAGCCAGAGTGGAACAACCGCTTACGTTAAAACAAAACGCTATGACTTTGGATTGCCAGAACAGCAAAAACGCTTTTCAAAGATTCATTTAGTGTATAAGTCATCTTCGACTGTGGATGTGGAAATATTTATAGATGGTGAAGGTTCAGCAAGTACCACACTCACTTTTTCAGCACAGGCATCCATAGATGTTGAAAGTCAACCATTGTCAGTGCTTGGTAAAACAGTTGAATTTAGAGTGTCAGACGCATCAAGCAACTTTATATTAGAATCTATGGATGTTGACTATCAGATTCTTGGGAGTAATCCATAATGTCCATTGACCAAGATAAACTGGATATTGCATTAGAGAAAAAACAGAACTCTATGTTGGATATTAAGCAGGGGTTTTATGCACCGTCTGAAGGTGAAGATGGGGATACTGGT
>Ga0080013_1004996_pt1 | contig 12680 bp, 22 predicted proteins | sample ETNvirenome_6_85_FD_69236 | JGI IMG/M metagenome (GOLD analysis project Ga0080013, IMG submission 69236) | Marine viral communities from the Pacific Ocean - ETNP_6_85 (SPADES assembly) (version 2) | ecosystem: Environmental > Aquatic > Marine > Oceanic | place: Pacific Ocean | collected 2013-06-19 | reverse complement strand
CTAAGGTTACTATACTTACTCCGAAGAGTGCTATGAAACTGTAAAACATTTTGTTCACAGTTGTTTGTCTGATTCTGAATTCAGAGTTATTAAGTGTCTGACCATTCAGTTGTTTTAAGTGTTGTTTAATATCTGTAATGTCTTCTTGAATATGAGACATTCTTTCCAATAGTATTTCGTTAGTTATTCTTACCATTATGAATACATTACACCTCTTAAAGTATTATGACCACCTACGCTATAAGCAACCCCTCCATTTACATTTAATACAATACTTAACTCTTTTCCAGGACCTGTTGTAGTAAATGTACCAGTAGAATTGGCTCCCAAATCTCCGCCATTATCAAGACCGCCTCGCATAATATAAGTCCACGTTTGTCCTGTACGTATGAGTGATATTCCGCCACCTCTATCTACAGCAGCACTTACAAGTTGTAAATCTTTCATCTCACCATCAAGACCAATTTTACAACGTAAAGCATCAGAACCTCCTCCGCTTGGAGTCAGACCACCAAAAGTAATTGAAGCAAAATTATTCACTTTCCTTTTATTTAATGTAAAAGTAACGGTAGGGTCATTAGTAACACCCCATCCTGCTCCTGACGTAATTTTTGCGCCAGCAGAACTATAAGTCACATCCCCTGTATCGCCTGTAACAGTCCAACCAGATGGTGCTGAAGTAAATACTTCCACACTTGTTTCGATGCCTCCACCTCTTAAACCATTGATAGTATTACCTACAATCTCTAAGCTCATTGGAAATCCTCCTCAATATAATTTGCGTTTTCCGTACTTGTTGCTACAATTCCAAATACTTCACCTGTATAATCTGAAACATCTAAAGTTTCTCCCGCATCAATAGGAAAACCATTAGAAGTTGTTACTGATGAATCTCCGCCTACAAAAATTGAGTTACTTCCAATATTCTTAATTGTTCTAACTTTTTCATTAGTATTACTTGATATTATTGAAGTAGCTGATGTTCCAACACTTACTTGGTCATAATTAATTGCCATTATTGCGTTTCTAAATACCTCACGTCTAAAGTTCCTGTAGCGACTATACCATATAGTTCATCAGTATCTTTTATGTGAATAGATTGGTTACTTGGAACCTCTAGACCATTACTTGTTGTTACTAAATTATTTCCTCCGATAAAAAGAGATGCTGAACCATTGTTCCTAATTAAAATAGATTTTCTGCTTGTATTTGTTGCTTTAATTAACGTTGCGGTGGTGGCCACAGATATATTTCCATAATTCATAGTACCAGCTAATGCTGCGTTATAATAAGTCATATTTGCGTCTTGTCCGTAATACACGTCACCATCTGCTTTTGGGAACTCTCCTGCTGATGCCATTATTCAATCAACTCCTCATATCCTTTATTATCATAATTATATTTTGATTTAAGATTTTTTGTAATTAAATCTAACTTTGTTTTTGTTGATTCTGTTGCGTTTTCTAATAAGATAGATACTACTTTCTCAAGGTATCCAATTCTTTCATTTAAGTTATCAAATCTACTTGTCATTTTAATACCAATTATATGCTGTTGCCCACTCCATTACTGTATCTATCTTACTTAAATCTGTTCGTGTGTTAACCAATTTCAACCACACGGCTGTTCCTGTATTTGTATTCCTCTGTATTGTTGCGTCAGTTATTGTTTCGTAATTACTACCACCGTCGTATGAGATTGAAGCAACAAAGGTACTCGTAGCATCAATACTTGCGTTCCATGTGCTAAGCGTGTTTGTTGCTGTTGCCGCGGCAGTGTCTTTGAATATTAACGTAGATATTCCGTCAGGATAAGTTCCTGTATCGGGTGCGGTAGCAGATATAGATATTGGACTGCTTTCAGCGGTTATGTTTCCTCCTCCTCCGCCTGAAGTACCTGAAGTTAATGTTTCAGTATCAGGATACAAAACAGTTAACTGGTGAGTGAAATAAGTACCTGACAGTCTTCCGCTGTTTCCTGTCCACGACCAAAATTGATTACCTACGGTAGTACCACGATAATCATGAACTCCGTTGGTATTTGTAACGTGAGCTGTAGAATCTGGACCTTCAAGAGACCCTGTAGCGGGATTTCCTGAGTTACTAAAGGCATAATAATTGAAGTAGTATTTTGTACCTGATGCGCTGAAATCCATATCTACATATCCTAATCCTGAACCTCCTCCTGTACTTCCTGCTATGAAAACTACTTTATGACTTCGATAAGTGCTTTCTGAACATCTTAAATCTGTAAGTCCAGTAACTCCGTTTGGGTCAGTAGCTGCGTTAGCTACACCATCAAATAACTTCTGAAGCGCAATGTGAACTGCTCTATCTGTGCTCGTTTTCCACGAATATAATCTCCACACACCAGTTCCAACTTGAAAACAAAATATATCATTTGCTGAATCAGTAAGTGTAGAAGTATTAACTGAAGTAGCATAAATATCAAAGTGTATTAAATTTGCTGAAGATAAATCAACAGTTGTATACAAATCATTGGTAGCATCATAATTCCACCCCCAATTAACATCGGCAGAATCTGTTTGTAAAGTATCATAAATCAAGTTCTTGACTTGTGGAGTTCCAGCATCTGCTAACTTAGCATTCCATCCGTCATAGTCGGAATTGAAAAAAGAATTCATTGAATTCTTAAATGCTAATCCAAAAGCATTCATAACCTCGTCTGCGTCTGCTACTTGTCCATCTTTAATTGCCATGTCTTTTCTTTTAATATACCTTCCTTATTATTAAACTTTACTGATTATACGACACCTCTATTGGAATTGAGACATCATCTGAATTGTCAATATCTATTGTCGCTGCTCCACTCGCAGTTACTTTCAACCGCAAATCAATGCCTGTGTTTGTGAAAGTATGCTTTGTTCCGAGAGTAACTGTTTCCCAGTTAGTACCGCCGTCTGCTGATAATTCGTAAGCGAGATTTGCTGGTGTTGTAATTCTGCTACTGTCTATTGTTAAGGTTGCTGTTGTTATAGTTGTACTATCTAAATATATTTCTGAAGTTTGAATAATTTGTCCTGTTGTGAAAGTCCATCTGAAATTTGTAGTATCCCAAGTAGCTGTAGTGTTTGTTGTATCTTCAAAAGTATTAGTTCTCAAAGATTCTTTAAACACATTGTCGGGGCTGATAACTCTCTGGAGTGCCCAAGCTGAAGCACTACTTCCTAAGTCAGTTGTACCTAAAATCGCTGCGAGAGAATTTCCAAGAACAAAAGAAACATTCGAAGCCGTACCCCAAGTATAAGAACCCCATTGTCCGAATCCTGAGTTACCCCAGATTAAAATTGTACCTGCGATACTTCTGATTCGCACTCTGGTCGTATGCTCGTTGACGTTGAGATTCTCTGTGAAGAATCTGAAAGCTGGGTCTACATCAGACCGTACATCTTTGAGACCTCCCGTGTCTCTGATTGTTCCTATTAATGCGTTACTCATTTTATGAATATTGTGGTAGATGCTTGAATTTCCATAGCGCTCGTTTTCTGAATCCCTGCGAAAGTGACTCTATTGAAATTAGTACCTGTGCTTACTGTATTCTCAAATTCAGCATAGGTATTTCCATTTCCCGTTGTTGAGTCAAGTTCATAAGACAATGTAATTTGTTTATCTGATTTACTCGCAGTTAAAGATTGCTGTGTTGCCGCTACTGCGGTACCCAATCCTGTGTCTCCCTCTGTTGGTGCCGTACTATCAGTACCTAATTGTCCGTAATCTTTGTTCGTATCAATCATATCTCGAACACTATTTTTTCCCGTGGTGGTTATCATGTTACTTTTAGTTCATCCTCCTCTAATTTAATTGTCGTAGTCCAACTTGATTTATTAAGCTGTTGTGTTATATCTTTGACTCTGAGTGGGAAGTTATTAATCCCTATATCTTGAGCAGTTAAATTGACAAGTGAAAGCGGGTTAATGTTCATCCCTTCAGTTACTATACTAACTTGCCATCTTGGATTCTGATATTTGAAATATTCTGGAGCATACTGTTCTCGACCTAAATCTCTAATCTCACTTCTAATTGTGGTATTTCCTTTAGCTACTAAAGTAGTAATATCTCTAACAATTGTCCCAGCAGAAATGTTTCGAGTAGTAGAGGTATTAAATTGACCACGGTCTGTAGCGCTCGCAATAGTTACAGTAGCTCCTGTCCGTGAATATTTAATTATCTCTGGACTCTTGTCAACCATTACTTCCATATACCCTACACCTGAAGTCAACTGAGTTTCATCATCCAAATCAATAGTTCCAGTGTCTGTTGTGAAATCTGTAGTGACAGCAGTCTGTCCTCCTGACAAACTTTTCTTGTAATCTTCCGCTATGTGCTTCCAATCAACAATCTTCATACGAAGTCCTTTAGTTTCACTCGAAACATCGTAAGCATACCAAGTAATACTTCTATCAAGTAAATCTCGTCCCAATCGCATAATTAACATATTAACTGCGTCTTCTTCCGATTTCTTAGCTTTGACTGAAGTGGCTCTTACTATACCTGCTCCTGTTTTTCCGAGAGTGATATTCATCACAGAAGTAACTGAAGCTCCGTTTGAATGTGAAGTCGCAGTTGTAGAGCCAAACCCTCGACCATTCTCAGCAACAGTTAAAGTATTAGTTGACTTACTTGTATACCTAATAACTTCATTCCCTATACTAATACTTCCCTCACTTGGGAAATTTGAAGCATCTGCCAAAACAATGCTTGTATCACTTGAAGTTATTGCGCCGTTTAGAGTTGAATCATCTTTATCTTTTGGGTCAGACCAAATGAACTTATAGGGAAAAGTTGTGTTGGTTGGGTCAGGTATTAACTTGAATAGAGCATTCCTACTAAATCCTGTATAATCTGGACTTGATACTTTTAAAATATGCTCATGTAATGGTTTGTGAGTTGAATAGTAAGTAATACTTGGAAGTCCAGCAGGTATTTCATAATTAGTATAAGTTCCTTTATCTTCAAATGCTTGTGCTACTAAATTCTGTAAAACTGTAGTTAAGCTTGTATTCTTGTAATTCGCAATCCGAACCTTGTTCATAACGGTAAGCATTGCGTCAGTACAAATAAGCTTGATTGGGGTCTTCTTTATCCCCGCCTTTAGGTCTATTTTGGTTATCGTTCCATTAAAGAGCAGGAAGGCTACTTTTTTTGCGCTTGTCATAGCTGGAGAGTCTTTGTCAGGAATCACCTCATAAGCACCATAAATTTCAACATCATCATCCATGTCAAAACCCAACAATTGAATGTAATCTGTTGATGCTGTGTTAATATGTTTCAGATTAGCATTCTTCAGAGTAATCTCTGCTTTAGAATTCTTCATATCAGAACTTCTTTTGATACTCACACCTACAATATCTTTTACTTGGGAACCGTTGATGTAAACTGCTAAATCGTATGTCTTCATTATTCTGAGTGTATCAGTAATGCCACTGAATATTTAACCCTAAATGGAGCCGCTGGGCTTTGCGAAATCGAGACTTTTCCCACTCTCGCATATATTGGATTTGAACTTGATATTGTTGCTTCTGATGTGAAAACAGCTGCGTTAAGACTATCATACGCCAAGTGATAACTAAGCACTCTCGTATCATCCGAATAGACTTTAATCAGTCCACGAGTTCTTGCCAATTGTGCTAACCATTTTATTTTATCTACAGCGCCTGAAGTGTTCATATCTAATGACCCTACAACTGCTATTTTTCCGCCAGCCGTACTTGCCGTACCAACTTCAGGGTTGGAAAATCCTGCTGAACCCACATGTCCTGCTTCCGAAGTAGTATCTGTTTCTAATCCTTGCGAGAAACTCATAGTCGTGATATTTATAGTGAACGCAGTTCCACCATTCACTCTATTAAACTCGGCGCTTCCTCCGATTGTTCTCTGTCCTGTGTCTTGTAAACTTATTGATTGTGCCATTTAACCTGTTCCTGCGCTCGAATTATACTGACCCGCTTCAGTTATTCCTTCTCCTAAATTCGACGCTTCAGTTCCCTCAACATTCAAAGTATCTATATTGAATGTGTTGGTGACGCCTTCTTGTATTTCAGACCCCTTCTCTTTAATTTTTTCAGTGAAGCTCTTTTCTTCAACGGGTGCTTCTGCTTGTTCCGCCTGTCTAGCCGCAATTTTGGCTTCCAAGTCTGCTATCGTACCTTCAAATCCCACTTTCGATTTAATTTTATCAAGCATTGCGATTGCCTTACTTGCCGTCTTACCTGCCGCTCCAGGAATGGCTGATGCCATTAATAACAACCCTCTAATTGGAAATATCAAAGACTCAAACATCGCTTTACTTATCACACTTATCACTTTTAGGAAGCTTAATTTGAAGTCATCTGACGCATTCATAAACGCCAAGCCTAACGCAATTACTAAGCCAATGAATGCTATTATTCCGAGCATTGGTGCGGCGAATATAATCGCCAATATCAAAAGAATTCCAAACACAATAGCTGCGATTATAAAGAACCATTTTGCCACAGTTTTCTGACCTAACGCCATAGCAATTAACCCGCCGATAAGTAGAAAAATACCTAATACAATTAATCCTACAAATAGTAAAATAAGACCCGTTGATAATGCGGCAATCCCTAACGGCACTGCTAACCATGTTGCCAAAGCAATGATTCCTAAGAATCCAAGGGCCAGCTGACCTACTATCATTAGTATCATTCCAAATACAAAGGCGATAATTAGACTATATCCAATCCATTTTTGAGTCGCAGGAGATAAACTACTTATCCAATCCATCGCACTAATCAATACGTCTATTAGACTCTGTCCTAACTCAGATGTCAAAAAAGCATCAGCTATCGAAAATTTCAAGAATTGAAAGGAAGCAGTCAGTCGTCCAAGAGATTGATTATACGCCGTACTACCGTCCATTACCGTAGTCCAAACTTTGGTAAAGCCTTTTATTGCTTGCTGAGCCGCATTCTTAATAGCCATACCGCCGAATAATGCTGCCAGCCCCATTCCTAAGAAAAGGTTTTGAAGTCGTTTTAAACTGTTTGAAAAATTCTTAAATTCGTTAGCCTTTTTGTTAAAACCGTCAATTTTCTTGTTTAATCTGTCAACGGTCTTAGTTAACTTATTAGTGTCTTTTATCGCATCATTTGCTTGAGTGATAAATTCTAAAGTTACTACATTATGTCCTCGTGCCATCTATCCTAACGTTTTTCCTCCAATTGTCTTACCTGATTTTGTTTTATTGTATTCATCATTCTGTTTCTTGTAGTATTTTCGGATTTCTTCCAACTGTGTTACAAACTTGAGAGCAGGGTAATTTGGAGTTAATGTAGCTCCCGTTTCCTTCTCCACTAGGAATGCCGCACTCGTAAAAGAATCGTCCAAGCTCTCCTTGCTTGCCATACTTGAGAACTTTGCCCTCAAATATTCTTTCTTCGCCGCACCAGTTAACTTTCGTCCATAGCTTTCTTTGTCAACTCTTCTTTTAAATTATCGATGTCTCCTTCTTTCATCCAACCAAAAGCTACGTATAACTTCATCATGAAATCAATATCGTGCTTTAATAGGAAACCTTCAAGTTCATCATCTGTTGCTTCGGAGTCAACAGTTCGTAGTATCTCTTTGAATATTATGTGTAACTCTTGCCATTGTTCCAAGGACATGCCTTTGTTTTTTCCAGTCTTCTGTTGTATAGCCATTAATTGCTGTTTTTGTTTCAGTGTTGGTTTTATTTCCAACTTATCACCATCTAACTCGACGGTCATGTATCCTAAATACTTTCCAAATCTACTCATTTCAATTCTCCACCCAACGTTTTCACGACGGGTTTTTCATCTTTAACTGGTTCTTCTTGAGGTTTTAACTCAATATTTTCCAGTCTTGACTCTAATAGTGATAATCTTTCAAGAATTAGGTTGAGTGCCGCAGAAGCCTTTGCTACATTGTGGTCGTGAATTATCTTCACCCAACGACAATCTCCAAAGTCTTTCTTACAGCTCTCATCCCACTCTTTGAAAGAAGCAAGAGGGAATCCACTAGCTTGAATGCTAATTGTGGGTGCTTTTCCCTCTTCAGTCATCTTATGCCTTCCACTCCATGTAGAAGTCAGCTGGTTTACACTTAACTGTTACGTCAAGTTCCCAATGACCGTCTGCTCCATCAATCTTCACGTCGCCATATTTAGTAATTAAAGCGTTGTCTAATACCATGCTTACTTCATCTGTTCCGTCGGTGATGTTAATCAACCATGCGGATACAGGTCTATCAAAATCACCAGTGGTGATTGAACCTGCTTGGTATCTGTAATGTGCTGCTGTGTTAATACTTGTTCCTGCTCCGAAAAATAGGTGTGTGTTTGCTGTTTGTCCCTCTAATATTTCGTCGTGTCCAAGAATTAATGTTCCTGTAAGTTCTGCTATACCAAATGGTTTTTGGTCTAACTCAGTGTTCTGGAAGTTTGATGTAACTCCTAGAAAGTTTACCAGTTCTACGTCCCCTTCTGGGACAACTACGCTAATGTTTTTCAGTTTACCTGAAATGCTTGTCGCACTGCTAAAGAAAGTGTCTAAAGCTGCGTTTGTTGCTAATGTAACGTTTGAAGCTAAATCGACTTTTACTTCAGCGTGTGGTGCTCTCCATAATGCCATTTTATTCTATTTTCTCCTTTGTTTTTGAAGGCTTACTCGCCTTAATCGATTCATAAAACTTTTCAGCTAATATCATTTCATCTACTATTGTTCCTGGAACTATTTGTTCAGTTCTCTCGGAATTCCAATATTTACTTGTTCCTATATATTTGTATTTCATCATTATCTCTTTGTTACTACTACATCAAATGCCTTTTTGGATATTGAACCTAATTCTTTACGTGTTTTTTCGGCAGATTTCCGCATTCCGTGTAATCCCTCGAAGCCACTCACCTTGACATATTTCTTCTTTATGTTTTCCAACTCATTGGTATGTGGATTAATATCTTTAGCAGGGAAACTGTGCCCTCTAAACCCTTCTTCAATAAATTTGGCGTAATTAATTGGTTGTCTTTTACCTGACCTCCTCATAGTGCTCTCGTTACCTATTCTAACAAAACCCCTTAACGAAGACTTAATCCATCGACCATATATACTTTTTCTCAAATTTCCAGAATCTTGCTTCCTTGCGTAAATCCTCTTCATGTGTTTCGTCGAAGTCCTAACAATTCCATCTCCGACTTCATTCATGAACGGTTTTCCTAATTGTTTCAACGTCTTCTGTAATTCTTTTGTGCCCGTAATTCTTATTTTCATACCAATAATTCGAGATTTACTCTCAATCCTCCCGTGTTAATCTTTAAGTCTCTAAATCTCTCCTGCGTGGTTCCTAAATCATCAATATCCACAATATCAATCTTCGCTGTCTTTAAAGTGGAAATGTTTGATGAATTTCGTAGAGTATCAATTATATTATCTTTTCCTTCATCTATTTTGACCATTCCGCTGGAAGCCTTCCCAATAAGTTCTATCTCTACTCCACCCATATTTGTTCTCTCGCTTCTATCAAAGCTCCGAATATTGTTTGAAACCTCTGCTGGATGTACAATTACGCATGGAAAAACAGGTGTCTGTTCTGGAAAAGTAGCTAATACTGACCAACCTGAAAGTTTGTTACTATTGATTATGTTAAAAATTTCTTGAAATACGTCTACACGTGCTGTGCTCTCAGTTACGACCATTACAGGTATGACTTATTGCCGTTCTACGAACTGCTGTCACTACTTAGTAGTGAATGCTTATATTTAAAGGTTGCCTTAAATACTGGTCGGAGACACAGGTGAAAGTAAAGTTACTATGCCAACTTCCACATCATTAAAAACTAAAGGTTCAATACTCCGAACAAACCAATCCTTGCTAAGATATGTGACATGGTCATCAATATCAATCGTAGTACCGCCTTTGAAAATTATCCTAATTTCGCCCTCTGAAACATCTCCAAATCTTTGGGAGTCAACATCGTCTTGAATATAACTGAAAGGAATACAATTAACTGCTGTAGAGGAAGAACTTGCGCTACCTGCTTCATATCCTCCGTAACTTCCACCAGTAACAGTTCTGCTTTTTATCGTCGCAGAAGATTTAAAATTATCATTATCAATAAGATTATTCACAGTTGTCTGGATATTCGTCCCTAATGTTCCCATGTTTATTCAGTTGTTAATTTGAAAGTTGAACCAGTTGAACGACCAACCATTGCTAATTGTTCTTTGCCTTGTGTTCTTAGTTCGCTTATTTGTGTCTGTATTTGCTTTGCTCCAATGTTAATTGAACCAATACTAATTGAATTTGCTGAGTTAGAACCAGCGACCATTCGTTGTAAACAATACAGGGTCGCATAAGATTCTACTGCGTTATCAACTAAGTTGCCTGTCTTTGAACCAGTGTAGCTATCTACATAGTTCTGAGCTCTCGCAACCATAGCCGTAACTATTGTAGCCTTAGCTGCTCCCATTGCGTCATAAAGTTCTCCTAACAAATACTGTACGTTTGTATCACTTGCTGCCATTTATTTTTTCCTCCTTTTTATTGTTCTCTTTCGAGTTGTTTTCCTCTTAGTTACTTTCCGAGTTGTCTTATTCTTCTTAGCCCTATTCTTAGATGCCGAGATTACTCGAAGATTTGATTTCTTATTTGAACCACCTTTGCTTAAAGGTTTCTTGTGGTCAACATCTCTCGTCCTATCTCCTAGTCTAACCTTTCCAGCTTTAATAGCCTGTCTACGAGCAGTATTTCTTTTAGCTCGATTTTTCTTTTGGTCAGGTTTTGCTGCGTATTTCTTATCGTAATCATAGTTTCTACCTGTTTTAAGATTGGACTTCTTACGCGTGTTCTTTCCCTTCCCTGCTACTCTGTTCCTAAACTTGCTAATTACCATCTAACTTCTATTATCCCTCTTAGGTTTTTTACCTGATTAAACTCTTTCTCGTTAACGGTTATGATTTTACCTTGCGGGAAATCAAACTCATCGCGAGTATATCCTCCAGGTAAAACACAAACAACATGTCTGCCTTCTTCCTTGGATTCAAGGACTTTTTTGATTTTCTTTACAGTTTTCTTCTTTACCATTATAATTTCTTCCCTTTAGCTTTCGCTTCACTTGAAACTGCGTAGAAGAAACTCTGAATTGACTTCAGCTTCTTAGCAATCTCTTTGTTCTTTCGGATAGCGTCCTCATAGTTTCGTTGTTCGCCTGATAAACTTTCTTTCAAGTTATCAACTCTCCGTCGAAGTTTCTCATTCTCCTTCTCTTTGGTATCAATATAATCGGTAAACTTCTGAATTAGACTTTCTTTACTAATTACCATTTATATCTCCAGCCCCACATTTCCGACAAATTTGTCTATGCCTGACTTTATACCCGCAAGCTCTGTGGACAATCTTCGATTAGAGTTCTTTTCATTCATTAACTCCTTCTTCAATTGCTCATTTTGCTTGAGTAACTTTTCTATTTGCTTTTCTCTCGCATTTCCGTAGTCATTAAGTTTTCTTGTCACTTCTTTCAATTCTACCATTTTAGTTAATCCTTTTTAATATTATTTATATATTTTTAACATTCAACATCAAATACAACAAAAATATTTGACTGCCAATAATCTGGCGTTGCTGCTGGACCTAACCCTACCTCTCTAACTACACGAATCTTATCTCCTGCTGCGAAAGTATAAGTTCCAAGACTACCTGCTGTAACATTAGCTGCTGATTCAGTATCTCCATTTGTTATAAATGTAGCAGATGGCCATAATGGTAGATAACCACTACCTGTATCCTTTTCAACAGCAAAGAAGAACGGAAATCCAACATCTGGAGTTGTATATACTGCGGAATCTATCCCTACAATTCTACCTCCGAAAGGCAGAGGTGGATTTCGAGCTAAAGCTATCACATTAAAACTAACATCTGGAAGTCCGTATGGTGCTCTCCAACCGTTTGTCTGAGCAAGAAAATTTGTATTATCTACAGAGGAATATCCTAAGGCTGTTACTCCAGTTACTAATTTAGTTGTTCCAGCACCAGTATAAGTTCCTGGACACTCGGCAGTAGTATTATATGCTATTTCTCCTTGTCTTGCCATATTACTTGTAGCTAATTCTAATTTGATAGGTCTACTAACTGTAATTTCTGATGATGAACCATCAATAGTAAATATTGGACTTACACCTACTGAATTAACTTTTACAGTATCAGCACTTAAATCAAGCTCTGCTAAGTCTGTAACTGCTGTACCTTTGAAAGTTACAGGTCCAGTTGAAAATTCAGAACTATCTCTTGCTGTAAAAGTATCTTCTGCTGTAAATGGAACATTAGTTTTAACTGTATCTGCTCCTGAATCTATTATAAACGCATCAGTTGTTGAACCAGTATAAATTTTGAAATCCATATCAGTTTGGTCTGCGTTTACTACTATTTCTCCAGTCGCATAATCACCTGTACTTTCTGAAATTGTTTTGATTCTTATTGCTTCTTTATCATTCATTGAATTTGTGCTACCAGCATTCAATACTAAAAATGGTAAACTTCCTTTTACACCTATATCTGAACGGTCTGTAGCATTTAATCTTAAATATGTTCCATCATCTGAAAGTGTTGAACCACCGATTTTAATTATTGAATTTCCTGAAGCATGACCATTAGAAACTCTAAATCCATGATTACCTACTCCAGACTTAGT
>Ga0080013_1004994_pt1 | contig 12682 bp, 15 predicted proteins | sample ETNvirenome_6_85_FD_69236 | JGI IMG/M metagenome (GOLD analysis project Ga0080013, IMG submission 69236) | Marine viral communities from the Pacific Ocean - ETNP_6_85 (SPADES assembly) (version 2) | ecosystem: Environmental > Aquatic > Marine > Oceanic | place: Pacific Ocean | collected 2013-06-19 | reverse complement strand
ATTAAGAAGGAGAACTTAAGGTCGGCTGAGGTCCAAGAACGTCTTATTGCCACCTATTTGGAGCCGTATGAGCTATCTGACGATGAGCTTAGTGAAGTGTATACACTTAATGCCTATTATAATCGGATTATTGAAGAAAATGAAGGCATAACTCGCAACATCGAATGGAGTCTTCAATCTTTCGAATGGGACAATTTATTCAATTATGGTCGTGGCAATTCAATTGACTTCACACATCTTCATGGAATTGTCGGCATCTTTGGTAAAAACTTCTCTGGAAAGTCTAGTATCATTGACGGAATGCTTTATACTCTTTTTAATAAGTCTTCGAAAGGAGAAAGAAAAAATTTAAATATCATTAATCAGAAACAGCATGCTTGTTACGGATGTGTGACAATCAGTGTTGGTGACGAAGAGTACGTGATCACTCGTGAATCAGAAAAGTATATTAAGAAGCTCAAGGGTATTGAGACTGTCGAGGCGAAGACTGCTCTCGATTTTCGAATGAACCTGGATGATGATGAGACTCAAGAATTAAACGGTCTTACAAGAAATGAGACAGATAAGATCATTCAGCGAACTTTTGGCACGTTTGATGACTTCTTGATCACTTCAATGACTTCCCAGTTTGGAACTTTACAATTTATTAATGAAGGGCCAACAAAGAGAAAAGAAATTTTTGGTAAGTTTCTGGATCTCGGCATCTTTGATCACAAGTTTAAATTAGCAAAGGATGCGGTGGCTGAGACGAGAGGTGCTCTCAAACGCTTGGAAGGGCGTAAATATGACGAGGAAATCGAAGAGGCGACCCAAGTCCTGCACGAAAACCAAATGCACTTAGAGGAGCACTCTGAGCGTTGTATGGAGTTGTTAACAAAAATCTCTGAGAATGAAGCAGAAGTGGTTCGTTTGCAAACTATCATTGAACAGACACCAACTCAATTGGTTGATATTACAAATGTTGCGAGGAAAATAAAAGAAAAATCTTTATCACTTCTCTCAACTGCTGCGACAAATCAGCGTTTGAAAAATGAGCTTCAATTAACTGAACGCGCTTACGAGACTATTTGTAACGAGATAGAACAATTTGACGCTGAGGATTTAAATCAAAAGAAGGCTCGCATCCTTGAGCTAGAAAGTTTGATCAAAGATGATCAACGTACTCTGGTCTCTCAAAGGAAAGATTACAAGCGTATTGTGCAGAAGCAAAAATTATTGGACTCTGTGCCTTGCGGTAATTCATTTCCTGCTTGTCGGTTTATCGCTGATGCTTACACCGCAGTTGCTGGAGTGCCTGAGTTAACTGCCGCAGCTAATGAAGTTAAAGCTTCTATCACAGCCTTCAATGCCGAGCTAGCCGAGTGTAACCCTGAAGCTGTCAGAGAATATCTGAAAAACTATGAAGCGAAGGTTCATGAAAAGCATACGCTCTCTTCGGAAATTTCTGATGCAGATTTACAGATCCAGCGTAATATTGCGACGATCACAAGATTGAAGCGTGAGTTGTCAGACCTTAATGCGAAGAAAGCAGAATGGGAAGGTAATAAAGAAAACATTGAAAATCTTGAACGTACGATGAGTGATCGCGATTCAATTAAGCGACAGATTGTGAATTTCAAATCTGAATTGAAGGAATGTGAAAATAAAAAATTAGATTATTATCGCGTGAATGGATCGTTAGAACAAAAATTAGAAACCATTAAAGAGACAAAGCAAGAATATCTCAAATTGAGAAAAGAATATTCAGCACACGATTTGTTTCTACGTTGCATGCATTCCAGCGGAATTTCATATGAGATTATCAAAAAACAAATTCCGATCATCAATCAGGAAGTTTCCAGGATTTTATCAAATATTGTTGACTTTAAAATCTTTTTTGAAGACGATGGAAATAAGATGAATATTTTTATTCAACATCCTGGAGAGACAACATTCGAAGCTCGCCCTTTAGAAATGGGTTCAGGCGCGGAGAAAACTATCGCAGCAATGGCAATTAGGTTGGCGCTCTTGTCAGTTTCTAATCTTCCGAAAGGAGATATTTTTATCCTTGATGAGCCAGGAGTTGCTTTAGACGAAGAAAACATGGAGGGATTTATTCGTTTGCTTGAACTAATTAAGACATACTTCAAAACTGTTTTGTTGATTTCTCACCTTGACAGTTTAAAAGACTGTGTGGACATGCAACTAACAATCGAAAATAACGATGGGTATGCGCATGTCAAGCACTAAAGGAGGTCTAAAAATGTCTAAAGCAGCAAGCGATAAGCTTTTAGAAAAGGTCATTTCCCGCAAACTTCTTGTTTGGCTTTCAGCCTGTGGTCTCATGGGTATTGGAATGCTGGATTCAGCAGACTGGGTTATGATCAGCGCCTTGTATATTGGCGGCCAAAGTGTCATTGACGCAGTGGCTAAAATGAAAGGGGTTGCCTAGCGGAGGGACAATGTGAAGGATCTTTTCAAATATCTTAAGTCTAGACGATTACTGGATGATGCATTAATCTTTTTAATTCTTATACTTTACACTGTTGGTATGATCTTCTTACAAGCGGATTATACTTCAGATGAAGTTTCAAAACTTGACAAAGATTTACAAGACTACAAAGTCTTGGAGCAACAACAACTTCAAGAGCTAAAGGAATTAAATTACAGAAAGATGTTGCGCTTAGAGCGACTGATTTCTGAACACGAAATTAAACTTCGTGATTTACAACAGGCTCATGAAGAACGTTTGGCTGAAATAGAAGAAGAGAGAAAGCACAGAGTCCAAGAGCTAGTAAAAAAACAACAAGAGAATCCTGGAGAGATAGCAGATGAAATTGAAGACGCATTTGGGTTCACTTTTATTGATCCTGTTTTCGAGTAACTCGATTAGCTTTCCAGTCGCCGCCAGTGAGGGCAAGTTCACCATTTTAGAAGAAGGTGATCCTGCTCCATTTGGCGGCGCTCTTTTTGATATACAGGCAACAGCAGAGATTATATCCTTTAAGAAGTATATGGAAGACAGCGCATCTGAGGAAATGAGATATTATTTAGAACAGATGGGCGAAGCGTATCGAGTAGAAACGGAAACCAGTAAGTTAGAAATTCAATCTCTTACTGATGAGAATGCGCTATTGGTCGAGCAAAACAAAGAACTCCAAAGAGCTTTCGAACTAAAATCCAGAACGTCGACTCTTATGTTTGCTGGAGGATTAGCTCTAGGAATGGGTGTTACAATTGGTTTTACTAAACTAGTTTTGACAGCGGTTAGCAATAATTGAGGTGTTAATGTCGAATGATAAGATGAAAAAAGAAATGCGAGTTGCGCAACTGGAAAGAGCCATCGCAAACAAGTATAGTGACGAGGCTGTAAAGAATCCGGAATCCGGCTGGAATGAAGAAAAAGAAAAAGCATTTCAAGAGCAATTAAAAAATTTTAATAGAAAGATTGACAAGAATTCTTCTTTTGAAGATAAAGTAGAAGTCAATGGTGTTTTGGTTTCCAAAAAACTACTTAGTAGAGAATCAAATAGGACATGTCCTGTTTGTGATACTTATTCTTTCAAAAGTCTAGATGACGTATACATGACAAAATTTGAATGTTGTTTCAAGTGTTTTGTTAAATATGTCGAAGACCGAGAGGAAAGGTGGGAATCAGGGTGGAGACCAAAAAGTGAAAATATCTGAGAGTACTCTAAAAGACATAATCAAAAAAGAAATTAAAAGATATCTAGAGGAGACCTCTACAGTTAGCGCTATTCAGGGTCCTCCTGGCCCCTTCAGAGGAGGTGATGATGAAGATGAGTCAGAGGACACCACCCAACCTATTATTAGAAGAGGATTAGAAAATGCCAGAAAGTAACATGCTTGACATCATTAGAGGAATTGCTCAAGCTGCAGCCAACATTAATGCAGTGAAAGGATCTTCTTACAACGGAAGAACTCTAGAACAAGATATCGGACTGAAAAGAAACGAAGAACTCACTATCCATGACAAGAGAGTGCGTGATGGCTTTAACGTAAAGTTTGGTGACGATCACCTTTGCGTTGCGTACCAAAGTGATATTGAATTAAAAGAATTGCATGAACCTGGAAAATTTGAAGATGAGATGGAGCGCGTTATGAAAGAAATCGTTTCATTTCTCAAGAAAGAATATAAGGCTGTCACAGGAAACTCTTTAAGCCTTTCTCCACAAGGAGATGTTGATGTTTTGGTGCAGTCGACTTCAAACGTGCGTTCTTTTATTAATGCAAAGAAGTATTATAAGATTGGTGGGATTGATTCCACTGCAGAAGAAGAGAGAACAATCGATGCTAAATTTCAAAAGTTTCTAGAGCAAGGTGGCTGGAAAGGAGCTTCTGATAGCGGAAATGATTAATGGCTCGGTACAGGCTCAACAAAACTCAGATCAAAGCTGAGTTACGAAAGTGTGCCAAAGATCCAAATTATTTTTTATGCAACTGGGCTAAGATTGCTCACCCGGATCGAGGAATTATTCCTTTTAAGACCTACGACTTCCAAGAGCAATTGTTAAAAGACTTTGAGGATTATCGTTATAACATCATTCTCAAATCTAGACAGCTAGGGATCTCAACTCTCTCGGCCGGCTATATAGCTTGGTTTGTCCTCTTTCGTGAAAGTAAGTTTGTTGCAATTGTTGCTAACAAGAGAGACGTTGCAGCGAACGTTCTTAAAAAGATTAAGACAATTATCAAGAAGCTTCCAGATTGGATGATCAAAGCTACAGCATCTGTTGAAACTGATAACGCATATGCCATTTCTCTTACAAATGAATCTTGGGTTAAGGCATGTTCAACAACTGGAGACGCCGCTCGTTCTGAGGGTTTGTCTCTTTTAGTTGTTGACGAGGCGGGGATCATTCAAGGAATGGAAGAACTGTGGGAAGCGGCATACCCAACACTTCGGGGTAAAGGGAGATGCATTGCACTTTCGACTCCAAAGGGTGTTGGTAACTGGTTTCACAAAGAATACGTAAAAGCCACTACCAACGAGAATGATTTTCATCCAATTATTTTGCCATGGGAAGTACACCCGGAACGAAACGAAGAATGGTTCAATAAAGAAACCAGAAACATGAGCAGGACGTCTGTTGCTCAAGAATATGAATGTAACTTTTTATCTTCTGGTGAAACAGTTATAGATCCGAAAGATCTTAAGAAGATAACAGAAGGCTTATGCCCTGCTGAATATCGCACTGGGTTTGATAGAAATGTTTGGATTTGGGAAAATCATAAAGAAGAAGAAAAATATTTGATTACTGCTGACGTTGCTCGCGGTGACGGCAAAGACTCTTCAGCATTCCATGTCATGAAATTATCGACGATGGAAATTGTTGCAGAATATAAAGGGGTGTTGTCTCTGGATATGTTTTCAAAGCTTCTAAATCAAATTGGAAAAGAGTACGGTAGCTGTTTGATGGTCGTAGAGAATGTTGGAGTCGGCATTGCCGTCTTAGAAAAGTTAATCGATTTTGAATATCCAAATTTATATTATTCAATCAAGGGAAGTCAAGAATATATTGACCCGTTACAAGCTCAATATCATTCGAATGCAGTTCCAGGATTTACAACATCTGTAAAAACTAGACCATTAGTTGTTGCAAAATTAGAAGAATATATAAGACACGGCATAATTAAGATTAAATCTGAACGTTTACTTCATGAACTAGAGACATTTATTTGGCATAATGGAAAGCCTCAAGCCTTAAAAGGTTATCATGATGATCTAGTTATGTCTTTGGCGATTGGGTGTTTTGTAGCAGATACTGCTTTTGAGATTAACAAAAGAGAATTGGAATACAGTAAGGCGATGTTGAATTCAATATCAATTGTCAGAAAAGAAGTAGACTTACAAATTCCAGGACAAAGAAATTATAAGAAAGGAAAGAGTCTTTTAGATTCTGATGATAAAAAGAAAAATATTTATTCAGGTATACCAACTTGGTTAATTAGTGGATAAGGGGTAAGACAATGCCAGAGAAAAAACCTAGAAGAATTAGTTTGTTCAGAAGTTTAACAAGACTTTTTTCTGGACCAATTATGAGCTATAGAAGCCAAAGCGGCCGACCTTTGCGTAAACAATATTTTGATCGTTATTCAAATGTTTATAGGTCAGTCTCAGGTCAAAAATTTAAAAGAGCAACATATAATCCATTTTCGAATTATTCAGCCGAAGCGATGGCTAGCCAAAGAAGGCTGGAAAGATATATGGAATATAGAGAGATGGAAGTCGAACCTATTCTCGCATCAGCTTTAGACATCTACGCAGACGAGATGACAAACTTTTCAGAATTGCGACCTGTGTTGAATGTCAAAAGTTCGAATGAAGAAATCAAGTCAGTGTTAACAAATCTTTTTTTCAACGTGTTGTCGGTCGAGAACAATTTGAGAGAGTGGTGTCGTAATGCATGCAAGTATGGCGATTACTATCTTTATTTGGATGTCGACGAGACAATGGGCATTCAAAGTGTCTTCTATCTTCCAGAAACAGAAATCGAAAGATTAGAAGGCGAAGATATGACAAACCCCAATTACGTTCAGTTTCAATGGAACGCACGTGGTTTAACTTTTGAATCATGGCAGATCGCTCACTTTAGGATTTCAGGCAATGATCAATTCAAGCCATATGGTACCTCCGTGCTTGATCCCGCTAGAAGACCATGGCGACAGTATGATCTCATGAAGAATCATATGATTGCTTATCGTGTTGTTCGCTCTGCAGAGAAACGAGTTTTCTATATCGATGTTGGTCAAGTCAGACCTCAAGATGTTGAGCCGTTCTTAGAAAAAGTGAAAACGTCAATGAAGCGCAATCAAATTGTTGATCAAGACAATGGGCGTGTTGACTTGCGTTACAATCCTCTTGGAGTAGAAGAAGATATTTTTGTTGCTGTTAGAGGAAACACCAATGCTACAAAAATCGAAACACTTCCTGCTGGAAATCTTACGACTGCAGTTGACGATGTAGAGCTAATCAAAGATGATTTGTTCACGGCAATCAAGATTCCCCCTTCATATATTTCTAGAAACAAAGATTCAACAGAGGACAAAACGACTCTGGCTCAAAAGGATGTACGTTTTGCCAGAACAATTAAGACAAAACAAGCAGACATTATAGAGACATTAACCAAGATTGCTCGTGTTCACTTATACGTTCTTGGCTTTCGTCATGATGATTTAACAAGCTTTCGTTTGAGTTTGAATAATCCTTCGACCATCTCAGAGCTTCAGGAATTAGAATTGTTGAAAGCCAAATCTGATACGGCAAATGGTTTGTTTGAAAATTTCTTTAGTCGACGCTGGATTGCGGAAAACATTTACGACATGAGCGAAGAAGAATTCCTGCGCTGTAGAAGAGAGATCTTTTCGGACAGAAAATATGACGCTGCTCTTGAAGCCACAGTGGCCGCAGCAGGTGAAGGTGGCGAGCTTGGCGGTGATCTTGGTGGTGACTTAGGCGGTGATCTTGGTGGTGATCTGGACATGGGTGATCTCGGAGGAGAAGAAGGTGCTGGTGAAGAGGCTGCTCCTGAAGCAGAAGACGATATTCTCTTGGCAACACCTCCAGGATATCGTCCGTCTCCTGGAACAAGGATGCGAAAGAGGAAACCAACAGCTAAAAGCACACAGCCTCAAGCGAAAGGAAAAGTTTACAATCCAGTAGCTTCATCAAAGAATGGAGCCGAAGCTAGAAAACGATCATATGTTAGATCCGCAACTCCAGAAATTGGGACAACTAGATCGACACTCCCAGGTCTAGAAGGCATTGCTTCGTTAAGTCGAGGTGTTTTCACTGAGTTAGCACCTAATTATAACCGAGACGAATTTCGCATGGATGATATTGGCAAGTCAACTAGAAAGTTACTAGAGAGCTTAAATATCGAAACACAATCGGAGTCAATGCAAGATGAAGAGACTGAAACACAATAAAAAAAGGAATACGCTTTTTCTTTTTGAAATTTTAATTCAAGAGATGACAAAGTGTATTACTGCAAAAGATGATGAAGGAAAGTTAAATATTCTTTCTATTATTAAAGAATTTTTTGCAGAGGGTACAGATCTTAAAAAAGAAAAAGATCTTTTAGGTAATATTGTTTATTCTGAAAATATGACGTCAAGGAATGTTGAAAGATTAATTTTTCATACTAGAGAAGAATACGCAAAACTAAACTCTGAGTTTATATTTGTACAGCAAACTAAACTAATTAAAGAAATTAATAAACAGCTTGGGTCAAATGTTTTCAAGACCTTTGTTAAAAATTATAAAAGAATCGCAACAGCGCATCAATTATTTAATGCTGAATTGAATCCAAAGCAGAGGGTTATGATTGAGCAAACATTGTTAAATCCAAAGCAGAAGATCGCGAAAGAAGACCTTGTTCATGTTGACAAGTTAGTGTATACAAAATTTGTAGAAAACTTTAATAAAAAATATGCTTCCGAGCTTTTCGAAGAGCAAAGCAAATTGTTGACTTATTACATTACTTCTTTTACAGATAATGGCGTGGGTTTGAAAACGTTTGTTAATGAGGAAATTTCCAGAATTGGCGTTCAATTGAAAGAGTCAATTCAAAATTATGAAATACAAGAAAACTCTGAATTAGAAACAGGAATCGGCAAGATTATTGAAAAAGTTTCAAATTTTTCAAAAACTCCAATTAACGAAGCTATGTTGAAAGATATTATTAATCTCCAGCAATTAATAAGGGAACTAGATTCAGATGCCAATTAAAGTAAAAATAGGGTCTAAAGCAAATGATGACTCAAAAGTATCTATAGAACTGGACATGAAAAAAAGCCTGGACGGTAATTTTATGATTTTTGATCATGATGATATCGATATTGTTGTAATGCCAGAGAAAAAGAAAATTCTAACTCTTCCAAAAGAATTGATTACAGATCAAGTTTATGGAGCGCAAAATAGATTATTTTCGTTTCTTAAGAAAAAAGGTGTTATCGATTTAGGTTCTGTACAAGGTGGAAATGTATATGGGTCAATGGAAGCCGCCATGCTTGATATTGATGGCTCTATAGAATATGTCTTGTTGAATATATCAAAATTTATTGATGAAGAGCGTCCATATTTTAATTTCCTTAAATCGCACGAAGAGTTGGAAGACGAACACTTGACAAACCCAGACAACGAGCACTCTACTGAACTGGGAGATGTCGATCATGCTTCTCAAAAGGGATCATTGAACCCTAGTTACATGCGAGACATTTACGGATTAAACGGAATCGCACAAGGTTATTAAAATGGAGTTAGTGTGGTTTGCATTAGCCTCCTACGGCTTAACGCAAATTTTATGTTTTGGGAAAGTGCTTGACTCAATTAGACCGTCTCATCATTTCTTTTCATGTCCGATGTGTATGGGCTTTTGGATTGGGTGTTTTCTTTTTGGCATAAATGGTTTGACAGAACTATTTAGTTTTGATTATAATGTCATAAATTTTTTGATATGTGGATGGTCAAGTTCCGCAATATCATATGTATGTTGTTCAATTTTTAATGATAATGGAATTCAGTTTTCTTTAAATTCTCAAGGAGAGTCAAACCATGGCTAAAATTACGAAAGATAAATTAATTGAGTTGATTCAAGAATCTTTAGGGGAGTACATGGATGACTCTCCGGGACCTATGGCCGGCGATATGGAAGTAGCAGTGGAGCCTGAGTCTCCTTGCGCCATGGCAGCGGCTGCAGAGGAAGAGGAAATGGATCTTGGGTCACAAGTCGCAGAGCTTAAGGGCATGATGCAGCAGTTGATGGATATGATGGGAGGTCAAGCAATGCAAGAGATCTCATCTTTCGACGCGCAGAAACCAGAGAAGGCAGACGATGATGATGATGAAGAAGAGGGTAAATAATATGTTTGATATGCAAAGATGGATGATCCAGCCAGTGCGCAGATGTCGCAACGGTTGTATATAGACGCGGGTCGCCCCCGCTTAACTGAGGTTTAAAATGTCAAAAAACTTATTAAGAGAATATTATGAACTTTGCCCTGGAGGCATTTGTGACGATTTGTTGACAGAAGCTGAAAAGCGTTATGTTGCAAATGGTGGATTGATTCTTAGTGGTGTTATGCAAAGAGCAGATGCTCAAAATGGAAACGGTCGTATTTATCCAAGAGCAATCTTAGAAAGAGAAGTCCAACGTTATTTGAAGTTGATCAAAGAGAACAGGGCATTGGGAGAATTAGATCACCCAGACGATTCTGTTGTCAATCTTAGAAACGCTTCTCATATGGTTACAGACATCTGGTGGAACGGCAATGATGTCATGGGAAAAGCAAAGATTCTTAATACCCCTTCGGGCCAAATCCTTAAAGCTCTTGTCGAGTCAGGAGTTAAATTGGGAATTTCTTCCAGAGGTCTAGGGTCTGTTAGAGAAAACAGAGGGGAAACAATCGTAGAAGATGATTTTAACTTGATCTGTTTTGATTTCGTAAGTGATCCTAGCACTACTGGCGCCTTCATGATGAAAGAATCAAAAGGCGATAATAACGTTATAACTCAATTGACGGAAAAGTTAGACAAACTTATTTCAATTATCGAGAAAGAAAACGATCCAACTCGTATTGAAAAAATTAGTACTATAATCAATCGACTAGTAAAAGGTGAATAATGTCAATCAACAAGGCGAATTTGAAAAAGTTATTAACGCCAATTATTAAAGAGTGTGTAAGAGAAGCTTTAAGCGATAAGGACTTGATACAAGAGATTGTGTTAAGTTCTGGTGTTTTATCTACTGTTGTAAAAGAAGTGGCGTCAGGTTTAAACGAGTCACGACAGTCTTCAGTTGATTATTCTCAAAGGATATCTCAGTCTAAACCTTCAGAAACTGTAATGGAATCCAGAAGGCAGAGGCAAGAAACAAGAGGTCAGGTGTCGTCACTTCCTCCTCGCAGATCCCCTCCCAAACCATCTACTGATTTTGAAAAAACTCATAACGCTGTAGACCGCGATTACGCAGGGAAAAGAGGCTCATATGGTGCTCTCGCTGGATCTGACCCTGGAGATGGTGGTGTCTCATTATCTTCTTTCGGTTTAGGAGCTTTAACAGAATCAAAAAAACCTGAACCTCCTGTTGGAGGAGTTGATATATCTGAATTAACAATTGGGAGCAGACTCAAATGAGTAAATCAAATCCGGCATATGTTACAGTCCGAGCAAGAGACAAGAACGCACCAGCAGAAAAACTAATTCGAAAATTTATTCGTAAGGTTAAAAAAGCAGGAATCATAGAAGAAGTTCGTGAGCGTACTTATTATACTAAACCTTCAGACCTTAAACGTTTAAAGAGAAAGAGAGCTAAAGCTTTAAGGGCAAAAAGAAATAAAAGTAACAAAAATAATAGTTGAGAAATAATTATTGTACAAGTTTTTTAAAAGGTAGGAATATAAAATGACAATGAGAAATCATAATACTTGGGGTCGGACAAAAGGTCCAAAAAATATTGCTGGCCCGCACGGTACGGAAGTGGCCGCTGTTACTTCAGAACCAACATTTGCTGATGAAACTGCCGGGTACCCGACAGAAAATCAAAGATTTTTACATATCTTGTTGGATACAGACGTATCTGGTGAGAATCGAACCATCACAGTTTGGGGTTTTTCATATGCTTTTGATCGATGGGCACCCTTAACAGACGTCAGAGGAAATGCAGTAGCAACCGGGGCAGTTAATGATTCACAGGTTTATAAGGTGTTTGAAATTTCTGGATGTGATCGGGTTTTGTTTTTGGCGAATTCCGCCATTAATGCTAGCGACTTTTTATATGCGGCTTGCAGCACTTTTTAATTAATATTTGAGAAAGGAAATTTTCCATGTCATCATTCGGTTGGGCACACATAGTAGGATCAGCACTAACGGCTTCTGGCGGTCCAGATCAGGCGATTCAGTTTAGAACAGGCGAAACTACAGTCTCTGGTTCTCACAACCTTATTTACCAGACCACAGACAACATAACGGATGAGGGCGGTACGCTTCGTCTTACCGGTTCGCTGCAGGTCAGTGGAACAATTCAGGCAGACAATTACAATATTATTAATACAACTGTAACATTCCTTTCTGCTTCTGGTGATTCAAAGTTTGGTGATTCATCTACAGATCGTCATCAGTTTACAGGGTCGCTAATGACCACCGGAAAGCTGTTGGTGGCCTCCACCGGATCTGGAGATGCAGCCCTTGAGCCACAATATGCGCTTCATGTGTATAGCACAACAACTGAAAAGCCACAATTGGTTATTGAGAATGCTAATGCTGATGAAGATGGTTCATTCATGCATTTTTATAAGAGCACTTCAGGTGTTGCTGATGGAGATGACATTGGCACCATGAATTGGACAGCAAAGAATTCTTCTAATGCCGCAAAGAATTATGTTTCCGTTTTGGGCGAAGTTGTAACAAAGACAGCCTCGTCAGAGGACGGTTCTTTAAAATTTAGTGTTATGAGAGGTGGCACATCCACTAGTGTGCTAGCCTTGTATGGAAATACATCAGGCGGCGCGGTTTTCAATGAGGGCGGCAATAATCAACTAGACTTTAGAATTGAAAGCAACGGAGAGGATGAAGCGTTTTTCCTAGACTCATCAGCCAATACGTTATATGTTAACAAGGGTGAAACCGCGTTTACTACAATCATTGGCAATGACAATGATGAGGCGATGAGAATCTCAGCAG
>Ga0080013_1004991_pt1 | contig 12693 bp, 12 predicted proteins | sample ETNvirenome_6_85_FD_69236 | JGI IMG/M metagenome (GOLD analysis project Ga0080013, IMG submission 69236) | Marine viral communities from the Pacific Ocean - ETNP_6_85 (SPADES assembly) (version 2) | ecosystem: Environmental > Aquatic > Marine > Oceanic | place: Pacific Ocean | collected 2013-06-19 | reverse complement strand
CTCTTATATTTACCCTTCATATCTACTACAACAACAGCGGGATACTTTAAATCAGCGGCCTGTACTCTTTTAGGATCTCTAGGACCAGCTATAAGGATTGACTTTAATTCATCAGTATCAACTTCCTTTACCGTAACATCATTATCATCTAGATACTTAAGGACCTCCTTAATAGTAACCTTTAAATCACCATCTTCCCAGCTAGTGTCTAAGCCTTTTTTCTCTTCTTCATCTTCCTCAGCCTTCTTCTTTTTTTTCTTTTTTTTACCACCGGCGGAACCTTTACGTGTTTGAACCTTACCCTTCCCTAATACTTTAGGAATTCTTGCATCACCTGGGGCATACCAATCAGAAGAATCTATCTCCCCTGCACCAGGATCAAATCCACTCCCTGTACCTAAAGCACCACCAACACCCGCACCCATATCCTCTTTTAACATCTTAAAAAATAGCCGCTGAAATTTACCACTTGATTCCATTATAAGTATATTTATAATAATATTGTGAAATTGCTAAAGAAGTATATGGAAGAGATCGGAGAAGATCTAGTACTCAATGATTTAAACCTTAAACAGCAACAGCAAAGACTCCCAGCTCGTAAGCATTTTTGGGTAGGGCGGCTAGTGGAAGCTAAAATTAAGAGAAATGATCTTATTTCCGAAAAGCGTAATCTTAAAAAGGATCTAGTTAAGAAGGTAATTGAAGATTCTCCTGTCCGTATCAATCTAACATCTGCAGAATCTGCCGCAGAGAGATATGAATCAGTAGTAAAACTTAATAATAGTATAAAAGAACAAGATACTATTATAGAATATTTGGAAAAGGTAGAAAAGATTCTTAGTAACATGCATTGGGAGATCAAAAACGTTATCGATATGAATAAAATGGAGCAATATTAATGTTAACTTTCGATTATAACCCATCTACACGTAAGCTTCTATTAAAGACAGAGGATTTAGATCTATTTAACCGTGTAAGAGAAAATTTTAGCATCGTAAATGATGCAGCGCGTTACGGTAGACGATACGGTCGATATATACCACCTAGAAAATATGCTATTACTAGCGCAGGAGCATGTGAAATAGGATTATATTGGGAGATAAAAAAGTTTTTAGATAAAAAAGAGACGACTACTAGTGATAAGCTTCAAAAGGTACTAAAAGTAGGGAAAGATATAGAGCTTTATAAGGACTTCGCCTTTGATTTAAGAGAATATCAAGAAGATGTTGTTAATAAGGCACTTAAAATAGGTAGAGGTACATGTGTTTTAGGCACCGGTGCTGGTAAAACCTTTACAACAGCAGCGTTAATTGAGAATTACTTTAGAGATAGTAAGGATAGAGACACATTTAAGTGTATAGTACTAGTACCTGATCTAGGATTGGTTACACAAACGTATGACGAGTTCTTAAATTGTGGTACAACCTTTAAGATAACCAAATGGACAGGTAAGACCAAGCCCGATCTCACTGCTAATGTTATAATTTGCAATATTGGTATTGTTCAAAGCCGATTTGAGCAGAACGACTGGTTAAAGCATATAGATTTACTTATTGTTGATGAGTGTCACAAGATAAAATCATCAAATAAGATTAGTAAGATAGTATCTAGGATAAGAACACCCAACAAATATGGATTTACCGGTACATTACCGGAAAATAACCTAGATAAGTGGTCAATTATAGGGAAACTGGGACCAGTTATATATGAGAAGACGAGTTATGAACTAAGGTTAGAAGATTATTTAGCTAATGTAGCAGTAAAAGTGCTAAATTTAGAGTATAGCACGGTTCCAAGGTACGATACTAATGACAATTACAGAGGTGAACTGGATTTTATTTATGAAAGCCCCTTTAGGAACGAATTTCTTACTAAACTCTGTGATAAATTAGACAATAATACATTAATTCTTGTAAACCACATCAAACATGGGGAGTTACTAAAAGAATACCTTGATGAACTAACAAATAAGCAGGTTTATTTTATTAGAGGTGAGGTAGATGTAGAAGAACGTGATAAAATTAAGAAAATAATGGAAACTGACACAAATGTGGTATGTGTTGCCATAAGTGCTATTTTTTCGACCGGTATTAACATTAAAAACCTACATAACATTATTTTTGCTTCCGGTGGTAAGTCTTTTATAAGGACTGTTCAATCAATTGGTAGAGGATTACGAAAACATAACCTAAAGTCAAAACTAATTATATTTGATGTGTGTGATAGGTTGAGATATGGGATTAGACACTGCGAAAAGCGGAAAGAAATTTATGAAAAAGAAAAAATTAAGTTTACCGAAACAAATATTATTGAAAAATAATAATAACATGTTATAATCATAAAAATGTCGACGAAAAAGAAGAAAGCTAAATCAAAAAAGGACAAAAAACCTTATTATATAGAGCCAAAAGTATTTAGAGAGTCATTGCGAAAATATTATGCAACAGACAATCTAACTGATGATTTAGCAGAAAATATTAAAAAGATTGCTTATGGATTAAGTTATAATGCCTCATTTATCAATTATACATACAAAGATGATATGATTGGTGATGCTTTAATTAAAATGTACTCTGCTTTAAAGAATAAAAAATTTAACTTTGATACAGGCTCTAATCCCTTCTCATATTTTACAACTATCGCCTATCATGCATTTATAAACCGGATTAAAAAGGAAAAAAAGCACCATGCAGCTATAACAAGTTATAAAGAGCAAGTTTATGATGAATATATGTCAAATCCGGAAAATACACATGGACATGTATACGTAAAGCCTCCAGACGAGGAGAATGATTACTAAAATTAATAGACCAAAAGTAGCTATTTTTTCAGATCTTCATTTAGGCGTTCATTCGAACAGCACACAATGGCATAAGTACGCTATCGAATGGGCAACCTGGTTTAAAGATGAATGTAAAAGAAAAAATATTAAAGATATTATTTTTTGCGGTGACTGGCATCACAATCGCAGCGAAATATCTGTCAACACCCTGCAAGTTTCAGCTGATATTTTTGACATTTTATCAGGATTTAACATAATTGCAATTACTGGTAATCATGATATCTACTATAAACATAGAACTGATGTCAATTCATTATCTATATTTAAAAAACGTAAAAATGTTACAATTTTAAATGCACCAGAAACGATAGAAGCGTTTGATCGCACTATTACCTTTTGTCCATGGAACACTAATATTAAAGACGTACCTAATAGTGATGTAATCTTTGGTCATTTTGAGATTGAAACCTTTAAAATGAATTCATATAAGGTTTGTGAAGAGGGCCTTAAAATAAAAGACCTTCTTAAGAAAAGTAGCTTAATTATTTCCGGTCACTTTCACACACGACATAATAAAAAATTTAGTAAAGGTACAATACTATATACCGGTAACCCATTCCAAATGGATTTTGGTGATGTTAATAATCAAAAGGGCTATTATATATTAGATCTTGACACATTAGAGTATGATTTTACTCCAAATAATATATCACCTAATTATATAAAGATATCTTTGAGTGAATTAGTAAGGCAGGGGAGTATTACTAATAAAATAATTAAACTTATCACTAATAATATAGTTAAACTTAAAGTAGATATGAATATCTCACAGGATGATATGGATGTACTACTTAAAAAGCTATCACTACTAGTACCTGAATCGTTAACTGTTGATTATGATATAAATTTTAATCGATTAATTGATGATACGGACACTAAGGAAGATTTATCTGGGATCGATATACCTCAAGCGATTGAAGAGTTTGTTAATTTACTTGAAATCAAAAATAAAAAAGAGATAATAAAATATACTTTAGGCTTATATGAAAAAAGTAAACTTTAAAAAGATAAGCATAATAAATTTTTTATCTGTTGGTGATGATCCGGTAACAGTAGAATTTAACAAAGGCTTACACGTTATAACAGGTAAAAATAAGGATAAACCTGATCGTAGAAATGCTATTGGTAAAAGTACAATAGCTGATGCTATTTATTTTGCTATTTTTGGTGAAACACTACGTGAGATTAAAAAGGACCTTATACCTAATAATCTTACAAATGGTAAAACACACATTGAGTTAGATTTCCAACTTGACTCACCTAAAGGTATTAACGAGTACAAACTTATTCGTACTCTATCACCATCTAAGGTGACTATTTTTAAGGACGGTGTAGATCAAACACGAGACAGTATTAAAAATACAACAAAATATATTAGTCAGGTCCTTAGTGCCTCACCAGCCATCTTTCAAAACTGTGTTATTATGACGGTCAACAATGCTATACCGTTTATGGCAAAAAACAAAGTTGAGAAGCGTAAGTTTATTGAAGATATTTTCGGAATGGAAATATTTAGTATTATGTTGTCAGCTTTACGTAACGAGTATAATGACATTTCTAGAGAACATGATACCGAGTTGACAAAATTAGAAGAAGTTGAAAAATCATATACAAATTATTGTGATCAAAAGGACAAAATTCTTCAAAAGCGTAAAGACAAAAAAGAAAAATATCTTTTTCGTCAAAAAAATAATACCGATGAAAAAAAGAAGCTCAAATATAACCTTAATCAAATACAAGAAATAGATGCTTCGGCCATAGAGGACGCTATACATACACAGCAAGCTCAATTAGACACATGTGACACAAAAATAAGTGAGTACGTTGGTAATATTAGTGCTGAACGTGCACAGGTAACACATGTAAAGGATACTTACAAGAAGATTGGTACCAGTGATGAAAAGTGTCCAGTGTGCTTACGTGCTATAGAAGATCATGATGCAGCTTATATTGAAAAAGAAAAAGAAGAGCTTAAGCATCGTATAGAAGAAATGGTTGCTGGTATAAAGAGCACGCAAGAAAGTTTAGATAAAGCCAGATCCATAAAGCAGAGAGTTAATAATAACATACAGAGTAATAATAATAAAATATCAGAGGCAAAATTACAACAGCAAGATAAACAAAATATATTACAACGAGTAACCCAATTAAACGATTGGCAAAAGGAACTTAAATCAGATTTAAAATCTATAGAGTCGACAGAGACTGATTTTGATACAATTATTGTAGAGAGTAATAAAAGATTAACAGAGTTACAGACCAAGGTAAAAAAGTTTAGAGCTCATTTAGGTAAACTTGATATAGTAAAGTATGTAGTATCGGAGGAAGGGGTCAAATCTTATATTGTTAATAAGCTTCTTGAGTTACTAAACAGTAAACTTATTCATTATTTGATGAGATTGGACTCTAATTCTATTTGTATCTTTAATGAATATTTTGAAGAGGAAATTTTAAATGAAAAAAATAAAGTTTGTTCTTATTTTAACTTTTCTGGAGCGGAAAGAAAATCGATTGACCTGGCATGCTTGTTTACCTTTTCTGATATAAGAAGACTACAGGGAGGAGTACAATACAATATTGCAATTTATGATGAACTGTTTGATTCTTCATTTGATGAAAAGGGTATTGAGCTAATTACTCAAATTTTACAGGACAGGGTAGAAGAGCTTGATGAATGTTCTATAGTTATTTCTCATAGAAAAGAATCAATTAAAGCAGTGACCGGTGATGTTATATATTTAGAAAAGGAAAATGGTATAACACGACGTGTAGATTATACAGAAATTTAAACTATATATAAAGATGATAGGTTCACCTCCCTACCCGCACCCAGTGGTTAATCCGTATAATAATACCAATGCGTCTCCACTAGCAGTTAATCACGCGCCACCGGCTAATAAAGAATCACCACCACCACCGGAAACAACACTCCCACGGTATGTTAATTACTTAGCTGATTATTCAGGTTGTGGTCATTGGAGAATTCTTTGGCCAGAGTCTGTTATAAATATGCGCGGTGATGGAATGTCACAGTCGACAACAGCCATGATAGTTGATCCTAGATGGTATACTGGTGTAAAGTGTGTTAAGGTACAACGACAAGCATCTTCTCAACAAAAAGAATTTATAAAATTCTTAAAGAATATTCAACAAGAGTATGGATTTAAAATTATATATGAAGTTGATGATGTTGTATTTAGAGAAGTAATTCCGGATTATAACAAATTTAAATTTGCGTTTGACACCGAAGAAATTCGACAAAACTGTATTGATATTATTAATATGGTAGATGAAGTAACTGTAACTTGTGACTTCATGAAAAGATTATATCAAGAAAAGACAGGTCAACAAAATATAACTGTTATACCTAACTTTATTCCAAATGGGTGGATGGGTCAGTTATACGATAAAGATAAAATTATCAAAGGTTTTAAACAAAATAAAAATAAGCCTCGTATTTTGTATACAGGATCCGGAGCCCATTATGATGTTGATAATAAGACTGGTGGTAAGGATGATTTATCAGGAGTAAGAGATTTTATACGCAAGACAGCTAAAAAATATCAATGGGTTTTTGTTGGAGCTTTTCCACCGCAACTAGCTGACCTTGTCCAGCAGAAGGAAATTGAATTTTATCCATGGCAACCACTAATAAAGTATCCATACTTTATCAATAGTCTAAATGCACAATTAATGGTTGCACCTCTAGAGGTAAACGATTTTAATAAGGCAAAATCAGATATTAAATATATTGAAGCGTGTGTTTTAGGTATACCGTGTTTATGTCAAGATATGGATACGTATAATTCAGCTCCAGAGCCTTTAAGATTTAGCTCTGTTGATGAATTTGAACAAAAAATTGATAACATATTAAATTGGAAAAATAAAGCCAAATATTATAATAATATAGGCGGGTTAAGATCAATTGGTCAAAAAAGAATTTTAGAGCTTGATCCTAATATCGGAGCTCATATAGAAGCGTTAAGCACCCCGTTTGGTAGTCCTGATAGAGAGCACCTTAAAAAGTGGAATTAGGAACTATACTATTATAATAGATGTAGATGTCATACCGTAACGTTGTTTATAACAACAGGGATCAGTGCATTAATCTTTTTACCTGGGATAAAGATGGTAATCGAGTAATGCACACCTGTTCGTTCGAGCCTTATCTCTATGTTGAAGATAATAGAGGTGATAAAACTTCTATTTACGGTACTAAGGTTAAAAAGAAAAAATTTAATAATAGATTTAATAGGTCTAGATTCTTGACTGATTCAGGTATAAAGCGAGTATTTGAAAATGCTCCACCTCAACAACAATTCTTGTTAGATTTATATTGGCAGGAAAATGAGAAGCCAGAATTTAATACACAGCCACTGAGAGTATGCTTAATTGATATCGAGACATATTCACCTGACTCCTTTCCAGATGTAGATAATCCCACTCACGTAGTAAATGTAATTACATGTTACGATAATTTTACAAAAACATTTCATACATTTGGAATTAAGCCGTATAACGGTAAAGGTAGATCTGATTTAAATTATGTTCACTGTAAAGATGAACGCGAGATGTTTATTAAATTCTTAGAGTATATTGAAAATGATTACCCGGATATTTTAAGTGGTTGGAACTCAGAATTTTTTGATATTCCTTATATTATTGGTCGATTGGAACGTATACTTGGTCAAGAGTATGTAGATAGACTATCACCGCTAGGTAGAGTATACTTTAGACTTATAAGAGGTAAATTTGGTAGAGAACAAAAACGATATTATATTGAAGGTATTTCATGTTTAGATTATCTTGATGTGTATAGGCGTTTTTGTTTAAAACTTAGAGAGTCTTATAAGCTTGATGCAATTGGAGAGCTGGAACTAGGGCAGCGTAAAATTGATTATGGTGATAGTAATCTCGCTACTTTATCTGATGAAGATTGGGATAAGTTTATTGATTACAACATTCAAGACGTTAACCTGCTTGTAAGATTAGAAGAAAAACTACAATACTTTCCTCTTCTTCGCATGTTATCTTATGTAGGATTAACTACACTTGAGGGAGCGATGGGTACCATTCAAGTTATTAACGGTGCACTTTGTATTAGAGCGCGCAATAGAGATGAAATTATTTCTACATTTGTTAGAAATGTAGACACCGGTAAAAATCCTGGTGCATATGTAGCAGAACCTAAGTCAGGATTTAAAAATCATATTGTTTCATTTGATGCAAACTCACTATATCCAAATGTGATGATATCTCTTAACACATCACCGGAAACAAAGGTGGGGAAGGTTGAGAGAACTACTAATGATAAAGTAGTAATACAGCATGTGTCAGGTAAGCTGTTCGAGTTAGACAAACCAGCATTTGCAAAGTTCTTAAAAACTGAAGATTGCGCTCTATCTAAAGCCGGGTTCTTATTTTCACAAAAGAAGAAAGGAATCATTCCAGAGTTTTTGGAATATTATTATAATAAGCGTGTTGTTATTAAAAAGGATTTATATAAAGCAAAACAAAAACTTAAAAAGCTAAAGAAGAATACATCAGAATATATTGATGCTAAGTATGAAGTAGAGAGACTTAATACATCACAAATGGTTATTAAAATTCTTATTAACTCGTGTTATGGTTACATGGGAAATAAGCATGCACCAATTGGTGATGATGATATTGCATCATCAGTAACGTTGACTGGGCAGGCAGTTATTAAATATTCAAATGAGCTTATCAAGGAATTTATTAAAAAAGAGATACCTGAGATCTCTGATAGTGAACTTGAAGGGTGTATTATATACAATGATACGGATTCGTCATATGTTTCTATTACTCCTCTTGTTAGCAAGGGCTTAAAGTTTTTGGATGGTGAAGATATTCATAAGGAAACGTTTGACAAGATTCAAGAAATTGAGGATCATTTAAATCGAGGTGTAGGTGAATGGGCTAAAAAAGCTCTTCTTTCAAAAGATAATAGGTTTATATTTAAACGAGAATGTATAGCTGACGTAGGAGTATTCTTGCAGAAGAAGCGTTATGTTATGCATATTCTTGATGACGAGGGAATTAAAGAGAACAAGTTTAAATATACAGGTGTAGAAGTTGTAAGAACAACAATGCCGAATGCTATTAAGCCATATGCTAAGAAGATTATCGAAACAATGCTTATGACACAATCGTTGGGTAAAACTAATGAATTGTTAAACGAGACGTATGAGATATTTAAAGGATTAGATCCACAAGAACTTGCATTCGTTATGGGAGTAAAGGGTTATGAAAAATATGCTACACAATGCAATCAATTTACAACAACCAAGGGTATGCCGATACATGTAAAGTCAGCATATTTTTATAATCTACTATTAGACAAATTAAACACAGGAAATAAATATGAAGCAATTGGAACAGGCGATAAAGTCCGCTATATGTATATCGAACAACCTAATAAATTTGGTTTGGAAAGTGTTGGTTTTAAATATGATTACCCTAAAGAATTTAGTGATCTATTTAAACCAGACTATGATAAGATGTTTGAAAAAATCTTATTTCAAGCCATAGAGAGGTTTTATGATAATGTAGGATGGAAAATAAGGAAGCCATCTGAGAATGTTACTGTAGAATTATTTGACTTATTTGGTAAATAAATTTTATGGCAGTACAACCAGGTGGATATACCGATAACATTCAAGATGATAATACCCCGAGAGCTCATCCCGCTTTTAATAGAGGTAAAGCTAGGGGGATTTTAGAAACTTTATCTATTATGAGAGACATTATTGTAGGTGTAGATAATGGTTCCGGAACCATTAATTCTCAAGAGATTGAAAAAATTAGAAGAGCTATTGTTACTTATAGAGAAGCACTGGTTCATGCATCTGATAAATCAACTTTCCTATCAAAACAAGCTAAAGAAGCATTAGATGAAGCATCTAAGGTAGCAGATACATTAATCTTTCAAAAAAGATAGTTGCAAAATAAAAACAATTCATTAAAATAATATCATGGCAGATAAAAAAGATAAAACAATCAAAACTATTATTGATCATATTGGCCGAACCGTTGTAGGTGTGGTTGTAAAGGAAGATACAAAAACTATTACACTTAATAACCCGGTCATTATTCATGTACAACCTGACCAGCAGTCAGGTCAATTGCAAGTTCAGTCCTTCCCATACATTTTTATGGAGTTTCTTAAAGACAAAGATAAAAATAATTGGACGTTTACAAAGACATCAATTTGTACCTCGGATGTTGAGCTTGATGAGCGTATCATTACTCAATATGATAATATTAATAACCCAAAGCCTCCAATTCAGTCAGAGCCGGGAGAAGAACCTGAAGTCATTAAGCTCTTTGATGATGACGATGAATAATTTTTATGTTCCTATTCTTTAAACAAAAGCATGAGGTCAGATATGTTAAAAATATTGACCCTAAATATAAAACTGAAAAAGCTGAATATCTCCTGGTAAAGGGTAACAAGCTCCCACCTCTCCTTTTTACTTCAGCTGAAGTAGAGAGAGCTCGAAAAAGAGCAGAAAAAAATCCTGAGGACACGCAGTAGGTTATACGATTTGTGTTATAAATATTTTTACTATGAAACTAACTAAACATACACACAACCCAATCGCAGAAATTGAAAGAGCATTTGATGGCTTTTTTAATCTAACGCCAGTCTTCCACCAATTGGAGGAAGTCTATAAAACAGGAGATCAAGTTCGATTTTCATCGGATGAAGAAGCACTAAGTGTTCAAATTGATCTACCAGGAGTCACGAAAGATGATTTAGATCTTTCCACAGACACTGATCAGCGTGAAGTCTATATCAAGGCAAAGCGCAAAGTAAAAGCCCATGATGGAGAAAAGGAACAAACCTATAATAGGTCGTTCTCAGTCGGAAGAGAGTTTGATCTTAATAAGATTAATTTCACTTATGTCAATGGAGTCCTAGAGGTAGATGTACCTCGCAGGAAGAAAGAAGAATATATTAAAACATATAAAGTTTAATTTAGGGGAGGGTTGATCGCCCTCCTTGTGAGTGACGCGAATAATACGATATTCCTAGCCGTATAAGGTATCCCGTCTTGAGCAATGTCCAAATGGATGAGCAAAGAGAGAGGAGTTCGAGTAGAGCAACAGTAACTACTAGTTAGGCTCAAAAGTTGGAGGTAAAAAGCAAATCCTCCCTCACACTTTTTTAAAAAGCCCTGAAAGGGGCTTTTTTTTTGTTGAAATTCCCGCAACAGCCCTTATAATCTGTTATATGGATAAAGATATTACCAGTGCATTAGATTCTATCGATTCTGTCAATCCCTTTGCGACTTACCTTAATAGTAACACGCTAAGTCGGGTTGGAGAATGGATTGATACGGGATCTTATGTGCTAAACGCAATTATTTCTGGTTCAATTCACGGTGGAATCCCTAAAGGTAGAGTAACAATGCTTGCTGGTGAGTCAATGACCGGTAAATCGCTATTTGTTCAGAAAATCTTAGCTAAGGCCCAGGAGGACGGGCTAGTCCCCGTTATCTTTGATACTGAAAATGCTATTGACCCTGAAGGAGCCGAAAGATTAGGATTAGATATTAGTAAAGTCAAGTATGTTCCTTGTACTAGCATTGAACAAACTCGAAATTCTTTGTATAAGTTTCTTATGTCAGTTAAGGAAAAAGGACTGGAAGGTAAATTTATTGTAGCTATTGATTCGTTGGCTAATCTTCAATCAGAACTTGAATTAACACGTATGAGTAAAGATAGTACTAGTTCTGATATGGGTACAAAGGCACGAGCAATGAAAACACTAATGCAAACATGTACTAATCTTGGTTCTGTTACACAGACAACAATTCTTTGTACCAATCATGTGTATGATGACCCTACCGCATTGTTTCCTTCTATTGAAAAGAATATGCCAGGTGGCAAATCATGCATTTATCTCCCATCAGTGACAGTTCAGTTGGCACGTAAGCCAATGAAGTCAGATGGTGGTAAGACAGTTGATGGTGAATTAGCAGTAGGGCAGAAAAAGTATGCGGGTATTATAATTAGAGCACTAACTCGAAAAAACCGGTTTATTAAACAATACCTTGAAGGTGAAATGTACCTGTCATTTGCTTCTGGGCTTGATCGGTACTATGGATTAGTTGATCTAGCTGTCGGTGTGGGTGCAGTAATTCAAACTGGAGCAACTTATCAGCTGGAAGATGGTAAGAAGCTAGGCTATTATAAGAATTGGAGGAAGGATGAAAAGCTTTGGGAAGATACTATTCTTCCAAAACTAGAAGAGCGAATTAAAAATGAGTGGTCATATAGTAATAAAGAAGAAGAACCACCAGATGAAGTAGAAGAAATTATTGATGAAAAAACTAGTACTGACTCTTAGCGGTGGAATGGACTCATCTGTGCTATTGTATATGGCACAAGATAGAGGTTATAATGAGATACACACGATAACTTTTGACTATGGGCAAAGGCATAAGCGAGAACTTGAGTGTGTTAACAAGCAAATTAATAATTTTAATAAACAGTTTAATGGGTGGTTTAATCTGGAAATTACTAATAAGGTTCTCGATGTAAAATATATTAAGGATATTGCTCCTACTTCTTCATTAACTAATAAAGATATCGATAACCCTGATATTAGTGAGATGGCAGGTGACGCTCAACCTGTTTCATACGTACCGTTTCGTAATATGATGTTTTTGTCTATTTGCTCTTCGTATGCTGAAGGCGTAGGTGCAGATACTGTATGGTACGGTGCTGCGCAAGTTGATTCATTAGCTGGTTATTGGGACGGTAGTGAAGAATTTGTTGATACAGTTAATGGTGTAACAGCTCTTAATAGAGAAAATAGAATT
>Ga0080013_1002852_pt2 | contig 12695 bp, 23 predicted proteins | sample ETNvirenome_6_85_FD_69236 | JGI IMG/M metagenome (GOLD analysis project Ga0080013, IMG submission 69236) | Marine viral communities from the Pacific Ocean - ETNP_6_85 (SPADES assembly) (version 2) | ecosystem: Environmental > Aquatic > Marine > Oceanic | place: Pacific Ocean | collected 2013-06-19 | reverse complement strand
GGATTCTGTTTTGACGCACCGATACCCGATCCGGAATCCGGCTGGTGCCGGTTTGGGCGCCGATACTCGATCCGGAATCCGGCTGATGCCGGTTTGGGCGCCGACTTCAGGCCTGATTCTATGGTGAAGCCCTGCCTGGCTCTGGCCGTATTGACCACAGCGAGGCAGGACCGCAGCGCTCACCCCTTACCATACCCTTGGACGGCTACGCGAAACGCGCCACAGGGGCCCTGACGAGCCCGGGATCGCACAAGAAATTGCCCCCCACAGAGCCCGATCTGGCCAATAGACAACGCCAAAAATCGCCAAAAATCGCCAAAAATCGCCAATTTCGTGTTGTCTATTAGGCCAATTTCGTGTTGTCTATTAGGGGATTTTGGCGTCAGAGCGCTTCACCGCCGCGCAACACGGGCAAACACTGATTAGTTTTCGTTTCATTTGAAAAAAAAGTTAACGAGGTTCAACCTAAAGAATCATTTGCTTATCAATATTTGTTGTTGACGCATTGCGCACAATGGTTAGCTTCTGGTGAGCAAACAACCAGTCGATAGGGATGGCGATGAGCAAGATAGATTTGGATTCCTTCATTCAACACGTGGAGAATCGGGGGTACGGCTTCGATGCGTCCAGCAAGACGCCTCATCCAGAGCTCCGGGTCGAGGTTATGGACCGGTTTGAGAGCCAGTGCAAAGAGCATATTGCCGCCTGGGCCCGCGATGAAGTGGGCTGCACGCTAATCCCAGATCAGTTGGATGATGGGCCAATCAGCTACGACGCAGAATGGGGGGGTTGCGAGCCTGGACACCGGTTCAAGGTCCAGGTCCATGGGATGGCACTCGAGGACCTGTGGTGGATGCTCAACGAGCATGTTGTCTATAGCGACTATGTCGAGAGAGATGTCTCATCCGGCTACAAGAATGGCCCCAGGTACTCTACTCAGTCGTTCTCGCTGGAGATCTACGCGCAAGTGATGAGCGCGGAGCAGGTTGATGGGGGCCTTATTGTCGAGATGATTATCTCCTCATTCAAAGACGAGGATGCCGGAATGTCTTGGGGCGAATGGGTTGAGGGGGGATTCGCGGATTGGGATAGCGACAGATTTACAGGGGGTGAAGAATGGCACTGACGTTCAAGCAGCCGAGAATCGGCATGAATGCAATCATGGGGAACAGGTACATCAACCCTAAAAGGTTGAGAAAGGACCTGGGCTTGAGCTGCCGCCAGGTTGGGGAGAGGGTTGGGTGTGCGGGCTCTACGGTGGCTGGATGGGAGACCAGACGCCGTACTCCGAACGTCATTGATGTGTGGAAGTTGGGTGAAGCGCTGGGAATCGTACAGCAGAACATGGGAAAGCTCTGCGCGTACTGGGCGCTGGTGGAGGATTGATGGCCTGGGAGGTTGATGGGCCGGACAACCAGGGATTCATTAGCCATCGGCTGGTGAGCACCTCGTTGTCTATTAGCGAAGAGAAGTCCGACTACACCGTTCTGGACGGGGCGGTTGTAGTCGGCAACTTCACTGAGCTCTATGAAGCGAAGGGGCTCGCTGAAGACATCGAGACCCGGTGGTGCATTGAGAATTTCAGCGTTGAGTGGGTAAATCCACTCACCGGGAGGAAGTTGAATGTGTGGCGATGATGCTGGATGGGAGCGCTTCATATCGTTGAAGTTGCCAGGAGAGGGTGTGGCCATGGGTAGACCCCGATTCAACCGCTACACGGGCGGTGCGCGTCTTCCCTCGAAGACAAGGCGATACCTGCAGTTGGTCTCGAGCATTGCCGAGAAGGCATCATGGGGAATGGATGTCCCGATCACCAGGGATACGCCAATCCGGCTGACAATCACTGCCGTCTATAAGCGACCTCAGACGAAGTTCAGGAAGAAAGACCCTGAAGGAAGGATCATGAAGACTACCAAGTCTGATCTGGACAACTTGATCAAGAGCATTGGAGACGGCCTCGACGGACTGTGGACCGATGACGCCCAGGTGGCGGAGATCAGGGCGACAAAATGGATTGGAGCGATCAAGGGAGAGCGCAAAGACCGCACGTCTGAACTTCCCTTTGTCCAGGTGGACGTGGATGTGTGGGATGCTGCCAGTTGACTTGTGGCAATGGGATGAAGAGTGGACAGAGCTCTACGTGGAACGCTCCGCAATAATGGAGCACGATGGCTGCCTGGACCGCAGGGTTGCAGACTTCAAAGCACAGATGTGCGTGAGAAAGATGGAGGAGAGACATGAAGACATGCGAGACATGCAAGCACGGCCCGAACCCAAATCTGCGACTATTCCCACACGCGGGAAACAGCGGGTGCAACAGAATGCTGAAGATAGACCGAGCATTCCCGAACTTATCTGATGAGCTTCAGGACAGGGCCGAGGCACTCTCGACTGGAATCATCATCTACCTCCAGACCGTCTGGCGGGAAGAGGTAGTGAGCGATTGTCCCGGGTGGCAGGAATGAGTGCAACTCCTTCATACAATCTCAAAGCAGTGCCGCTTCACTCTGTCAAGAACCTGTTTGTTTCCCATCATGCATACGGTGGATCCGGAAGCTTCGGAACCTATGTGTTTGCCGTCATCGAATCAGGCAATCCTATTGCCGCATTCATATGGAACCCTCCGCCTCCCGGTGCCTCCAGGCATGTTTGCCCTGAAGCCCCCCATGCTGTTCTTGCCCTTAGCAGAATGGTTGCTGTTCCAAAGAATCAAAGGAAACTCAAGCATATCAGCAAGCCGCTCCGTCGACAGATGAAGCATTTAATAGATAGAGGAAGGTGGCCTGTCCTAATCACATTCTCCGATGAGGGGCTTGGGCACAATGGATTTGTTTATCAATGCAGCGGCTGGACTCCAACCCATCGAAGAAAGGCTCCCCAGTATGAGAGGGGGGGGGCGAGAACCAGCACATATGCCAACGGAAAAACAACGACATCAGGACTGACAAAGATCGGAAATTCTTTCATTCAGCGATGGGAGAATTGGATTTGCGCGCCCGGAACAGTACAAGAGCACATGTCTGATAGTGGCTGGATCAGAATTCCGATACCCGGAAAGGTATGGAAGAGCGGGAACCAGGCATACCGATGGACAAACAAGGGAACACAATTGGATTTGATATGAGGATGGGCTCTCTGTTCAGCGGGATCGGCGGCCTTGAGCTGGGCCTCGAAGCAGCCCTCGGTGCAGAGACTATCTGGCAAGTGGAGAACAACGCATACGCCAGGCGCGTGCTGGAAAAGCATTGGCCGAACACCAAGAGGTACGAAGATGTGGGAGAAGTCGGACGACGCAGCCTTGAACCAGTTGAACTTATTTGCGGGGGCTTCCCATGTCAGGGAGCGAGCAACGCGGGCAAAAGGAAGGGCCTCGAAGACGAAAGGTCGGGCCTCTGGTTCGAGTATGCCCGAATCATTTGCGAGCTGGAGCCCCGATGGGTGGTTGTCGAGAACGTCCCTGGATTGTCCAGCAGAGGACTCGACCAGGTACTCGGGTCGCTGGCCTCGCTCGGGTATTCTGCTGCGTGGGACTGTCTATCAGCAGCAGCGGTCGGTGCCTTCCACGTCCGCGACAGACTCTTTATCGTTGCATGGAAAGAGATGGCCGACGCCCATCTCGAGGGATTGGAAGAGCGGGAGAGTGAGCGACGAAGTCTTCCACCGAAACTCTCGTCCGCTATGCGAGCACGTGGAGAGGGGGGAGCCCACTGGTTCACTGAACCCAACGTGGGTCGAGTGGCTAATGGGGTTCCCTCTCGCGTGGACCGACTTAGATGCCTCGGGAACGCCGTAGTCCCACAATGCAGCTACGTCATTGGGATGTGGCTGCTTCAAATCAAGCAATGGCTGGAGGAGCAATGAGCTGGAGCAAAGAACTGTTCTCATCGAAGAAGCAGGACTGGGCAACCCCTCAGTACTTGTTCGATTATTTCAATGACAAGTATTGCTTCGGACTCGACGCCGCTGCCACTGCAGGGAACTCGAAGTGCGAAAGATTCATCCCTCCAGAGTCCGATGCTCTCAGCATTAACTGGGCGGAAGAATACCCCGATGTCCACGCTGTATGGCTTAATCCACCCTACGGTCGGGGAGTCGGTAAGTGGATGGAGCATTGCTACACTATGGCGCTAAGGGGTCACCAACTCATCGCTGCACTGATCATGGCGCGCACGGATACCAGGTGGTGGCACGAGTACTGTATGAAGGCCCAGCAGATCTATCTGATTAAGGGAAGAGTGAAGTTCATTGGCTCTGATGGAGTTGCCGGCAATGCTGCGCCCGCCCCATCGGCTGTTGTGGTTTGGAGAAATCCCCCACCGCGAAGCGTTCGCTACACCCAGTACAGTCCTTCTTTCAGGTCTTGCCGAGTACACCCGACCGAGTCATGGGCAGCGATACAACGCAAGGATGGAGAATACGAGCCACCGAAAGAGGAGCACTATCGGGTGCCACGGAGATTCAATGGATGAGAAAATCATAGCAAGCGTGAGCGGCGGGAAAGATTCGACCGCCATGTGTCTCCACTTGCAAGAGCTTGACCTCCCCTTCCGGCCTGTGTTTATGGACACCGGATGGGAGACTGCCGAGACGTACAGATATTTGAGGGAGTACCTGCCTGAGCGCATCGGTGAAATCACATGGTTGCGCTCCGAGGTAGAGCTCACGCCAGAACTGGAGAGCGTTGCTCTGGACTTTGAGCGTAGGCTGGGAGGGTACTCGTCAATGGTCAGGCTAACATTGAAGAAAGCGATGTTTCCAAGCAGGCTCCGGAGATGGTGTACTGAGTACCTCAAGACACAGCCGATGCGGGACTTCATGCGTGAGCTTGATGATGATTACATCAACGCGGTTGGAATTCGTGCAGCAGAAAGCAAGAGCAGGTCGAAGCTCGATGAGTGGGAGTTCATGGAGTATTTCGATTGTGATGTGTGGCGTCCACTCATCCGATGGTCTGAGCAAGATGTGATCGACATTCACACCAGGCACGGGATTCGGCCCAATCCTGGCTATTTGACTGGTGCCACAAGGGTGGGTTGCTGGCCATGCATTTACGCGGCAAAGAAAGAGCTTCACCACTTCTCCAAGGACACGGAGCGTTTGCAGGTTCTTGAGGATTTGGAAAAAGTTGTTGGAGACTTGGCAGAACAGAAGGCTGTCGAGAAGGGTACGTCTTTGAAGGAGCGGGGCCACACCCGGCCCGCATGGTTCGTAAATCCTTTTCCCACCAGAGACCCCGTTACTGGCAAGAGGTCCGGTGACTGTTGGCCAATTCGCAAGGTTGTTGAGTGGGCACGCACCAAGCATGGTGGCCGACAGTTTGAGATGTTCTTGCCACCAGAGAGGGAGCGTGGATGTATGCGGTGGGGGCTATGCGAAACTCATGGTGAATGAACGAAAACTACTGGATGTGATCACTGAGAAGGAGGCAAGGGAAGTTGTACGATACACTATCTTATTGGAGCAAGCTGGCTTATGGGAGAACGCACTGGATCTTATGCATGCTTTAAGCATGGAGGGGGCATTCCTGATCAACGGCTCTCCGCGCATTGACGACCCAGAAGGGAAGAGATCTCAAGAAGAAGCAACAGCGACGGGAGAAATGATCACGGCCTGCATGGCTACGGACTGCGATGAGATGGAGGCCATATGCTCCAATGTCATCAACTATGTAAAGAATGGAAAGAAGCCAGAACGGTGGACTACTGCGGAAACGCCCGGGAGAGCCCGTGAGCGCTACCAGGAGTCCAAGTGCGACAAAACATATACCCAGGCCAACGAAGAGGCCGTGAAGGCCCGTGAGGAGCGAAGAAAGCGCCCTCCACCGAGAATCGACGTGAGCAGTGGCTCTTATGAGCGAAAGATGATGAAGAGGCTGAGGGAGATTCCATCGGTGAGGATGGCTTTCGCTAAGGAGATTGGAGCAAAGGTTGCTGGGGAGCCCCCCAAGGCATCAAATGTTCTCTGCCCTGGATGTGGTAAGAAGAGCATCTGGTTCTATATTGACGTGGACCGCATGACTACGGCGAGATGCAACCACCAGAATTCATGCGGATATTGGGGGTCACTGTATGACCTCGCAAGAGTAATCAACTGAGAGGAAGAGCAATGACACAGAGAAAATGCGGCAAATGCGGAGAGCCGGGCCATAACGCCAGGTCATGTCCGACGTTGTCTATTGAGTCTAATGAGAAGCAACCACCACCCAAGGGCAACCCGACCCTTGTAAGAGCGCTGCACGCGGCACAGTACGAGGCTGATCGAATCGACAAGGACTCGAAGAACTCGTTCAGCAACTATGACTACACCAGCGCAGAAAGTTTAATGGCTATGTGGACTGAGATCTCCGGAAGGCACGGGCTGTATCTGATCCCTGCGGGTCTCAACATTAAAAGCACACCAGGAGAGGCTCCAATCCTTGAGACGACCTGGGTGTTGGGACACTTGCGGGGAGAAGAGAGGGCAATCCATATGGACTGGCCTATAGTCACCGGAAAGGGAAAGCCTCTCGACAAGGCTGTAGCCAGCGCTCGCACGTCAAGCCTGGGATACCTCATTCGAGATCTGCTTGTCGCGCCAAGAGTCCACCCAACAGATGATATGGATCATTCTCGATGGAGCCAGGCCGAAAAGCGCAATCCGCCCAAGAAGCCCGCAGCCAAAAAGAAAACGGACATAGAGCATTTCTGGGAAGCGATAGAATCTTATGGATATACCCAGTCCCAGATCAACGGGTATTGCCACATGAAGGGCGCCAAGGTCCCCCGCGCAATGTCGAGAGATGAGCATGTCAGAATGCTTGAATGGTTGATCGATCCAAAGGGGAGATCAGCACTCAAGGTTTATATTGATTCACAATAGGAGAGAGCAATGCCAGCGAAAGTCACCATACTTGGTCGCCTGACCAGAGATCCCGAAATCAAAGAGACGCCAAAAACAACAATGACCACATTCTCAATAGCCTCAAACAGTGGATACGGGGAAAACAAGACCACGAGCTATTTTGACTGTGTGTGCTTTGGAAGGCGCGGAGAAGCCTTGAGCAAGCATGCAGGCAAGGGAAAGGAGCTCATGATCAACGGCGACCTGACAACCCGCACGTACAATGGTCGAGACGGGACGGAGAAGATGAGTCTCAATGTGAAGGTTGATGACTGGAACTTCACGGCTGATGGGGGCGCACAGAAACAACAGGAGCCGCAAAGACAGGTCTCGACTTCTGTTGCAGACGAGATGCCCTTCTGATGGCTACAAGCAATGACATGGAAGTATCTTTCGCGCAATATGCCCAGACGTGGATAGAGGCTGAACCCCTCAGGGAGCGTTTGGAGCACTATTCCGCTGGCCGGTTTCGTCTGCTTGTCAGGGAGCGCTTAGTCGTTCTCGAAGTGGGCGAAAGGGCGGTATCGTGTTGCACTACGGGAGACGATGCTTCTAAGGATGTAGTCTTATGTTTTGGCCGTTGGGCCGCCAAAGACGTAGACTGCTGAAAGAGTAAGGGCTGGGGGCAACCCACCCCCAGCCCTAGAGCAATGACTTTGAGCATGCCCCAAGGGGCAGCGCTATCATAACCTATGTGAGGCTGGCTGATGGAGTTGAATCGAATTGCTGAGATCTGTAAGGTTTCATCCGAAACATGGGAGCCTGGAGTCTGGGCTTCCTTGGATCGGAAAAGAGACCAGGTAGATAAAGATGGGAACGTAAGGCTACACGGGAAGCCGTACGCCAAGATCACCAACGCTGTGAAGATCTTGAGCGACGACACCCGGTGGAACGCGCGTATCCGGTACAACGAGTTCAAGAACACCGTTGATGTGGACGGGACCGAGATCATTGACGAGAACGAAACGGGAATCGCCCTGTGGCTGGACCGGGTCTACTCTCTGGATATGAGCACATCGAAAGTTGCGGAGGCTGTTCGCTATGTCGCAAGGAAAAACACATGCCATCCCGTGCGGGAATACCTGGATTCACTTCGGTGGGACATGTCGTCCAGGGTGGACAAGTTATTCGAGAGCTATTTTGGAATCATTCCAAATGATTTGTATGACGAGATAGGAAAGCGCTGGCTGATTGGAATGGTTGCAAGGATATTTGACCCCGGATGCAAGGTCGATACTGTTGTGATCTTAGCTGGCCCCCAGGGAATCATGAAGAGCACCGCCCTGAAGACGATGGCGGTCAAAGACGAGTGGTTCAGTGACTCTGCTCTCGACATGAGATCGAAGGATGCCTACCAGGCCCTCAGCGGGGGAATCTGGATTTACGAGTTGGCCGAACTCGCATCTATTCGCCCAAGAGACGCCGAGACGGTCAAGGCCTTCCTGAGCTCACGCCAAGACCGGTATAGACCGTCATACGGTAGAAATATGGTGACACGCAAGAGGCAGACGGTATTTGCGGGAACAACGAACGAGGCAGAGTTTTTATCTGACAACACGGGCAACCGGCGCTGGCATGTCATTAAGTGCGGACATGTGAACATTCCAAAGCTGCACGGGGATATCGATCAACTGTGGGCCGAGGCGGTTCATCTATACAAGTCGAACGAGCGGTGGTGGTTGGATGCTGGCGCGTCTCATGACTTGGAGGAATACCAGCAAGAGTTCCGGCAACAAGACTCCTGGGAGCATGCAACTGCTCGGTGGTTGGCAGGCCAAACCGGTCCATTCACCGTTTGGGACGCGCTGGAGAAAGCGGTAAGCAAAGAGGCCCAGAACCACAGCAAGTCAGACTGTATGCGGATGGCCGCAATACTTAGAAGCCTGGGATGCGTGAAGGGCACCCGCACGCGGATCAACGGGAAACTCCTGTATCCCTGGCTCAAAAGCGAGCCGCCTACTTCAGAATGAAGAGCCACATAAGAGCCATCGTCACAACAACGATGGCGAGCATGATTACGTCAGCAGGTTCAAGCCTCATCCGTTCCTTGGCCCCGAAAATCGAATCACATCGTCGAGCTTGCGATCGATCTCCATAAAGAGCTTGTCTCGCTCTTGGTTGTAGTTGTCTATTACTTTGTCGTACCTGGCTCGAATATCCGCCTCGCGGGCCTCATACTTTGTGATGAGTTCTTCAAGCTGCTTTTCCCAGCCCTTTACCATTTGAACATGCCGCTTTTCGTTTTCATGCCGAACAGATTCCATCCGCTCAACCTGCTGGTCCTGCCGCTTTTCTGCCTTCATGTGCATGTATACGAGAAATGGAACCAGGCCCAACGTATCCAGGCTTTGGAGGAACTCCATTTCCATTGCCTTATTCCTCCGTATCTATAAGCCCCTCCTCAGGCGCTTCTACCTGGATCGGAACTTCTGGCTCAATGGCCTCTTCTGGGATTGTTACGATCGGCTGCGTGTCGATCAGTTGGCCGCCTTCTTCAAGTTGAATGATGCGCTCAGCAAGAGCGCCCCAGTCGCCCGTATCGTAGTTGGGGGGGTCGGCAGCAGCAACCATGGTGCATGCGGTAAATAGCAATACAAACATCTAATCATCCCCCTGAATTTGCCCCTGCCCTCGGGAATGCCCGATCAAGGATTGTATGGATCTCTTTTGCTGACTCTTTAGTGGCTTCCACATCCTGCTGAGTGGTTGCCATGTCCACTTCCATGGCGCGTATTCGGTCTTCCAAATCGGAGATCTCACCCGTTAGCCAGATGAAGACGGCCCCGATAGGAATGGTGACCGCCCCGGCTCCAGCCGCAGCAGCGGTCTTCGCTTCCATTAACCCTCCTCAGGCTCTTCGCTTGCGACCTCAGGCTCTTCGCTTGCGACCTCAGGCTCTTCGGGCTCAGGTGGCTCGTCTCCAGCCAGGCAAGCATCCTCAACAATCGAGATCCTGGCCTCATGATCTAACACTTGTGCCCCGCCGTACATCAGCGCAGCGATAAGCCCGGCAGCCCCGGCTCCAACCTTCTTATCCATGTCTACTCCTCCTCTCCATCTACAATATCAATGATCAGATCAATCAACACACCAATAACCCGGCGCTCCGCCGCCTCTCCGAGACCTGGTATGTCGAGCTGGGCTGCTATGAGCGTAGTAAGCCACTCTTTTCGAGCTCCTTCATCATCTGGAAACAATGCCCCAGCAAGGGCTACCGCTCGGGTGATGATTCGCTTTCTGCGCGCTTTTCGCTGTTGCCTGGTCACAGCCATTATTCCGCCTCAATAAGCGTGTACGTGAACCACTTCCAACCGCGCTGCCTTACCTGCTTTTGGCAGATCCTCATGAACTCCTCAAAGCCCACGGGATCATTGAGAACGCAGCAGCCCGCCGACCAGTTCGTGTTCTTCTCGCTGACACGAGACGCAGATGCACGATGGATATTGATTCCCATCCGTGAACCTTCTTTCACTGTGGACTCATCATAGTCCACAACCTCATCCATGTTCCCGTCTCTGTATATTTTGAGCGGACCCCTCTGTACAAGGGCTGTGTACCCCGTATGAGACCCAATACAATAACTTTTAGGGTATTGCCCAGGCTTAACTACCGCAGTCGCTTTCTGGCCAAAATCCTTGGAGGCGGTCTTGAGGTAATAGGTGCCAGGATCTGTTGTGCAGGTGAACATGTTCTGCCGCCACTGCCCCTGAACCTTGTAGGCCAGGAAGATTCGGTCGTCGAACTTTCCTGCCTTCCGATTCTTGGATCGTTCAGCAATGATGTTCATATCCCAATCACCACTCGTGTAGACCTTGTATCCAAGCGCCTTGACGCGCTCCAACAGGGGTGGAAGCATTTCGGCCATCGCTATTCTCCAATCGCCTCTATGGCGGATTCAATAATGCCAGTGAGCTCTCGGCGGGTCGTGTCGTTCCGGTCCACGTCGTCCCGGCGGTCAGCTGGGATTGTCATGATCACATGAATGGCGTTCTCGTGAAGCTCGCCATCGGGATCGGAATAGTCGGCAACGACAGCCGAATCAATAAACACGATCGGGTTACTCATCAGACATACTCCTGAATCCTGAGGCGGGTGATGGTTACGGCCTCGCTTCCGCCGCTTGAAGCGTTCTTACAAACGATGCCGATCCAGGGCCCCGGGTCTCCGCTGTTGACGTTGTAAAACGTCGTCGTCTCAGCGGTTCCTCCCGTATTTGCTTGAAAGCCGGTAGGAGTGACATAGGCCCGGAACGTGTCGAGGCCGGCGGTTAGATTCTGGTCTCCGTCATGGCCTCCGGCTCTGAACATGCCCTGGCCGATGTCCACGATCTCCAGACACCCTTCAGTGTCGTCTGAATCGCTGGCGACGGCTGCCGAAATCTGGGCGCCAGAAGCCAAACCGCCCCACGTGCCCTTGGCTGCTTCCGCCCTGTACTTGTAGGTGCTGGACGCGCTCTGTCTATACATCGCGTAAACGAACGGCATCTTTGTAGAGGTATTGTTTCCCACGTTTCGAGTGAGCCCGACTCCAATGAAGGAATTGTTGTTGCCCAAGGTCATTCCAGTGAACGATATCTGGGCGCGAATCCTAGGCATAAACTGAGAGGACTCACGGGTGAAACTCGAGGCCGCGACCTGAAGGAAAACCCTGGTTGTGCCTGTGGCGCTTCCTCCGAAATCAATCTCCAACCCAGTCCCGTTGGTAAAGTCGGCGCTCATGCTTCCGTTATTCTTTACGTGTAGCCACCACGATCGGCCGTCGACTGTTTGCTTTGTGTCGTTCGCTAGCGCGGTGGTTGTAGCTGCAGTCAGGTCCAGGTCGAGGACATCAGTCCAGGCAGGCGTGTGCGATGAGGCGATCTGAACATCTACCGTTACCCGGTCGGTCGAGGTAAAACCGCTAGCATCTGTTACGGTTAGCCTGCAAACGTATGCACCCGAAGCCGAGGCGCTCATACTGGTCAGGGTAGCGCTTGCACTCGTCGCCGAAGTGATAGAGGCACTGGCTCCAGATGGCTGGCTGACGACGCTCCATGCGTACGTGTAGGGCGCGGTTCCGTCACTTGCGGAACCCGATAGGGCTTTATCGTTATTATTGCTCTGGGTGGAATCGCTTCCAGAATTGGCCCGGACGCCTTGAGACGCGGAACCACCAGAGGACTTTGTCCATCTCCAGACGCCCATCTTATTGACGCCCCGCTTCGAGCAGTACCGCAATTGTGCAGGTAGAGGACTGGCTCGCGACAAAGATCGAGGTCGCATAAGTCAGGCCTGGAATCACCGGCTTATTGTCCGGGCCTCGAATAACGAAGACCGCCCCAGAGTCGGAAGGGATTCCGATCTTATTTGTCCCCACCGCACCAGCATCTGCCGGAGTCTCAGAGTTTGGAACCGTCACCCATGCAGCCGCAGAGCTAACGACCGTGACACGGCAGACCCAATTTGGAAGCTTTACCTCCTGCCAAGCCGTGCCGATACTCGATTTTGAATGAATAAATGGAACCTTTGTCACGTTGGACAAGTCAATAGCAGCCATGGGAGCCTCCTGAGGCGAGAATATCAGAGCGGGTCGATTGCCGCCAACGAAAGAACGGTGTAGCCATCTCTGAAACTGGGAGAGCAACTCAGGACCATACAGGGCTGATTAATATACCCATCTCTGGTTGAGTTGGTTCGACCTCCGAAAATCGCCGAGGTCGTAACGTGAACCACATCGGTGGGGGCGAGCCCGGCCAGCCTGAGCCCGGCGCACCTGATGGTGACAAGCTCTGGAAGTTTCGGCCCCCAGAGTCCGACCCGTGATTTGATTTCGGGTCC
>Ga0080013_1004987_pt1 | contig 12698 bp, 8 predicted proteins | sample ETNvirenome_6_85_FD_69236 | JGI IMG/M metagenome (GOLD analysis project Ga0080013, IMG submission 69236) | Marine viral communities from the Pacific Ocean - ETNP_6_85 (SPADES assembly) (version 2) | ecosystem: Environmental > Aquatic > Marine > Oceanic | place: Pacific Ocean | collected 2013-06-19 | reverse complement strand
ATCATTTTCATTTTGAAACACATAAATTTTATCAAATAAAATTTCATTACATTCAATTATTATATTGACTGTTTCGTAAAATTTATTACGTTTTGTGAATGTACAAAGTAATTGAGTTCTCATATTATTCATCACCATATAAAGCTAATAGAGAATCTAACTCTTTTTGTCTGTTTTGTCTTTTTTTATCTGAAAGGTCTGGATTATCTAATTGAAGTTTTAATATTTTAATCCGTTTCATATCTAATATCTTGTTCACTTTTTTTCTAGCATCATCAACAACTTGTTCTTGTTCTTTATCTTCTTGAAGTGTACTACCATAATAATCCTGTGCTTGAAACTCTCCTATCATATAACTGTAATCATCCTCAGTCTTTCTTCTTTTAGCTCCACCCCTACCCCTACCAGCTGGAACATAGATAGTCATCGTTTGATTGAAAGGTGGCATTTTAAAATCAACTTCATCCACACTTTCTGGCAATTCAACACCTTTTTTTGCCCAAAAATCTTTTACCTTTTCATAATAATCAGGATCTGCTTCTATACCTTTAGTTTTATCACCCTTCAAATACATAGTAATTGTTTTCGAATCTGGATGGTAATAATTATGAGCTTTCATAATAGCATTTGTTTCAAGAGTATCTGCATTTCTAATGAGATATTCATGGTATGGTGGAACACTTCCATTTTCTACGTTTTCTCTATGATAATTTTCTATTAATCTTTTTCTCTCTGATTTATATTCATCTTGTAATCGTTTTTCTTCAGGATTTTCAGCAAGTTTCTTTCTAATAGAATTTAATAATTTATCATTAATTAATGAACCTTTAAATTGATTTACAGGCCCAGCCATCAAATCCATATTTGAAGTAGGATCATCATATTTTGCCTGTAAAGGTTCTAATTCAGCAATTACTTTTTTATCATAATCAGTTAATTGATCTTTTCTCTTTTTCATTATTTCTTGTAATGAATTGCCATCCGCTGGTTTTTTTGCTTTTAGTGATAATCCTTTAAACTTGCCTGAGTCCACCACATCACTTTCAGCAGTTGAAAATGGAACTCTATGGTCAGGCTCCATATGACTAAGTGGCAGTGGTTTTCCTGTAACTGGACTTTTAGCATCATTTTTAAGATATAATTTAATTATTTCTCTAGCTCTTTTGTATCCAGGTGATTCTTTATCTAATCCAGGATATCCAGGTTGACCTTTTTTTAGTTTTGTTAATTTTGTTAAATGTCTCGGAACTGCCCCACCTTTTGCAAATCTTTTTATTAGAGTTTCAAATTCTTTTGTTTCTAAATTTTCTTCTAAATAATCTATAGCCTTATCTAAAGTTTCATCATTTACTTCTCTTTGAACTATATCTGGATGTACATACGGTTCTTCATTAAATTCTTCACCTTTTTCTTCAGCTTCTAACCTTCTTTTATCTTGTTCCATTCTTTTTTCTGTGAATGTTTGTAAATCTTTTACATCTTGAACTGATGGTGAGTTAGAACCACCACCACTTTTTAAACGAACTTTATCTTTATTTTCTAATATAAAATCTAAATCTTCTTTTAAATCCTCACCAATTTTTATTTGTTTTTTTGTTTTTTTAATTTTTTGTTGACGCTCATTTTTATCCTCAGCATCTTTTTCCTCAGCGTCTTTTTCATATGTTGATTTAAAGAAATCTTTGGTAGCTTCTTTATCTTCTGGTTCTTTTGGTTTTTCAGGTTCTTTCTCAGGTTCTTTCTCATCACCAACAGCTACAAGTTTTCCATCTACATTTTTGTGTGTTATACCTTTTTCATCTTCTTTTCCATATCCAACTCGTTTCCAAACAAGACCAAGTTTCTTAGCCTTTTCTTTGTCTTTATCTGATAAAGGTGTTGTATCAGCTTCTCTCAAATTACCCATAAACTCAACAATGAATTGTGGTGGAAATTCTAAATCATTTAGACTATGTTCTAATTGAGCCATATGTAATGGATTATCAACGTCAGGCATTCCGTCATTTACTTGATATGCCCATTCTGTTAATACATCGTCTATTATTTCTGAAATGTGTTCCATATATTATAACCTATCTTGAATTGATTGTAACTCACCCAAATTTTTACCCATTTTGGCTTTTGTTAAATGACCATTTCTCTCTAATATTTCTTTAATTTCTGTCAAAGTATCTACTCCGTCTGAATTATTGTAATCTATCGTGAAACTATCGTAGCCATATAACACTAATTTTGTTTTCTTCTCATATAAGTATCGTTGTAATTCAATTATCGTTTTTATATTACATTCTGTTTCATACGATTGTAATAGATAATTCAATAATTTACTACGATTCATATCTGTATAGTTTTTCTTTATAAGTTTCCTCTTATAAATATCAGTTTCTATGAAATTATCTCTATTATATTTACTCCACAGATTATTTGTATATTCCTTTGTTTTTTTGAAAAATGGTATAGATTTTGCTATATCTTCTGTTATTCCGCCATATAAAATCTTGAATGTTATTTGTTTTGATTCTTCATATGTACACCCATAGAAACTTGATAAGTATTCGTGTACAGATGCTTGCGGGAATTTATATCCAATTAGACTACCGATAAGTCTAACATGGTATGCATCGTAATCAAATTCTACGAGATAGTCATTTTCTGGTATGAACGCTTTTCGTTGGTCTTTTGTTAATGCTGCGAAGTTTACTGAACCAAATGAGTTAGATGGTCGTCCTGTTGATGTCCATAGATTGTATTTTGTATATAGTTTTCCTTCTGATATATGTTTCCTTACTCTTTCATCAAATATATCACATACATCATTTGACACACATATACCATTCTTTTCTATTGAGTAGAATGCTGATGATACTTCTCTCGCGTATTGTTGTTCTTCTAAATTCATAGTAACTGACATCTTATCACATAATTCATCACAATATTCTATGTGTTTAACCATTGGTATGATTTCGTTTAATCGTTTTGCGTTGTAATATTTGTTATGAAAGAACTCATAAGCGTTATTTCTGACTACACTATCGTCAAATGGTTTATTAGTTAAAGACCACCATTCATAATTCATATCTAATACATTCTTAAATGGATATACAGACAATAGTGTTTTCATATCAGGTGTATAGATTAGTTCTGATTCTAACCATCTATAATCTTCTAATGATTCACCACAATCTGGATGATAATTACATATCATTTGACTATCTTCATCTATTTTCTTTACATATAGCATAGATAATCCATTATTCTTGTGTAATGGATGTAGATATGGGTCTGAAAATATAGGTATTACAATATAACTCATAGTTTAATTTACAACCTTTTTATGTTAAAAACAAGTGTTTTTTTAAAAGTTTGAGTGCATCGTGGTTGTAGGTTGGACTGAAACCTCGTCCATTAGAAGCCTACTATTTACTGGGAAATCATAGAGCTCTAAATGACCGGCTGTTCTTGCTATGGCCCAATATTGCCCAACAACTATTAAAAAATATATACTATTTTTTCTAAGCGTTATTGTTGAAGAATGTTCAGTATGTTCACTTAATGTATATGAGGATGATCCATATCCACTACCTGTGGAGATGGACCTAAAGTTGGTGGATCGATTATTTACGACACCTCTTGATGTAAATGGAAATCTTATTTTCAAGTTATGTGTACCGATCCAAGTAAAAGATAATACTAAATTTATATATTGCGTATCCTCAAGCCATCCCGAAATTTTAAGTTCCTTCATATAAGGTAAAAATGAATTAAATTTCTGATCGGGTGTATCTTTTAAATTTAATGATTCTAGTACTTTAGGTGATAAAACTGTCAACGCTGGGTTGATATTCTTATAATAAGTTTTTTTAACTTCCGGTCTTGTTCTAAATTGTGTTTCTAATGTAGTATACCATCCATCAGAACCTATATTATGTGTAACTTTCATTGTTTGAAAGAATACATTATTTATATATGCAGCTGGAAGATAATCAACTCTAAATATATCACCGGGTTGTATTGACGCTATCCCATATATAGTCAAAGTCAAAGTCATTGGTAATACATTAGGTTTTTTTTTCATTATAATTTCTTGTTTTAATCTTGTCTTATAATAATCTGAAAAAGTACTAACAACTTTAAATCCTGTTTGTTGCATACTTTCTATTAATCTATTAATAGCTTCATTTCGTTCTCTTTCCGCTCGAGCCTCTTTTGATTCTGCTGGTGCACCGGTATCTAGAGCTCCTACTATTGTATTACCCCCACTATAAAGGGGCCTATTTATCTCATCAGTTGGACTTCTTACGGCTGTAATATTATATGATTTGTCGGATAATAACTGATGTGCGTTTTGATATAACCGAGACAATGATGCATCTTTGTCATTGGCTGCAGCTCTCTGATTACCTCTATATGCACCCTCAGATGGCCAATATCTAAATGATAGCTCACTCTCGCTATCATTCAATGCCTTTAACGATAGTGCCGTATCAATAGTTTCTGTAGTTGGGAATGATTTGTCAGCTGGACCCATACCTTGTATCGCATACATATCACCTATAGCTCCGGGTGGTAAAGTAAAGTTTATGTCGTACCCTTTAACTATTGAATTTGATGACATAATGTTAAATGTAAATATACTCTTAAAATACGCATTTTCTTGTTTTGATGAATCGTCTGGGTCTTCAATATCACCACTTTGATTAATAGAAGTTTGTACCTCTGGTGTATTATTATCAACTACTATTAATTCTGAATCAGTTTCTCCTGATACTACTTTCCAATCGAATACACCATCAGAGTCTTTATTTATTGTTTTTAATATCTCAATTATTACTTTTTGTACATTACTATTATCTTTAAACGCTTTGATAATTATATCACCATTTATATAAATTTCTCTGATTGGTATTCTTTTTAAAGCTTTATCATGTTTATTCTCTACAAAATTGGCATCTTCAGGATATTCTGGAACTTTCTCTGCCTGATAACTATATGACCCATTTCCACCATCATCCTTTTTAGGGTCAGCATCACCCCACCATTTAGGTAAAAGAAATGCGGGTGGGTCTTCTGGTGCACCAGAAAGTGCCCTTTGTCGTTCATAGAAAATAGTACTATAAGTTGTAAATGAATTTGAAGAATCTATTCTTACTTGTAAGTTGTTACCGTCCTGTATGTCATCCACACCATTACCGAATCCAAATTGAGAATTTAGTATATAATCTTCAAATAATCCCCAAGATATATAAATATCATCTGCATGAAGACTACTTATATAAACACCGGTTCTAATTGAATTATCTGTCGGTGTCAATTTTGTATTTCCTATTTTTACTTGAGCTAATGCTGTTAAGTTCCTATTATAATTATCTAAATTATCTGTACTTGTATTGTTATCCGGTATAGTTGAAAATTCCACATAATCTTCGAGTTGTGGGTTTATCTTACCTCGTTCTTGTAGAGTTGGACCAACACCCAATATTAAAACTATATGGTCAAGAATGTTCTGTATTTTACGAGTATCTGATTGATTCACTTCAAATGATAACAGGGCACTGTTCTTTGATGTTAGTTCAACCGAACACTCTACACTTCCATTTTCTTTTATTTTAGCATCATAATTTGTAACTATTCCTTGAATTACTTCTAAATTACCTTGATTTTCTGTAACGACACCTTCTTTTTTATTAGAATCTAATGGTTCACTATATAAAAATTCTTTTATATTTTTACTGTCAATTAAATCTTTTGGATTATATAATGTTGAAGTATCCCATCCAAAATCTACAAATATTTGAGCTCCTGGTCTTAGAAAGAATTTATTGTATATTTTATCAAAATCATTAAAATTATGAACTTCAAAATTTATTGTTGTCTTTTTTATAACACCGAGTGTTCCTTCAGTTGTAGATGTAACTGATGTTATACCTGCGGGGGGTTTAAAAAACTCATTAGATTTTTGTTGTCCTGGTGTGAGTTCAGAGAGAGCTTCTTTACTCGTATCACCGGCCGAAGTACTACTCTCATCATGTGGTATAAAGGTTAAGGATTCGTTAGGGTTTTTATTATTCTCATAATTTAGAGTATGGTTATTGACTACATATATTTTTGTACTATAATCTGTAATATGCTCAGTAGTTTTATGTTCTTTTACATAATACTTTCCATCTTCTTCAATAACAAATGAACCTTTATGTTCAAGTGCGAACTTTTCGGCGAATTTACTTGCCTGCTCTTTAGCTTGAGTATCAGATAAATTGTATTCCTTGACTTGCCAGGGTTCAAATGGATCAAATTCTTTTAAAGTGTCCGTATACTTTTCTATTTTCTTATCTGTAACACCAACAGCTGTCCACATTCTTACAAATGGAGTTCTTGATGATAAATCAGCAATCAGTTTATTGTCTGTTGTTTTGAAATTACTTTGGAGAGATTCACCTGCTTCTACTTGACCAGCCACACGCTGTCTATCTTCAAGTTTTTCTACAACCTTTGGAGCTATGGGAGAACCGAATAATCTTTTATTTATCATTTTTTAAAACCCTTTGGCGTTTTCAACTGATACTGGTATCCTCAATGATGTTCCTGCTGGTATATTCATTGTTTTTAAATGATTAACTCTTGCTATGAACCACCATAATTGTGGATTTCCGTAAAACCTTTGTGCTAAATTATCACACCTATCACCTTCCTGTGCAATAAAATACATATCATCATTTCTTTCTGGAACTTTGTTATAAATAGTAGTCTTATATTTTGATTTATTATACTGTTCTTCTTTATTTACTTCTGTATTATCATATCTTCCCATTTTATTCTACTCCTGTTCCTATGTGTCCTGCGGCTGTCTCTTCATTAGTAACTACCGGATGATTTAATCCATAAAATGTTTCTTTTGCGGCTTTCTTTGCAAAATCAAGACTTGGAACTGTCGTATGAATCACTTGATATGATATCGCTGCTTGTACATATTTAGGAACTCGTTTACCTGCTTCTGTTTCCCATGGTGATTCTGACGGATATGTATATGAAAGACTTTTTATAAATCCAGTCAGTTCAGCATTGTCAGTACCGAATAATTCACCTAATCTAAATTTAGTTAGTGGTGGTTTCATTCTTAATTTGTCACCCAATTTAATATCTTTTGCATACTCTGGATAACACAATGATGTAAGTCTATTCATTTTTTGATATATTGATTCTAATTCAGATGATGTTTGTGCGAATAATTTAAGATTGAATGATATATCTCTTTCTGACCGAGCGTATACATAAACTGGTTCACTTCTTCCTAAATAATTTGTTGGATCCCAGGTTGGTGATATATTTTCTGTAAGTCCGTCTATGTATGCTCTGAAAAATATGTAGGTATCATCTCTTAAATCTTTAAAATAGAATGGCATTCCGTTTTCTTTTGATTCTATATTTACTTGAGTATAGCTGTTGGTGTAAAGACCATTAGTTGTCGCAGACGTTACGGCGCCTGGTTCAAGTGTATCTCCTTTTATCATAGATGCCAAAGTCATTTTGTCACCACTATTTTTATAATATTTCTTAGGAGCTCCGAATCCAAGTGCATCTGTTGCTTTCTTCAATAGTGATAGTCCGGTAATAGGTTCAGATGCTCCAGTAAATGTTTCTGTTATTTCATCTTTTCGTCCTACTGCTGGAATACCGCTTATATATTTACCACCATCATACCAAAGTGGGTCAGTTCTATCTACTAAAACATTTGGTAATCCTTCACCGAGTAATCTTCCACCTGTAGAGATGAGTGTAGATAATGGATTTAATCCGTGATGTTTTTGAGCTCTTCGTTTTAAAGTCAATTTACCTGTTACTATATCTTTTTCAGCTACAACATTTATTGGAATGACAGTATGTAAATTTTCTTTTGCCATAAATAATATACCAGATGCAGATGTTAAATATTTACCTATTCTCAACGTATCAGTTAAAGCTCTTCCTATTGGTAAATATCTATTTCCAGAATTTAGTAATCTACCTCCACTAAAACTACCATCCGTTTCTGGAAGTTTACTAATAATATATGGTTCTCCTTGTGTCAATCCGAGTGGGTTTCTTGATAACCCTCTCACATTTGGAGCATTATCTCGTATACTAAATGTAGAATTAACATTTGAACCGTAAGAATACTGGGGTCCTTCAATACCTTTAGATGTGTGGTTTGGATTGTATAAATCACTCCAAGATGTCTCATTTGGGCCTTGTGCATTGGTTGTTATGTCAGATATTAAATTACCTAAACCATCAACAGTTCGTATAGCTATTCCTGATACGTTCAGGTCTTCTCCGGGTGGAGCTACAATATATTTATCATAAGAAGTTTTTTGTAATGGGAACCCACCTCCTGATGCTATACCTCTACTAAGATCACCCACATTTCCTGATGTTAATATTTGTTCAATAGATGGTACATCTAGTGCTGACATCGGAATAAACTTTGAAGATGCATAAGTAGTTGATGCATTAAATAATCCACCCATTGGGACACCCATTCCTTGTTGAAATACACTTGTACCATTCAACTCTAAAAGTTGTGATTCTCCATCTGGATACATATTCTGTTGGAAATATATAGTGTCATTAAAAACATCTGGTTGGGTAAACTCATAACTACCCCCAATCCCATACTTACTTTTTGACGAATCAAATGTAAGGGCTCCATAATTAACACCAATAGTTTGAGTTTGACTTAACTCTTGAAAGTTTTGTTGAAAGAGTATATTATCACCAAATGCATTTGGTTGAGTGAATACGCCACCACCTATTGTTAATGTGCTCTGTAGAGGAAATAATTGAGTTTGATTTAATCCTTGAAAGTTTTGTTGAAAGAGTATATTATCACTAAAGGCATCTCCTTGAGTAAAATCACCACCACCTATTGTTAATGTACTCTCCATACCAAATAATTGAGTTTGATTTAACTCTTCAAAGTTTTGTTGAAAGAGTATCTTATCAGCAAATGCATTTGGTTGAGTGAATATACCACTAGGTCCGTAATTACTGGTCATAGTAGTAACATCAGTATTGTTAAACTTATTCATTCCTTCTGTAAATATACTTTTTAGATTTTCTAAACCCAATATGTCTCTCCGTTATGCGTTCATTCTAGCTAAGAGAGAATCCATTTCGCGCGCAAACAATTTAGCTTGTTCCCTCGAAGTTTCTTTGTGTATTCTATTCTGTTCTGCTATAGCTTCTACAATTTCATTTGTGTGTAGAATAGTTTCTGATCCGAAAGTTCCTGTACCATGAGCCAACGCAGCACTACCATCTGCTGGTGTAACTGACATTCCAGGTCCTAAATGTTGAAAAGGTGTTATGGCTTTTATCATACCGAATACTGTGGCTGCTAAGAGTGCTCCCGCAATAGCTCCTGTTCCGAAGGTTGCTGAACCCATCTTAAATGCCATTATCGCAGCATTAGCTAATGCCACTCCTATAGATATAATTTTCCAAGTAGTCATAAGACTAATTATATTATTAATAATATTAGGTAAATTAGATATAGTTGATACAAAAGATGTCGCTAAGTCTCTCATCTTACTCATTCCCTCTGAACTTTTCATCCAGTCAAGAAATGTACCAGCTGTGGCTTCAAGTTGTGGGCCTACGATGTTAAGTAATTCCGCACCTAAAGCTTTTACTTGATTTATGATAGCTGTTAGGCTTGACATCGCATCATCACCGGCTATATCAGCAAATGATTTTTGTGATTCTAATTTACCATGTTCACCCACTAATTTTGCCATATCAGTAGCTGATACACCTATCGCCTTAGCAATTGCTTCTCGTTCTAATCTATTTAATTTATTAAATTCTGCTTCACCACCAGCTTGTTTTACTACTTCATTCATCATTCCAGTTAAGTCATCACTTAATGCAAGTTCTCTTGCCTTTTGGAGATTTATATCTCTACCTAACATTATTGAAGCTTCTATTTCACTATTAAGTGAACTTTGGAAATCAAGTAATCCACCAGCTATACTATCTACCGTAGATAAACTCAATCCAAGTTTTTTCGCTTGAACAGCGGCGTCTAATATATTCTTCCCACCATCTTTCATATGTTTAGCGAAGAAATCTGAATTAGCTGCTATATCTTTTATGACCGCTTGTGGTGCTACATCATTTGCTACAGCTAAATGATAAGCAGATTCTGCTAATTTTTCAGCTTGTTTTTGTGTCATGTTTCCGATTGACATTAAAGTACCAAATAAATTCGCACCTTCTTCTGTAGTTAATCCCATAGCTATAGCTGAATCAGCTATATGTTTTGACATACCAGCAGATTGAACCAATCCAAATCCCCACTCTGATGAGAGTGTATTTGACATAGATATTGCTTCATCTAATCCAACTCCAAGTTTTGTCATTTCAACACTTGATTGGAGTAATGTATTCTGTAATACTCCTGATTGAGCTCCAGCTACACCGAAACTTTTACCTAATGTATCTATTTTTTCTGCGAAGGCTAATGCGAGTTTCTTTAATCCCATAAATATTGTAACTAATAATCCACCCTGAACAACTTGACTCATTAAAGCACCTTTTGCTTTTTCTGCAATAACACCGGTGGCATGTTCAACTTGTAATCTACGTTTTTTTCCTTTAAGTAATACTCTTTCACCTTTAAGTTTATCAAATACACTCCTACCAGCTAACTTGTCAGCAGTTCCCATTTTTTTTGCGTTTTGTGTTAACTCCTTCTCTATATCTTTGAGATTATTTTTTACTTTAGCAACCTTTAATATACTTTTCGCCTGATCTGTAGCTTGTTTAGAAGAAATTAATCCATTTTCAACGGCTTCTTTACCCTTTTCAATAAGGGTATTATACATATTAATTTCTTTTTTAAGTCCACGAGTAACCTTTTCACCAGTACCTTCTCGTTCTTTGAGTAACTTATTTAAGTCCTGTTGTAAACTTTTTATATCTTGAAGTTCTTTTTTATTTTGTGTAGTCATTGACTATTCCTTAAACAAAATCACTTAATTTAAATTTGTCAAGTTTAACATCAGTTCCATAAATATCACTATACGCCTGTTCTATATCACTAACTGAATTATTTAAATCTATTAATGCTGATTTAAGTTTTTTACTCTTTTTTAATTTATTTTTTTGATTAGGTTTTAACTTACCAATTATTTTGGATAGTTTATCAAAAAATCCTTCTGATAAAACATTTTCATTGTTCATATATGATTGTTTCTTTGGCATACTGTATTCTCCATTTGATATAATTCATCATATATAAATATCAAAAATATTAAAAATTATCGTTTGAATCTTGGGTTAGTTTGTGGTGTTAGATTTGATGTTTTCTGTACTTTTTCTATTTGTTTATTTTCTTCAGTTTTTGTATCTGATAGTTTTTTATAATAAAATTTACGCAGGTATACAGGCATGTTATACACATCAAAATGAGTAAATCCATTACTGTAATATATTAGTTGAAATATTTCTTCGTGAAGTTGAGGTTTGTGACTACTCGTCAGGCCAAAAAAAGTTGGTAGTCATCGGTATATCTACCTTTACTACATCGCCTCCTATTTCTATTTCTTGTTGAAGTTCAATATCAGGTGAAACTTTTGATATTTCTCCTCGTAAGAATAATGAATCTCGTGATAACATATTTTGAACAAATTCAGTTATCACTGGTTGTGTATCATCTCTATCAACAGAAACGATAGTATGTCTTAGCCTTGTAGTTAATTCAGGTGTAACTTCTGAACCTACTTTCTGTAAGTTTTTTAGTTCTTGTTCTATAATTCTTTCTTCTTTACCTGTTAATAGTTTAAAAGATACTTTTCGTTTAGATATTGGTAGTGTAACTTCAAATATATTACTTGATATTTCTGTTTCAAGTGTTTTAAATGGACATTCGGCGAGATTAAATGTATGACTGAATGTATTTCCAGTAGTTGGATTTGTAATCTCACATTCATATTCTGGACCATATGCCAAAACACGAGCTGCTACCATTACTGCATTCTTGTCACCTAATATTAAATCATCTACATTAACTCCTTCTGATAGAATCAATGAATCAAGAAGTTTATCTATCACAATACCCTTTTTGATAAGATTCTGTGATGTAAGAATATCTTCTTCTCTCGCGGTCATATATTTAAGTTCTATTTTACCTGACGATAGTGGACTTTCTTTTGGATATACTTTACCTTTACTTGGTAAGTCAATTACTTCACTATGATATTGTTTATCTGCCATTTTACACCTCCATACTTCGTCTAAACCAACCGAAGTAAAATCTATCTTGTTCTGGTTTCTTTGTTACTAAATCTGAATAATACTTAACTCTATAAGCTCTTACTCTTTCTACTTCAACACCGTTCATAGCTTTTACAGTTGCTGGACCCATACCTCCATCTACATCTATATCTCTACCTTTGTTGTTAGCTGCTCTTTGTAGAATTTTGACTGCTGTTCCTCTACCCATATTCACACACATATCAAAGAATATATGCCATAAGTTTTCTGGTAGTGATTCAACGCGATTCTTATCCCAATAATCTCGTTTATATATATCTTTCGCTTGTTCTCGTGTCAGATTCTTTATATCGACATCAGGGTAGAATCGCTTTGTGATACCATAATTGGTTTCACCGCCCAAATCACTTGGGTCATTAACATAACCACCTTCGTGTTCTAGAACC
>Ga0080013_1004986_pt1 | contig 12699 bp, 18 predicted proteins | sample ETNvirenome_6_85_FD_69236 | JGI IMG/M metagenome (GOLD analysis project Ga0080013, IMG submission 69236) | Marine viral communities from the Pacific Ocean - ETNP_6_85 (SPADES assembly) (version 2) | ecosystem: Environmental > Aquatic > Marine > Oceanic | place: Pacific Ocean | collected 2013-06-19 | reverse complement strand
TGAAGCAATGGCGTGTGGCGCCCCTAATGTAATTTGTAATTATACTACAAGCTACGAACTAGTAGGAGCTGATAAACCAGAATGCCCCGATGAAATGTTATTACCTCACGGTCGTGATGGTGGTGGTGAAATGATTATCTCCGACCGAGGAATTCTTGTTCCTTATAAAGACCTAATGTGGGATACCCCTATCCGAGCTGCTCCTATGCGAGCATTATGGGATGAACACGAAGGAGCTAAAGCCTTCAAATATTATTATGATGATAGAGAAGCTCTTAAAAAGGCTAGTAAAGCCGCACGAGCTTATGCAAAGAAGCATTATGATTGGAGTGTTGTAGGCAAAAAATGGATAGATTGGATAAAAACGGTGAAAGTATGAACTGGACTGCACATTTAGATATTGTAGTATTTATAATGGTTTTCTATCCATTAGCGGTAGAATATTTCTTGTGGAGATTAAATCAATGAATCTAGTCTTTGATTTAGATGGGGTTATCTGTTCCCCTCCTTCGGGGTTGGCACCAGTTCAAACAATATTATACGAACACTGCTTACCTTTAGCGAATGTAACTGAATTTATGCAATGGTTAGAAAAGAAAAATCATCATATTACTATATGGTGCTCGAGGTCTAATGAATTAGGAACCAAAATGGCTACAGAGCAATGGCTCAAAATACATCAAATACCCTACGACAGATTGCTTTTTGACCGCCCTAAAGAACCAATTTTTGTGTCAGATACTCCTCCCAATGCTAAGTATTTTAGTGACTGGGGAGATAATGGGATAGTTTCAATGTTGTTTGAAGAATGGATTAAAGAGGTAAACACAAATGCTAGGTGATAATGGGCCTTTAGTACGCGTTAAATGGCTCGACGCTGTAAATGAAAGAGGGTCTAATAAAGTAAATATTGAAGAACCTAGCGAACACCTTTCATATTGTGAGACAATAGGGGAAATGACTGTCTCTGACACGACAGCTACTGTAATAACTTATCATTACACCGATTGCGATGGCGTAGATTTTATATGCCTCCCTACTGGTTGGATAGTTGAAATACAGGAGCTAGAATGGAAAGACAAAGATTAGCATTCCGTGAATTTGGAATACCAGCCCGCATTGCTACTTTCAATAGTAAAGAAAGCGGAGATGCTCTCATAAAGGAATGGACTGGGCGCAAGAATTGTTATGTAAGTGTATACGCTTTTGATGAAATGAAGGGTAAAAAGGGCACAAACTACGACAGTGCTATTATCGAAACTATATGGTTTGATTTCGATGATGATGAAAATGTTACGAATTGTTTAGAAGATGTGCGCAAGCTTTATGCAGAGTTCTGTGTTCCCAAAAATCTCACACCCCGCATATATTATACAGGTGGTCGCGGATTTCAATTGAATATCGATTTCCCTTATTTACCACTTCCCACTCATATAAAGCGAGATGCCATCCGTGATTTTTTAACTCACTTAAAAACTAAATATAAACTTAAAACTTTAGACCAGAAATGTATTAATAATAGTGTGGTATGTTTACGCAGAATGGTAAACACCCCTTATATTGATAAAAAGACTAACCAAAAAAATGGTCGTTACTGTATACAGCTAGAAGTAGAAGAAATGTTAGAATATACAATGGAAGAAATAGAAAAATTATCTGAATGGCCTCGCACTCGTTCTTTTAATATAGATAGAGAAAAAAACGAAGGGGCAGCTAAAGGATTATTACAATATGTATGTAATGCTCTTAAAATAAAATTCACATCCACTAACACCATTCCCTATTTACTTGATGTTATTAATGAAAGTGACGATTCTCATAAAAAATATACAAAGAGCCGAGTTACTGGATTTGTGTATCCGGTCCGTCCGTGTATAAAAAAGGCAATCCAAAGAGCTATAGGAAAGGGCACCAATGATCACACCGCCAATACAGCGATTGCGGCTGAACTAATTAATGCAGATTGGAAAGACCAAGATATTGCTTTTGTTTTCAGTTCCATTTATGAAGGGGAATCAGGAAATAAGTGGGGTTGGTATAAAGATAATGGTGAGGTGGGATTTCAGATTAAGAACCTCAGAGCGAAAGCTATAAATAGATTTAGTAAGAATAGATTAATGCAGTATAAAATTTGTAGAGACAAGTTTTGTGCGTGCGGGAATTAGGTGAAATGATGGCAACGAATGAAGAAATGTCAGATAACCTTAATTGGTTAACAACGCAAAACAGGAACCTGCTTAGCAGAATTCAACAACTAGAGGGGATTTTAAATGCCGTTCAAGAGCGAAGCCCAGAAGCGTTATCTTTTCTCCAAGAAGCCCAAGCTCGCCAAGAAATGGGCGAAGAAGTACGGGTTGGGGAAGAACTTACCGAAGAGGGTGAAGAAGAAGACACGAAAGAGGAAAACTCGGAGTAAGAGGAAATAAATATGGCTAAAAAGAAGACAGTTAAAGAAGAAGTAAAAGAAGAGCCTGAAATAGAAGAATCTGAAGTGGAAGAAGTAGTTGAAGAACCCAAACTAGTAAAGAAAAAGGGATATTCAGCCAGCTCATCCACACCTTTTGTTGAAATAGAAGAAGAGACACCTCCTCCGAAAAAGGAAAAGGTAACTCACCACGGAGTATAATTATGGCTATTACGGGAGTTCCAGAGACGCCAGGCGGTCTGTCGTCTAATTCAGCAGACAATGGTAATCGAGTTTTAGTAGATTATAAATGAGCACCTATAATTTACATTATGCCAGTTGTCGGCAAGCGTATCCGTGGAGCGAGCGGCGCCCTTGCTTAGAAAAGCAAAATGAATATATAACTGAAAACACACTCTTATTTACCTGAACGGAATGTGAAGCAATATGCCCTCGATTAAAGACTATAAAGATATACACAAAGGGAAAGAATGTCTTCTTTTGAATTGTGGCCCTTCCCTTAATGATTATACTCCCGAAGAGCTTAGAAAAGCAGCTGAAGGTAGAATTGTATTTGCTGTTAAACAATCATTTCTTAAAGCTCCTGATATTGTAGACCACCACTTCTGGAATTGCTGTAATCTACCGTTACCTGATGAAAAGGGTGTTCACTACAATTATGATAAAATAGGGCATAAACCTATGGTGTGGGCAAGTAGCAACTTTTTTTTAGGGATGAGATGGAGTTTACAACAACACATCTATTTTTTCTTTAAAGTAACAGAAGGTTTTACGCGCTGGATAGATACAGTGGCCGTTAATCAAAATTTTGATGATTACGAATTCGAAAAAATGCCCTTTCATAGAGCGTGTGGCCCCGGTATAATGTACGAAACTGTTATTTTTGCTGCAGCTTTGATGGGGTTCAGTAAGATCATCGCAGTAGGGTGGGATTTATCTCAAGATATAATGCCTACGGGATATAATGCAGGGAAAGAATACCCCCATTTTTATGATAACGAAGTGTACAACCCCGGTTTTATAATGGCTAATGAAGTTAAACTAACTTGTGAAGCTTCACAGCCTTTATATAACTGGCTGCTATCGAAAGGTATTCGCTTAGAACTTGCTTCAGATAAAAGCAATTTGTACAAAGGAATCCCAAGAGTGAAACTATGAAAATCTACATAATAGCTGAAATAGGAATTAACCATAATGGAGATATGAAAACCGTTAAACGCTTAATTGATATGGCTGCAGTAGCCGGATGCGATGTAGTTAAGTTCCAGAAAAGAAATCCTGATGTTTGCGTGCCAGAGCACCAGAAATCTGTAATGCGGGACACTCCGTGGGGTCGAATGACCTATCTTGAATATAAACATCGAATGGAGTTTGGAAAAGATGAATATGACGAGATTGATGTATACTGTAAAGATAGAGAAATTGCGTGGTCAGCTTCTGTGTGGGATAATGATAGCTTACAGTTTATACTACAATATGATGTACCTTTCATTAAGATACCTTCTGCAATGCTTACTAATATTCCGTTAATTAATGCAGCTTCCCAAAGTGGTAAAAACATAATACTTTCTACAGGAATGAGCACCCAAGATGAAATAGATAGTGCTGTTAATTTACTTGATTATAATACACAATTTAGTAGATATAAATTTTCGTTATTGCATTGTAATTCTACTTATCCTGCTGCATTAGAAGATTTAAATCTAGTCCGAATAAAAACTCTTAAAGAAAGATATGCCGATAAATGCGAAATAGGTTATAGTGGTCACGAATTCAGATTAGGAACGAGCGTAGCTGCTATTTATCTAGGAGCTACTATTATTGAACGTCACATCACTTTAGACCGTAGTATGTGGGGCACCGACCAACTAGGGAGTGTAGAACCACAAGGGCTTATTAAGTTAGTGCGTGGCATTAGAGAATTAGAAATAGCATATGGTGATGAGCAATTAGGCCCTACAGAATCTGAACTAGAAGTACGAAAGAAATTGAGAGGTTAATATGTGGTGGTGGAACTGGAACAATGTAAAAAGCGACTGTCATCATATGTTTGCTAATTTTAGTGATGATTTAATTTATAATAATCGCATCATTTATCAAACTCTACCTCATTTTAAAAACTATAAAAATAAATCGGTATTAATTATTGGGGGTGGAGGGTCCACTAACGATATGAACTGGAAAGATTTAAAAAACTATGACTATATTTGGTCTGTCAATCATTTCTACAAACATCCCATCCTTAAAGATACCAAGATAGATTTGGTAATGATGATGGCCGAACCCGATATAACCAATAAAGAATGGTTAGCTTACCGTAATAAATATAAACCAATGGTGGGATTTGAAGTGCACGACAAATGGAAAAGCTGGTCTTTTGATAATTACGACAAATATTTTTGTATGCACACAAAATATTATAGTATGCTAGGAGCGTGTAGTAGAATGATTATTTTTGCTTGTGAACTAGGTGCTACTAAAATTCACTTTATAGGCCTTGATGGAATAGATGCTATACATAAAGGAGACCACGCCTTTGAGCCGGGTAAAACAACTTTGCCCGGAATGAGAGGTTCTTTTGGTGACAGTTATTTCTTATTCTGGAGTTATGTAATGCAATCTTATCCCTTAGCGCGTTTTAAAAATTTAGGGGGAGGTGAGAAGTATCACGAAACAGTTATGCGTCATCATTCAAGCTAGATTATCTTCTGAACGCTTGCCGCAAAAAATGATTAAACCATTAGGCCACACTAATCTTTTCAGATTAGCCATTCAAAAAGTAAAACAATCGGGGATACCTTTGGTAGATTTCTATGTATCTGTAAGGGAATCAGAATTAGCAGATATCGCGTTTGATCAACGAGTAAATGTATTTGGTCGTTCAGCAGAATCTTCTGCAGCAGAAAGCGATGTAGGAACTATGTATGAATGGTATAATTTAATGCCCTATGAATATGTTATGTTAATCAATCCTTGTTTACCTTTCTTAAAAAGTAGCACTATTAAAAAATTTTATGATAAATTCTTGACTGGAGATATGTCAAGTCTTTTTGCTGTTACTAAAAGAAAAGAATATTTCTGGAATGAAGAAGGAAGTATGGTAACTCCTTGGCCGGAAGGTCAGGAACTTTTAAATACAAAAGCTGTTGGGGTTACTTATGAAGCCGCGCACGCATTGTATGGGAGCCCTATGGAAATAATTGGAGAAGGTAAATTTATGGGTGATTTTAGTAAAGGTAATCCAGAACTTTTCCCTCTTAGTGAAGAAGAGGCTTTTGATGTAGACTATCCGTGGCAATTTGAAATGGCGAGGGCAAAATATGAAATGCAGATGTTGTAATAATAAGATGAAAATATTCAAACCGCAAATTTATCAGTGCGAGTCTTGCAAAGCTATCTTTAGAGATTATACTATCAATCTAAAAGAATATTATGAAGAAAACTATAGAGACTATATGCCCCTTAAAAATCAAGAACTCGAAACACTTCACAAGTTAAATTTCATAGACAAGGTAAAATCATATATTGATGGTGATACTTGTTTAGATATTGGGTGTGGCTCAGGTATATTATTAAATCTATTAGATATCAAAGAAAAGTATGGGTGTGAGCTCGACCCTAGATTTGAGAAAGATAATGTAACGATTTGCGATTTATTTGATTACCCTGAAGATAAACCTTTTGATATTGTATTTGGGTTAGATGTGCTAGAACATATTTTGGAAGTGGAAGCCTTTGTGGAAAAAATGAATAAACTCTGTAAGAAGACTTTGATTTTAAATTTGCCTATAGATAGAAGTATACATCACCACGAACCTTTTGATGGACATTTTTGGTATTTTCAACCAAAATCAATTGATGCTTTATTTGCTAAATATTTTAAATTGGAAGAAGCTATTAGATTAGCACCTCACATTGTTTCCAACGGACCTTCTTTAACTTGCGTGTTGGTGAAAGAATGAAAATAGCTCAAATGGGATTTTATAGCACTAATACTGGGGATAGCGCTGCATTATATAATATTAGAAGATATATAGATGGAGAGTGGACTAGTATTAATATGAATGGTGAAGCAAATGCATACAGAAGTGTGCCTGAATTAATAAATTTTTTTATAGATATAAATACTAAATACGATTTATTATTAGTGGGAGGAGCAGGTTTAATTGAAGGAGGAGTTTGGAACAATGCTACTACCGGATGGAAATTACCTTTTAATAAAGAAATTCTAGAAATGATCGCTATACCCATTATAGTTTTTGGTGTAGGATTTAATTTTTTCAGAGGAATGTCTAAATTAAATAATCAGGGAAAGGAAAATTTAAATTTACTAATTGATAAAGCAGACCTTTTTTCTGTACGGAATGATGGCTCATACGAAGAATTAATGGACGCAGTAACACCATCTAAACATATCTATGAAATTTTGGATGCTGGTGGAATGCAAGAAGTAGAATGCAAAACTAAAGATAAAGTAAAAATAGGATGCTTTAATCCTACAATGAATGGGGGTAAACCGTGGACTTCGCGTAATGTAAACGCAGAATCATTAGTAAGAACCATTCTTTCTCACGAAATGAAAGTTCATACACATACTCCTAAAGCTTATTGTGGTGTTTATTCTAAATTAGATTTTATTATATCGCAAAGTGAATTAATAGATAATTTAAAGAGGAATTTTCAAAAAAACATTGAGCTTTATAATCAGGTAGATTTCATTGTCCCTATGCACCAACACGGCCAATTGTTTGCATATGGAAAAAACATTCCTTATATATCTATTGCTTCGATGGATAAAATGGTTAATCAGGATAAAAAATTAGGACTAAAGGATTATAGTGTCGATACCTCACTAGACAATTGGATTTCTATTTTAGATGAAAAAATAATAAGATTAAAAACAGACGAAAATTATTTAAAGCAGTGGTATAGTATACGAAAAGAAGGGATTGGTACATTAAGAAAAGATTTTAAAGATTTTTGTGAAAAGGTGGTAAAATGATAATATTCGTAGATATAGATGATACTATATGCACAGGGGGAATTCCAGATGATTATAATTTAGCTAAACCCCTTATTCAAAATATTGATAAAATAAACAACCTTTATGATAAAGGTAATTTAATTGTGTATTGGACTGCGCGTGGAACTATGACTCAAGAAGATTGGTTTAAGGATACCCACAAGCAGCTCAAGGAATGGGGATGTAAATTCCACGAATTGAAGATGGGCAAACCCAGTTACGATTTACTTATAGATGATAAAGCTATAGAAGCGGGGGTGTTTTTTAATGAAGATTACAGTCATTACTCTATTTAGAGATAGCGAAAAGAAATTGAACGCGTATTTTAAAAGATTAGAAGCTTTTGAAAGGCGATACGAAATGGAATATTATTTCTATGAGAATGATTCTAAAGATAACACTCGAAAGATTATTACAGAATGGATAAAGAAGCGTAGAGGGCACTTTATATATGAAGACTTAAATACCCCCTCCTTCGGACACATCACTAATAAAGAACGAATGGAGCTTCTAACTCAATATAGAAATACTATTTTAAATAAAGCTAAACCATTAACAAGCGATTACACTCTATTACTGGATAGCGATATAGATTATAAAAGCGATATAATTAAAAAATATTTAAAGCGTATAAAAGACGATATAGTAATGTGCACTCCCTTCATCAAACAAAACATCAAATGCTATATGTGCAACTGTGGTCAACCTTCTTATTATGATTGTTTTGCTTTAAAGGATAAAGATAATAATAATGGATTGCTCACTGCGTGTAATCCCTTTCTAACAGAAAAAGATCGGCAACAATGGGACAGGAAAGAACCAGTAGAAGTTAACGCTGCATTCGGTGGGATAGCACTTATCAAAACCGCTGTCCTAAATGAAGTAGAATGGGCTACTACTGGCGGTTGCGAACATTGGTTATTCTGCGAAGCGGTGCGGAAATATGGTAAGATATTGGTTATCCCAACTATAGAAGCTTTTACTGAGGTTAAAGAATGGGCACCTCAACCTCAACAGATGGCACTCCAACATCAGCTTATTGATGACCCTTGGGCTAGAATGATAGCAAACCTTTAAGTATTTAGGGAATATGTACATCATATGTTCAAAAACGAAGTAGCAGAATTTATCTATAAACGCACATATTCGCGGTGGATGGAAAAAGAAAAAAGGCGCGAAGAATGGCCTGAGACGGTAGACCGGTTTATTAATTTTTTAAAATTAGAAAAGGGGGATTTAATTCCCGATAAGACTTACCATAAAATCGAAAAATATTTATTAGAGTTTGCGGTAATGCCCTCAATGCGCTTCCTCTGGGCAGCAGGTGATGCTGCGCGAAAAGACAATACAGTTATTTACAATTGCTCATTTTCTAAAATCACAAGTGTAAGGTGTTTTGCCGAATGCTTGCATATATTAATGTGCGGCACAGGATTCGGATTTTCTGTTAGGAAAGAAGATATAGACCAACTTCATTATATTCCTGACGGAATTAAATCAGGGCAGGGAATGCCCAAAACAATAATAGAAGATACGCGCGAAGGATGGGCCGATTCTGTCAAAATATTGATGGATAATTTATATGATGGGCAAAATATTTATTTTGATTATTCACACTTGCGTCCTGAAGGAGCTCGATTAAAAATAATGGGTGGCCGTTCTTCGGGACCTCAGCCCCTCATAAAACTCCACGATTTTATCAGAGAGACTATGCATAATGCTCAAGGAAGAAAATTAACTACACTTGAATGTCACGATATATGTAATCAGATTGCAGAAATTGTGGTAGCTGGTGGAGTTCGACGAAGTTCACAAATATCTTTATCAGATATTGATGATGATGAAATGCGCCACGCTAAAGATTGGCCCTTTCCTATTCGTCGCGCAATGGCTAATAATTCTGCTATTTATTTAGATAAACCTTCAGCAGCAGATTTCTTACAAGAATGGGGAACTTTAGCTAAATCAGGCACAGGTGAGCGCGGTATATTCAATTTAAAATCAGCACGCGAAAAAGCACCTTCGCGCAGATATGAATCTTTAATTGAAGGCACTAACCCTTGCGGGGAAATAATGTTGCGTGATATGGAGTTCTGCAACCTATCAGAAGTGGTAGTACGCGAAAATGACACGCTGGATGACCTTTTAGATAAGGTGGAAACAGCTACTTGGCTAGGAGTCATTCAGTCTACTTTTGACCACTTTCCTTACCTCCATAAGAAATGGGCTAAAAATGCAGCCGTAGAGCGCCTTCTAGGGGTCAGTTTAACCGGCCAGATGGATAACCCCCTAGTGATGCACCCGGAGTGCTTAAAAGCGCTTAAATCGCGTGTCTTACGCATTTCTCGTAATGCTTCTACTAAGCTAGGCGTAAATATGCCCGCGGCAACTACTTGTGTTAAGCCAAGTGGAACTGTTTCGCAACTTGTAGACTCAGCTAGCGGCTGTCATCCACGTTTTTCCAAATACTATATCAGGCGGTATCGCATAGCTACTTCAGACCCTCTTTTTAAAATGCTGAAAGATTTAAAAGTCCCCGGTCATCCAGAAGTAGGTCAAACTCGAAAAACTGCTACTACGTGGGTCCTTGAATTTCCTGTAAAATCACCAGAAGACTGCCTTACACGCAACGATATAACTGCTATGGAGCAATTAAAGCATTATAAAAATTTACAAATGAACTGGTGTGAACACAATGCCAGTATGACAGTATATGTGAAAGAAGATGAATGGTTCGAAGTAGGTAATTGGGTATACCAAAATTGGGATATAATAAATGGAATTTCCTTCTTGCCTTTTGATAGTGGTCATTATGAACTTGCTCCTTATGAAGAAATTGATCACTATACTTACGAAAACCTTATAAAGAAATTCCCCGTTATTGACTATAGCAAGCTTTCCAAATACGAGCTTCAGGACGAAACTGAGGGTTCTAGGGAATACGCTTGCACAGGGGATAAGTGTGACATTTGAAACGGATGTAACTGGTTACGGTCGCAAAATGGGACGGCACGGTGGTAACAATGGAATTAATTTCGATGCTCCCGCAGCTTACATTGGCGTAGAGATTGACGAAACAGTTCAAGAAGAGACTGGTCGTGATTTTTTTAAATACGGCACATACACAATTGGAGAGGCGGTGAGGTATCGCACAGCTAATCCAGGCGGTTCAGAATCAGCTGGTGGAGAATGGAAACCTCGCAAGACTGGTTTAGGCCTCCCTTGGAATTTATAATATTATGTATTCAAAAATTTAGCTAAAAGCGGGGGTTGTTTGTTAATAGTTAAAGTAAGTCCATAACCGTTAGGGCTAAAATTAATCGTTTTACCTACTATTCTAAAATTACCTTCTACACTTGTAGTGTCATCTATAACCGTAATTACATCATTTTCTTCTAAATAAGCTCCTTCAAAAGTTGTTAAACTATATTCATATCTAGATTGTGAATTTGCGTGGAATACCTTTTGTGCAAAATCCATACATTCAGCTCGAGAGGTAAGGTGTGGGTTACTAACATTAAAAAAATGTTCTCCATATGCTAACATCGCACTATCGTGTTTGAATAATGCACTATGATATTTCCCCTCTACCGTAATTACTGTAGGTATTTTACGATTCTGAACTTCAAAATTAATGATATTATCATTGTATGTAAAAATGTGAGAAGTATTTGTGGTATCAAGATCTTTTAAAAGTTCAAATGTAATTTGTCCTTTAGAACCATCATCAACCACTTTAATTATATTTTGTCGAGGTATTTCAACATTAGAAGTATTATAAATTTCACCAAGTTCTTTGGTAATAGTATCAAGAATAAATACACGACCTCGCGTGCGAGTCATTTTCTTAATAGGATTGGTGTCACTCAAATAATCAGTACCAATATTTGTGAGTTTAGATAAATTTATCATTTGTTTGAGGGCTGCTCCAACAGTCAGTCCATCAATATTGTTTCCATTATCCAAAACAACTGAAGCTCGTTCTAAGCCTGTCAAATACCCTAAAACATCTAATGCTCGAAAACTAACACTAAAATTTTCGTTAATTTCAGCATTTTCAATAAATCCTCGAAATAAGGGATTTCCATCCCCTTTATTTAAAAAAAAGGTAACTTCTTTTCCCCAATATCTGCGATAAGTAACATCATCGCCCGGTATGGTAAAAGTTAGTTTAGAAGCAGTATTACCACCTTGTTTTGTGAGAGTGCCTGCAGTAAAATCAACACGCTCTCCCTCAATAAAAACTTCAGCTAAATTTACGGGCATCGCTAACTCCCCCCAATGGCTCAATTTCGGATATTAAATTGCCGCTTTTATCTATTAAACATATTTCTTCAATAACCATCGCAAATGTAAAAGGACGAGTAGCTCTTTTCCCTGTTATTTTATGTGTTTCCGCTACATTAGTAACAAATCCAAAAAATCTAACGAATGTTCCATCTTTTTGTTGCTCATCCCACATAACACGAATCCTTTCCGCTTGAGCTGTTTGTAATTTTTTAAGAGTATAAAAAGAAGTATAAGTGTCACTAAAGGAAAAACTAGATTCATCGCCCATAGCAGTTCCTCCAAAATTAATCGTTTGGATTGGGGTACCGGTTCTTACAACATACACTCGACCTCCTTTAGTAATAGCTTGATAAAAAGTGCCAGCATAAGTTACATTAATATCATTCGTAAGAGCTATATAATTTAAATCATACGCGGTATTATCAGTTTGTGTTATAATAGTTGAGAAGGCGTTATTAAAAGGATACATATCCCACATTTCTAATCCTGTCACTGCCGAAGTAGAAGCTGGATAAGAAGCATAAGGCTCTGCAAACGGACGCGGAAAATGACCTGCTAAACCATAAGCTGCTGGAAGATAACTTCCAACTGCATCACTATTACCTTGCCAAACTAATTTAAGAGGATATACCCCCGTAAAATTATCCACAAATTCAGTTCTAAAAGCAGAAGTACTTATCATAAATGTAAAATCATAAGGCACACCACTAAGTGCATTAGGAATATTAGCCGTACTCCCAGCAGAGCCTAAAGGCCACGCACCATCAATCATCTCATATAAATTAATACGGCGTAACCACCCAGAAGCACTCTGAAGTGCAGGAGCAGTTGCAGTATCTCCATATTTTACATATAAGCGAGTGCCGGGTGGCGATGTCACATTAGTATTAGATGAAACCACCCATCCTATATTATTGTTATAAGGGGTGGCTGTAGATTGCCATACATATTTATAACCTCC
>Ga0080013_1004985_pt1 | contig 12699 bp, 14 predicted proteins | sample ETNvirenome_6_85_FD_69236 | JGI IMG/M metagenome (GOLD analysis project Ga0080013, IMG submission 69236) | Marine viral communities from the Pacific Ocean - ETNP_6_85 (SPADES assembly) (version 2) | ecosystem: Environmental > Aquatic > Marine > Oceanic | place: Pacific Ocean | collected 2013-06-19 | reverse complement strand
ATCTCAAGGTGCTCCCACCTGACGAGTGCTCGACGATTGATGCCGTGGTGATGAAAACGAAACAAGAACAAGACGAACACCTTCGGCAGAAGTACCAGAAGTTCAAGCAAGAGCGCCGGGACAAAGCCCAGGCAGAGAATAAAAAAAAACAAATGAATGAAAGCCAAAGTCTTAAAGAAGAATTACAAGAATTGGCCGCCCAAGTACAGCAGGAGCAAACAACACCATGAACGAACAAGACGTCTCAACTCAAATCCTATCTGACATCACAGTGTATATGAAGTACGCTAGGTATCTCCCAGAGAAGCAGAGGCGGGAAACATGGGATGAGCTAGTTGCTCGCAACATGGAAATGCATATGAAAAAGTATCCTAATCTCAAGCAGGAGATCAAGGATAACTACCAATTTGTTTATGACAAGAAGGTCCTCCCCTCTATGCGCTCAATGCAGTTCGCAGGGAAACCTATTGAAATCTCTCCTAATCGTGTGTTCAACTGCGCTTATGCTCCCGTAGATGACTGGCGGGTATTCGGCGAGATTATGTTTTTGTTGCTCGGCGGAACCGGTGTGGGATACTCTGTCCAGCAGCATCACGTTGATGAACTCCCAGAAATTCGGAAACCAAACGCAGAAAGAACCCGGAGGTATTTAATAAATGATAGTATTGAAGGATGGGCAGACGCTGTTAAGTATCTTATCCGCAGCTACTTCTTCGGTGGCTCACGGCTACGATTTGATTATAGCGATATTCGCCCTAAGGGTGCTCGCCTTGTAACATCCGGAGGCAAAGCCCCAGGACCCCAGCCACTCAAGGAGTGTCTGGTTAAGGTTGAGGGTGTACTCAATGAGAAGAGTGACGGCGACAAGCTGTCTGCTATTGAAGTTCACGACATAGTTTGTCACATCGCCGACGCTGTGTTAGCTGGTGGCATCCGCCGTGCTGCTCTCATCTCTTTGTTTTCCGCAGATGACCACGAGATGATTGCGTGTAAGGCTGGCAACTGGTGGGAGACCAACCCACAGCGTGGCCGAGCTAACAACTCTGCTGTACTTTTGCGGCACCGCATCACAAAAGAATTCTTCTTAGACATTTGGAAACGAGTTGAGGCATCCAACGCCGGCGAGCCTGGCATCTACCTCTCTAACGACAAGGACTGGGGAACCAACCCATGTTGCGAAATCGGACTACGACCATTCCAGTTCTGTAACCTGACCGAAGTAAATGTCAGCAATATCACCGGACAGAATGATCTAGAAGAACGAGTGAGAGCCGCTGCCTTCATCGGCACGCTCCAAGCAGGCTACACAGACTTTCATTATCTTCGTCCCGTTTGGCAGCGAACCACAGAGAAGGACGCTCTCATCGGTGTATCCATGACAGGCATCGCTTCGGGTCGTGTACTCCAAGACGACATTAGTTTGACGGATGCGGCCAACGTAGTCAAAGAAGAGAATGCCCGAGTGGCTCAAGCTATCGGCATCAACAAGGCAGCCCGTACAACCTGCGTAAAACCCGCCGGAACCACGAGTTTGACCCTGGGAACCTCCAGCGGTATTCATGCCTGGCACAACGATTATTATATCCGCCGAATCAGAGTTGGCAAAAATGAGCCAATTTATTGGCACCTCGCAATTCACCACCCTGAGTTGGTGGAGGATGAGTACTTCCGTCCACACGATACAGCCGTTATCTCTATCCCCCAACGAGCACCCGAAGGCTCTATCCTCCGTGATGAATCTGCCTTCCAACTTTTGCGGCGGGTAAAGAAAATTACTAAAGAGTGGGTAAGCCCTGGCAAACGCTCAGGGCAAAATGGACACAACGTCTCAGCCACCATCTCCCTACACGACAACGAATGGACAGATGCCGGCGAATGGATGTGGGATAACCGCAAGTCCTACAACGGGCTGTCAGTTCTTCCCCACAATGGCGGCACTTATCAGCAGGCTCCCTTTGAAGATTGTTCCAAAGAAAAGTTTGAAGCCATGCTAGCGACTCTTCAGGGTGTTGACCTCGCCAAGATTGTTGAGGAGGATGACAACACCGACCTCAAGGGCGAGGCAGCCTGTGCTGGCGGGGCGTGCGAAATAACTTAAAGGGAAATAAAAAGTAATATATAATAGAAGCGAGGAAAGGAGTCAAACATGGCTACCATGAATTTTATTATGCCCGAGAATTTAAAAGAGGGTTTTTGTGAGAGAGAAGAGAAGTCCGCCAAGAACAAACACACCTGGCTGCCATCTGGTCAAACCCGAGCAATTGTTGGGGACCAGATAGCACTAGAGTGCTATTGTAAGCATTGTAATCTTCGTGAATGGACACAGACTTCTCGTCTTGAGTTTGTAATGCTGCAAGATTACTGGGAGGAATTACGATGAAACCGCTAAATCGCAGACTACTTATTGAAGTAATCAAAGAGGAGGCACAACAAGGAGCGTTTTTTGTCCCAACTGAAGAAAAGACATCAGACTTTTCGATCGCTAAAGTCGTTGCTTGTGCCCCCGATTGTTCGCAAGACCTCAGTGGCAAAACAGTTGTTTTCCATGTGTTTGGGATCGAAGAGGTAAGAGCGGCAGGCACCAGTTACACCTTCATTGGGGAAAATCATCTGGTTTGTGTGGAATAAAATGAAAAATTTTATAGATGGTTGGCAGAAGTTTATTAATGAGTCCGGGTTTAATAGGATCAAGAACATTCTTCAAGGGAGTGTGGCATCCGTATACACAGTAGGATTTATGACGGGATGGAATCCTCAAGCTCAGCAGCTTGCTCGCAAGGATAACCGAGACCTCAACAAGGCGTTAATGGCTTGGATGCGTGAGCGAGGCTATGGACCCATCCGCATCCGGGGAAAGTTTGGAAACAAAGAACGCTCTATGATTATCCCTAACATCACCAGAGAAGATATGGTAGAGGCGGGCATATATTTTGACCAAGAGTCAGTCATATGGGGAGCGAAGACAGGCGAAGACAAATTCATCTTTGAATACATTGAAGGAAATGAGACCAAGCAACGCCGTGATGTTGTTCTGTTTGACGATGAGGTTCAAGCCCGTGAGGATTTCTATTCACAAGAGAGACAATCAGCCGGCCGCAAATTTTTTATTCCCTTCTTTGATGAACAGTACGACATGGAAGAAGGTGTTGAATATGATTACGACTTGCCAAGTCTAAGCGAAGAACAGAGAGAACAACACAAAGACTTGATCAAGGAAATCAACGAGCGTGTGGCCCGAACATTAGACACTGACCGCACGTCGAAGTCACGCTGGCATCACCGCCAACTCCTACGCATTAAGCTTCGGGAACTTAAAAAGAAACTATGAAAAAATTAATCAAAGACTTCAAGCAGTTCCTTGCAGAAGCACAAAAGAGCGACTACGACTCTGGTGGGGAGCTAATGCTCTACCACTACGCCCCCGTGGACGCCGACCAAATTGTGGTAGACCCGAAGTATTTTGCCGACCGGGCTAAAAGAAGTTCGTTTAGTATGAGAGAATATGAAACGAGCACAGTACCCAGAACATTCTGGTATGTAGATTTAGATCAGAGAGAGAGACAGGTGTCAGCCGGCCGGTATTTATATTCTGCAACTATTCCTGCTGGCGACATCTACGATTTCCGGAATGACCCTGCGGGGCATAAAGAAATGCACCGCCATCCCGTCTACGGACTGCGTAAGGGAGTAGAGTGGAATGAAATGTTGGAGCATATCCGAGAAAGCTATGCCGGCATTTACTATTCCCTAAATAATTTTGACGTGGTGTCCCTCTTCGTACCCTACGAGGCTACGAGAGTATCACCAGAGGAACAGTCCCAACTAGAGGGCGAATAAGAAAGGTACAACACCAATGATGAGAACTGCCGAGTGCATTACCCCGCACCATCCCGACAAGATTTGCGATAGGATTTCCGACGCTATCCTAGATGCGTGTCTCGCCCAAGACCCCGACTCTCGTGTCGCTGTAGAAACGATGGGAGGGCACAGAAAGATTGTTATCATGGGGGAAATAACTACAGATGCGGAGGTAGATATCCCCGCAGTCGTTCGCAGCGTATACGATGCTGTGGACAAAATTGATGTGCATGTGGTTAAGCAAAGTAATTTTATTTCACAGGGAGTGGATGTGGGCGGTGCTGGAGACCAAGGAATTATGGTGGGTTATGCGTGCGACGAGAACACTTCTCAGATTCCGCAAGAACTTTATCTCGCCCGAGATTTGTGCAAGCGATTGTACGCCGAGTTTCCCTTTGATGGCAAGACACAGATCACCCTAGATGATGGCATCATCACAGCCGTCGTGGCCAGTTTTCAGAATGCTGCCGCCGTTGATCTTTTTCGCCGAGTGGAAGGCTGGCTAGCAGAGTTGGGGCACAAAGACCCTGCTCATAACGTGGAGATACACTGTAACCCGGCGGGGGATTGGGCAGTTGGTGGCTTCGATGCTGACACTGGTTTGACCGGACGCAAGCTCGTAGTGGACAACTATGGACCAAGGGTTCCAATCGGTGGAGGAGCCTTCAGCGGGAAAGATCCTTCTAAGGTTGACAGGTCTGCTGCTTATATGGCACGGAAGATTGCGGTGGACTACCTAGGAACCCATAATGCATCAGAAGTATTTGTATACTTGGCTTATGCGATTGGCCACCCGTCCCCGGTGCAGGCCACAGCCATCGTTGATGGAGTGGTTCACACAGTCGAGGAATATGACCTAACTCCTGACGGGATTGCTGCTTTGTTAGAATTAAGGCAGCCTAAGTATCGTCAAACAGCCGACTGGGGGCATTTCGGAAATGGTTTCATTTGGGGCTAGACGCCCACAGGAGACAGACGAATGACTGAAGAACAAAAAACTATTGAAGTGGTCGCTGATGACCTAATCCCCAAGCCACCTTCCAAGTTGGCTCCCAGAGGGATTACCAGTTTCACCGTATATCGCCAGCACGACGAGACGGGAGTCTCGGGTGACGGTGTAGTTATTGAAGGCGTCGTCATGGCGACAGGACAATGTGTTGTCCACTGGCTCTACCCACCACCCCGTGGAGGTATTGCCATCTTTGATAGTATGAGTGACTTTGTGAAGGTTCACATCGAACCTCACCCAGCCAACCAAACTATTATCACTTATCAGGATGGCACCAAAGATGTCTACGGCGACAAGCCGGAAGAAGATAAAGAGGAAGAAGAAAAATAAGTCTCCTATTTAAAACAATTGGAGTTCCCCACACGTTGGGTGGAGAGCAGGGCACTGGGAGCCCTGCTCATTTTTTTTCTTGAACTATTCAGAATCTCTGCTATAATAGTATCGCACCAAAATAGAAAGGTAGTCGATGACTAACCGCATTGAAAGCAAGATCCCATTCGTGGGATTACATGCTCACTCAGGACTCTCTCCGTTTGACGGACTGGGGATGCCTGGGGAGCATATGGACTTCGCCTATGAAAACGGGATGAATGCCCACGCTCTCACAGATCACGGGCACATGAACGGATTGCCGTTTCAGGTGGAGCACTTGAAGAAAATGCAAGCCGAAGGTAAAGACTTTAAGTGCATTTATGGGTGCGAGTCCTACTTTATCAAGTCTCACCGCAAGTGGCGGCAGATGTACGAAGAGCACAAGGTTCAGCAAAAGCGGCAGAAAAAAGAAGAGTACGGGATGGTCGTCGAAGACGAGGACCGTGGCAAAAAGAGGAACCCGCTGAACAAACGCCACCACTTAGTGATGGTTGCACAGAACCAGATAGGACTCAACAATCTTTTCCAGTTGGTATCTAATAGTTACCAGCCTGAGAACTTCTATCGTTATCCTCGCATGGACTTTGAGATGTTAGACAAACACAACGAGGGGCTCATTGTCAGCAGTGCCTGTATGTCGGGTCCTCTCTTTGAGGACTTTTGGCGGAACAAGGACAAGAGCCCAGACCATGTACTTTCGGCGATGCGGGACACAATCGCCCAGTTCAAAGAAATCTTTGGCGACCGTTTCTATGGCGAAGTTCAGTGGAATAATATTCACGACCAACATGTCGGCAACAATTATATTATCCAAGCCTGTATGGAAATGGGAGTGGAGGTCATCAGCACAGCGGACAGCCATTATCCACGACCAGAACTTTGGAAAGACCGAGAGATGTATAAGCGTATCGGATGGGGAGGCAAGATCCCAGCGTATGCCGAAGGCGACAACGGTCTTCCCGAGACGGTAGAAGAGGTGGGGATGGAACTCTATCCCAAAAACGGCGACCAGATGTGGGAGAGTTACAAGCGTTATTCAGCCAAACATCATATTGCATATGACGATTCTTTCATCCGTGATACAATTGAACGCACCCACCACATTGCTTTTGATCGCTGTGAGGACTTCCTCCCTGCTAATGAAGTACGCCTACCAGAGTTCGTAGTGCCCCAAGGCAAGACAGCTATCCAGGCTCTGACCTCTGACGCTCTGGCGGGCATGAAGGAAAAGAATATCACAGACCCAGAGTATGTGGACCGCCTGAAATATGAACTCAACATCATCAACCAGCGTGGCTTCGCTCAATACTTCCTGACGATGAAGGCCATCAGTGATCGAGCCCAAGAAGAAATGCTCGTCGGACTTGGACGAGGGTCAGCCGCCGGCTCACTCCTTTCCTATGTTCTGGACATTACTCAGATCGACCCCATCAAGTATGACCTACAGTTTGAGAGATTCTTGACCAAAGGGGGCTCGGGCTACCCCGACATTGATTTTGACGTTGAAGAGCCGATGGTTCTGAAGGAGCAATTAGCAGAAGATTGGGGGAAGACGACAGTCGTCCCTATCAGTAACTTCAACACGCTCCAACTCCGCTCGCTCATCAAAGACATTGGCAAGTTTTATAACGTCCCGTTTATGGAAGTTAATAAGGTCACGGGTGTAATGATGAGCGAGGCGACCCCGCTAGCCAAGAAAGCCCACGGGCAAATCGCTGGCGTCTACACCCCAACATTTACGGAGGTAAAGAAATATAGTGAAACTCTTCAGCAATTCTTCCAGAAGTATCCTCATATTGAGACTCACGTTGATAATCTGTTCGGCAATATGCGGAGCATATCACGACACGCTGGCGGCGTGGTTGTAGCCGAGAACCTTGACAAACATATGCCGCTCATCAACTCCGGCGGAGTCATCCAGACTCCGTGGAGCGAGGGACAAAACGTCAGGCACTTAGAACCGCTCGGCTTCATTAAATTTGACCTGCTCGGACTATCAACTCTCCGTATGATTTCGGGAGCAATCCGACATATATTAAAACGACACGAAGGAATTGAAGAGCCGACCTTCGAACAGGTGAGAGATTATTATAATACTCATCTCCATCCAGACGCAATTGATTTTGATAACCAAGAAGTCTGGCGAGAGGTTTTCCATAAGGGCAAGTGGGCTGGCATCTTCCAGATGACCAACGGCGGAGCACAACGGTTCTGCCAAGAAGCCGAGCCAACCTCATTGCTAGACTTCGCAGCGGTGACGGCGATCTTCCGACCCGGACCTTTGTCCGCCAAGGCGCACAGTCTCTACGTTGCCAACAAGGGAAATCCAAGTCAAGTACATTACGAGCACCCAATCATCAAAGAGATCCTAGGTGAGACTCACGGACTCCTAGTATTCCAAGAGCAACTGGCTATGCTAGCCCACAAGCTCGGCAAAGATATTTCTCTGGACGAGGGCAACCTCCTCCGGAAAGTTCTGACGAAAAAAGGAACAGGCAAAAACAAAGTAAAAAATAAGATCTATAAGAAGTTTTTAGCAGGGGCTCTGGAGCACGGACTTACCGAGAAGGAAACAAAGGGTCTTTGGGCTAAGATGGAATTCTTCTCCGGATATGGGTTCAACTTATCTCACGCTGTATCCTACGGTGCGGTATCCTTTCAGTGCGCTTGGCTCAGTTATTATTATCCCGTTGAGTGGATGGCTGCGTTCTTGGACAAGGAACCAGAAGACAAGAAGGCTGGCGCTATCAACACCGCCAAAGCCTTTGGGTTTGAGATTGTCCCTCCCAGTATCAACCAGTCAGGACGAGTCTGGGAAATTGCGGAAGACGGCAAAACATTAATTCAACCGCTCGCCGGCATCAAAGGTTTAGGCGACAGCGCCCTTGACCAGATTATTAATAACCGACCCTTCAATACTATTGAGGAATTCATCTTCAACGAGAATATTACTTACTCTAAACTTAACAAGAAGGCTTTGGATGTTTTAGTTAGGAGCAAGGCTCTTAACGAGTTGATGGATGACAGGTTCACAGGCTTGAAACATTTTTGGTCGGCCGTAGCAGTAGACCGCCCTCGCAAAGAAAAGAATCTTGAAGACAATATTGAAACATATGCGCCAGAGGGAGACTTCACCGAGGAGGAGAAGATAGAACACTTTGCCTCCCTTACGGGCATTTTCCCTATTCATGAGATAATGCCACCAGAGATTCAGGAAAATTTAATGACCCGTGGTTGTCCTCCCATCAGCGAGTACGACCCCGACCTTCAACTGGTCTGGTTCATTCCAAGGGAAGTAAAGAAAAAGAAGACAAAGAATGGCGCAGAGTATTGGATTATCCACACCACCGACAGTAACTCATATGATGCGAATATTCGGTGCTGGGGAGTAAGAGATGACGACAGGATTTCTTTGAATAAAGTATACGTCGCCAACTTAGAACACAACGAAAAGTGGGGCTTTAGTACCCGCAGTATCAGAAGAACATTTAGGAGACTTTCGTGACAAAGTATGAGATTATTTATGCTGATCCGCCCTGGGACTATAAGGGGCAGTTGCAACACACTGGCAAGAACGGACCTGATAGTGGAGGAGCCGTTCGACACTATGGATGTTTGAAACTTCCGCAACTTAAAATGCTGGATGTTCCAAGTGTGTGCGCTGATGATTGTCTTTTGTTTCTTTGGACAACCAATCCTCACTTGGATCAAGCTATCGAACTAATGAAGGCTTGGGGTTTTAGCTGGGCGACTGTCGGGTTTGTCTGGGACAAACAAAGAGTTAATCCTGGGTTCTATACAATGAGTCAGTGTGAGCTTTGCTTGATTGGGAAGAGGGGAAAAATCCCTCGCCCTAGAGGCACCAGAAATACACGACAGCTTGTGTCTTCCCTGAGGGGGAGACATAGCGCAAAGCCTCACGAGGTTAGAAAAAGAATTGAAGATATGTTTCCTGACCAACAAAAACTGGAGATGTTTGCTAGGGAAGCTTTCGTTGGTTGGGATATCCACGGAGACGAAACAGAGAACGGGATTAACATTCCCTTTCTGGAGGAACAAAAATGAAAATAAGGGTTCAACGACTACATGAAAACGCGAAGATGCCTGTAAGGGCTCATCCGACAGATGCGGGAATGGATTTATTTTATTGTCCTGCTCCCAATCCTGATATCCCGAAACAAGCTGAGAGCGTACTTCCATTTGGTTGCTCTCTTTTTCCAACGGGATTAAAGATTGAGGTTCCCGAAGGATATATGTTAGAGATTAAAAATAAGTCCGGCATTGCTGCTCGGCGTGGACTACTTGTTGGTGCCTGTGTAATTGATCGAGGATATACCGGGGAAATCTTTGTGAATCTTCACAACATTACCCACCGCACTCAAACGTTTCATTCTGGCGAGAAGATTGCCCAAGCTGTTTTTGTTAAGATTGAAACAGAAGTGGAAATGATTGAGGCAGAAAATATCTATGGACGCCCGACTTTAAGAGGCGACGGTGCGCTAGGATCAACTGGCGATAAATAAAACTTGACTCCCTTGGGTTTTATGATAATATAAAGTAGAAGGATAAAAATGAAATTCAAAGAAGCAGTCTCCTACGACGATATGCTTATGGTACCGCAGTATAGTGATATCCAAAGCAGAAGCGAAGTAGATATATCAAGTGAGCTAGGAGTAGGCAAAACCCTACAGATTCCGATAATTGCGTCACCGATGGATACGATTTCAGAAGATCAGATGGCTCTTGCTATGGACAGCCTGGGTGGGATGGCGATTATACACCGGTATAATACTATTCAAGAACAACAAGAAATTGCCGCCCGAGTTGTGCAGAAGACCGATTGGACCGGCAATCTAGCCGCAGCCATCGGCGTGACCGGTGACTATATGGAACGATCCGAAGCCCTCATAGCTGTCGGTGTAGATACATTATGTGTTGACGTTGCCCATGGGCACCACATTTTAATGAAGGAAACCCTTCAGAATTTGAAGAAAGAATATAATAATCATATTCATATTATAGCGGGTAATGTATGTACTCTGGAGGGGGTCAATGATCTTGCCGACTGGGGTGCTGATTCTATACGTTGTAATATTGGTGGGGGTTCCATTTGCTCTACTCGTATGGTTACTGGGCATGGCCTCCCAGGTCTCCAGACCATATTTGATTGCGCGAGAACTGACCGAGACGTCGCCATCATCGCAGACGGAGGAATCAAAACCTCCGGAGATATTGTCAAAGCCTTAGCGGCTGGAGCCGACTTCGTGATGTGCGGCTCGCTTCTAGCGGGAACCGATGAAACCCCAGGAGAAATAGTTCATTTACCTAGTGGAGATATTGCAAAAGTCTACCGGGGTATGGCTAGTCGAAATGCACAAATGGACTGGCGAGGAAAGACGTCTTCTCCGGAAGGGGTATCTTCTTACGTTCACTATAAGGGATCTGTGCAATATGTCTTGGATGACATAATTGGCGGTATCAAAAGTGGCTTCTCCTATTCTGGTGCGCGTGACTTGGCAGAACTGCGAAACAAGGTAGAGTGGGCAAGACAAACAACTGCTGGTACTCAAGAGAGTGGTACGCACATCAAAGAAAGGGATGCGCGGTGAAGAAGAAATATCCGAGGCCATATAGGCGAGGTGCCAGCGTAACACAAATTTGGCACGGGATTAGAAGGTTTGGAGTTATATCCAGAACATTTGTCCCAGAAGACGACAGATGGACGCATTGTGAGGTTATTTGGGTGGATGATGAACAATACGAAACAGCCATAGAGGAGAGGCTAAGGTTTAGCAAGTTGGATTATCGTAAGACTATCTTTCGAGTCGATGAGCTTGAAGTATTAACTGTAGAAAGAATGGTTCATGTTATGACTCTTTTGGCCGCCAAAAGAACAAATATGGTCAAAGAAGCCAGGGCTAAGAAAGAGGAAGCAACTCAATGATTGATGATGTGGGCAACCAGACTTGCTACGGAGTCTGTGAAAAATATGACGTGGCTTGCGATCAAAAATCTTGTAGAAGATGGATCAATTATGAAGAGGATTTAAATTGTTCGATTTTGTGTGCGAGGAAGCATGATACAGGGCTAACACTCCGAGATGTATCAGACCGAATGGGCGTAACTTTCGTTAGGGTTCAGCAAATTGAAAAGGCGGCGCTGGCAAAGCTGAAGAAAAAAAGCATTTTTAAAGACAATTAGGTTTTTTTGTGAAAATAGAAACTATTTAAGAAGAGCACTCAGAAGCCAGCTAGCTTTCGTGCCATTTTTTAAAAGGAGAAAAAAAGAAATGTCGAATAAGAAGACCATTCTAAATGAGGCAGCTATCCGCCGCTGGGGGAAGCTTGCAGCTATTGGGAAACCTCTTACTGAAAATTGGCTAGATGCTCTCACTGAAGAAGACGAAGAGCTAGCCGCCGAGGAAGAGCCTGCTGGCGAAGAGATGCCCGGCGAAGAAATGCCCGGCGAAGAAATGCCCGCTGCTGAAGAAGGTGGCGAAGGTGAAATCGTAGATCGCGTTGAAGATATTGTTTCGGCTGTGGTCCAGGCGATTTCAGACGAAGTTCCAGAGGCAAATATTTCCATGGAAGCTGGCGAAGAGGGCGAAGAGCCTGCCGCCGAGGAAGCACCCGCCGAGGAAGCACCCGCCGAAGAAGAGGTCCCAGCGAATCGTGACGAGGATCTTGGTCTTGACATTATCGACGATGATGAGCTTACCGAGGCTGTCCTTAAGCGAGTGGTCGAGCGTCTCTTAAAGCGCAAGTAGACTAGGAGTCACGACTGTGGCGACTAAATATAACCTAGAAGATCTCCGTAAACTTATTGCCGAAAAGCGTGAGGAATATCAGGATGAGAAACTCAAGTGGCTACTTGAGCGCCCGGAGACTCTGGAAGAGGGAGTCTTTGACCCTCAAATTCTCAAATGTATTTTTATGGCTGGTGGCCCCGGCAGCGGAAAATCTTTTGTAGCCGACACTCTCTTAGGACAGCATGCCGAGGTTATCTTCGGGCTACGCAAAAAGGAGGGCGACACAAGCATTTTTGCGAATGCCAGCTTTCTACCGGGCGGAATGAAGTATGTTAACTCTGATCGCCTGTTTGAGCAAGCTTTAGAAAAAGCAGGCATCAGCCCCGGAGACCTAGAACAGATATACAAAGACGATCCTGAACGGTACAAAACCCAAATAACGGGAGCCCCCGACCCAGATCGCCCCGATGACCCCCCCAGTATCCGCACGGTGGCGAAGGCACGTCTTCAGAAAATGAAAGCCCCCTACGAGGTGGAACGTCTTGGTCTGCTCGTTGATGGAACGGGCAAAAGCCGGAAGAAGATTACCGGACAAAAAGAGAGAGCCGAAGCGAAGGGGTATGATACCTATATGATTTTTGTGGACACCACCTTAGAAGTCGCCAAAGAGCGAAACCAAAAACGATCCCGCACACTTCCAGAAGACGGACCT
>Ga0080013_1004984_pt1 | contig 12700 bp, 14 predicted proteins | sample ETNvirenome_6_85_FD_69236 | JGI IMG/M metagenome (GOLD analysis project Ga0080013, IMG submission 69236) | Marine viral communities from the Pacific Ocean - ETNP_6_85 (SPADES assembly) (version 2) | ecosystem: Environmental > Aquatic > Marine > Oceanic | place: Pacific Ocean | collected 2013-06-19 | reverse complement strand
GACCCAAAGGCTCCAAAGAAATATACTGGCGAAGTACTACCTTTTAATGAGTATGGTTATTTACTAAAAGAAAGTTTGTGTAGTGTTTGTTTTGTGGATAGCTATGCAACATGGAATTTGTCAGTACAAGATGGGTTGAAGTTTAACAAACCAGTATTATGTTACAAACATCCAATTATGACTGAAATTCTTGGTGAGGATTATCCATATTTCTTTAAAACAAAAGATGAGTTTTTAGATTTATTAAAACAAGTTGAGAGTGATAGTGGTAAAAGTTTTGAATGGGAAATACCAAACTATGATGAGATTTTTGAAATGAATTTGGTTAGTAGTATGGAAGATTGTATTAGAACTGACTTAAAAAGTCCTAAAGATGCACTGAAATGGCTATATTGTATTTTGAATGGGTATGAGTTCAAACAACAAATAACCAACCAAGTACAGCCAAATATGGGTTTGAATTCGGTTTGGCAATACATAAGAAGATACTTGTTAGTAAATGGTGTCAAGGATGACCCTAATTGTCAGTTTACTAGGTATTCTATATCTGAAGAAAATATAAATAATATTGAAGACTTAACAAAAACCATAGATTTCAATTTAAAACCAATTACAACAAAAGAAACATTGGTATACAACAAAAATCATGGATTCTTTTAGTAAAAATAATATGATGAATACATTGAGTATATTTGAAAAACACAAAAGGTGTAATTATGTTGGTGAATACCCTACTATATTTGAAGAAGAATGGGAATTTATAAAGGAAAATTATCCTAAAGCTGAAGTAAAGGAAATCTTGGCAGAAATCTTTATGGAATATCCAATTCCTTATGTAGATATCACAGAATCAGCTGCCTATAATGATTATATGAAACTCAAGGGTTTTAGGTGGAATGAGATTTTAAAAGAAGGTGAATGGTTTCCAAGAAAGGCGACCGTATCACGTTATCCACTTACATATGATGGTAAACAATTATTCTTTAGTAGAATCAATACAGGTAATAAAGCATCTAACTATTTCCAACAACATAACAGATGGTCGGTAGATGGCGCAGTATCACCTGGCCCAAAACGGACTTGGGAATCTAAAAAGTATATGACTTCATTGATGGGGTCTGTATATTCTCTGAAATTGCCAAAGATTGGTAAGAAAGAATTAAGAACGATGATTGGGTTGAGGCGGTATATATGTGCTCAATTCAAACCAAGTGTGGCTAAAGTATTCTATGATATGAATCATGCCAAGACCGTACTTGATTTCTCAATGGGGTGGGGTGACAGATTGGCTGGTGCTTTTGCAAGTGAAACGGTTGACCATTATGTTGGATTAGACCCACGAAAAGAAAACCATCCGTTCTACGAAAAACAAAGAGACTTTTATACAAAACATACATCGTTCTTTGAGAATCCAACTAAAACAGATTTCTATTGTTCTCCAGCAGAGGACTTTGATTATAGTGAGTATGAGAACTACTTTGATGTAGTTTTTACATCACCACCATATTTTTCAGTTGAAAGATATTCACATGACGATACACAGAGTTGGGTAAGATATAAGTCAATTGATGATTGGAATAAAGATTTCTTACATAAAACATTAAGTAAAATCATACCAACAGTTAAGAAGGGTGGTGTAATCGCAGTGAATATTGCAGACGTATATACCAATTGGGTATGGAGCACAGATAGAAAATGGTTAGAGATATGTAACCCAATGAACGATTACCTTACATCACAAGGATTAACTTACAAAGGGTGTATTGGAATGCAACTAGCCAAAAGACCTAATGCGAGTGGGGCTGGAACTGCTAAAAATAAAACTCAATACACAGATGAAATTTTAAAGGTATCGGATGAAACAAAACACCAACACTTTTGTGAGCCTATTTGGGTATTTAAAAAATAATTACCAAAAAACATTTCTGAATTAAATAGATTATTAACCAAACCAAAACAAAGATGAGTAAAGAAGAATTAAACAAACTAATAGCAGAATTTATGGGTGAAATAAATTCAATTGAGGATAAGATTTCATTTACAAAAAATTGCTCAACAGATGAACTTAAATACCACACCTCCTGGGATTGGTTAATGCCTGTAGTAGAAAAGATAAACAACCTTAAAACCTTACACTTTATAGTATTGGAAGGCAAAAGGGTTCAATGGATTGTGGAAGATGATGAATCTATGCCTATAGTTTATCAAGGAAAACCCATGATTGAAATGACCTACCAAGCAGTAGTAGAATTTATTAATTTTTATAACAAAAACTGTATATAATATAAAAACTAAATAAATAATAATGTATCAGAACGTATATTACGAGAAGAACCAAAACATAATACATTGCTGGGATGATAAAAAAGGGTATTTCACAAAGAAATATCGTAGATATGCATACGTAAGAGACGGGAATGGTTCACATGAATCCATATATGGTGAACGACTAAAGAAATTAACTTATTGGACACGAGAAGATAATCTGAAACTATATGAATCGGATGTGAATGAGGTAACACGATTTCTAATTGATGAATATGGGGATTCGGATGAAATATCAGAAGGTCACGTAACAATGACATTTGATATTGAGGTGGAAATGAATAGTGGGTTACCTGATATGGAAAAAGCAGAAAATGCTATAACTTCAATTGCCTTCCACGATTCTGCAACCAATGACTATTGTGTATATGTAGTAACGCCAGGCACTGAGATAAATAAAAAGATAAAGGGTGCTACAGTCCGTTCATTTAACAATGAAGGGGATTTGTTATTAGCATTTTTAACAAGTTGGGAAGAAATATCACCAACAATCATAACAGGTTGGAATATTGATTTCTTTGATGTCACATATCTTTACAACAGAATTAAACTGTTATTTGGAACTACAATAGCTAATAGGGTATCACCGATTGGGAAAGTTCATTGGAATAAGTACAGAAAACGTTATATTATAGCTGGTGTATCTGCATTGGATTATATAGCATTATATAAAAACTTTACATATACTGAATTACCAAATTATCGGTTGGATACAGTCGCAAAAAAAGAATTAGGTAGAGGTAAAATTGAATATCAAGGTAATTTAGACCAATTATTCAGGGATGACATTGAGAAGTTTATTGAGTATAACTTGGTGGATGTTGAGTTAGTGGTTGATATGGATAAGAAACTCAAATTTACAGAATTAGCACAAGCGATATGTCACATAGGTCATGTATTCTATGAAGATTTCTTGTTTTCATCAAAGTGGTTAGAGGGAGCTATTTTAACATTCCTACGAAGAAATGGTAGAGTAGCACCTGACAAACCGATTAGACGTTGGAGTAAAGAAGATGAACCCGTGGGTGGTAAGTTTACAGGTGCATACGTTAAAGAACCAAAACCGGGTCTTTACAAATGGGTTTATGATTTAGATTTAACATCACTATACCCATCTATAATAATGACTATCAACATCTCACCCGAAACCAAGGTAGCAAAGGTAAAGGGGTACTCTGCCGAATTACATATGAAAAAACAAATGGACTCGTATACAATTGTTAATAGTGCTAGTGGTATAGACCAACCACCAATGAACATTGATGAGTTTAACGACTTTACATTAAAAAACAACCTAGCCATAGCTTCAAATGGTGTATTATATACTAAAAATAAAATAGGTGTAATACCTGAGATTTTAGATGTTTGGTTTAGTAAAAGAGTTGAGTATAAAAACTTGATGAAGAAATATGGCAAAGCAGGAAATGACAGTCTTTACCAATTCTATTTTACAAGACAACTAGTTCAGAAGATTATGTTAAACTCATTGTATGGAGTTATGGGTTTACCATCATTCAGATTTTATGATGTTGACAACGCTGAAGCAGTAACATTAACGGGCCAAACGGTTATTAAAACCACTGAGATGATAGCTAACCAATACTATATAAAAAATATAGGTAAGGAAGCAGATTACAATGTGTATACCGATACTGATTCTGTATTTTATGAAGCCGCACCATTGGTAAAAGCTAGAAACCCAGATATTGATGTTAATTCAGACGAACAGATGATACCTGCCATTTTATCGGTAGCTAAAGAAGTGCAAGACCATATAAATAGTGTATATGATGTAATGGCTTTGAAGTTATTTAATACAGAATCACATAGATTTGATATTAAACAAGAAACAATTGCAAAAGGTGGCTTTTGGGTATCAAAGAAAAGATATGCTCAATGGATAATAAATGATAATTCAGTCAATTGTGACAAATTAGATGTTAAGGGGTTGGACGTAAAACGAAGTTCATTTCCAACTTATTTTAAAGAGGTGATGAAAACTGTATTGTTGGATATTTTAAAAGATGTGGGTAAGGATACAATTGATGATAAGATATTAAAATTCAAAGAAGATATGCCTAATCAACATTTTGTGGATATTGCAAAAAACTCATCAATTAAGAATGTCACTAAATATGATAATCGTAATAACCCACTTGGTAAATTTACAAAAGGAACACCTGCCCATGTAAAGGCAGCTATAACCTATAATAAATTATTGAAATTCTACAAATGTCCATATAAATATGAACCTATGAAGGATGGTGACAAAATAAAATGGGTATATCTAAAAAGTAATCAAATGGGGTTAGAGACCACCGCTTTGACTGGATATAACGACCCACCACAAATATTAGATTTAGTCAAACGGTATATAGACTATGATTTAATTTGGAAAAAAGAATTAGAAAATAAGATTACTGATTTCTATAATGCAATGGACTGGGATAAACCTAACCCAAATTTGAAAAAAGCTTCCCAATTCTTTGGATTTTAGAAAATATTTTTGTATATTAGTATAAACAATAAAACATGGATGTATCAAGTCATAAAAATGTAGAAAATGTTATTAGATATTTTCTAATATATTTACCACCCAGAGGAGCGGAATCAATATTGGATGTTGGAGGTGGTTGTTTCGCCCCATACAAGGGAGTATTACAGACTAGATGTACTGAATATAAAAATATTGATATACGACCGGGTATTAACGTGGATTATGTACAAAATATATTAGAGGGAACTTCATTCAAAGATAAACAATGGGATTGGGTGTGGTGTTCAGAGACACTGGAACATATACCACAAGAACATATGAAAACGTTTGTAGATGAGGTATGCAGAATAGCTAAAAATATAGTATGGACATTCCCATTACCACATAACCCATCTTTTGATGGTGACCCAGGTCATAGTGAGGTAATAGTTGATATGAATTCTTATTCTAATGATTTTCAAATATTTGATAAGACTACAAAAACTGGAAAAGGGATTTGGGTTTTTGCAAGAAAGGATAGAAAAGTAGAAATAACAAAAAGTGGGATTATTCAAGAAGGTTATAGTCCTGATAATTTACCATTCAAAGTTGTAAAAAACAAAATGGTCAAACGCGTAGAAAATAATGAAAATATTGATAAATTTTTTGAATTTTAAAAAATATTTTTGTATATTGTATTATTAAATAAATAAAGTAGTAATTATGAAAAAAAATGCATTTGAAGGTTTTATCTCTAGATACAATTTAGGTGGAGAGGTAGAATCTGTAAAAATTAACTCCACTGATGAAAATTTAATAGTTAGTTTTATTTCTGATGACAAAACTCTGTTGGGAAATGTGAGTAGTGATAATAAAGAATTTCCTAATGGTGATTTTGGTATTTATACAACCTCAAAACTGAAAGGATTATTGGGAGTTTTAGATTCAAATATTGAAATAGACCAAACAGACGCGTCATTAGTATTTTCTGACAAAAATACGTCTGTGAATTATATGTTAGCGGACTTATCTGTAATTCCCGTTGTACCAGATTTGAAACAGCTACCTAAATTTGAAACAGCAATAACATTAGATGGTGAGTTTATTTCTACATTCATTAAGTCAAAATCAGCACTAAGTGAATCAGATACATTTACCTTTAGTTGTAAAAATGGAAAAGGTAAAGTAGTATTGGGTTATCAGAAAATAAATTCAAATAGAATTTCTATTGGTGTTGATTGTAATTGTGAAGGTGATATTAAACCAATCTCGTTTTCGGCTAAATACCTAAAAGAAATTCTATCTTCAAATAGAGGGGCTAAATCATCACATTTGAAGATTTCAAGTCAAGGACTAGCTCATGTATATTTTGAACATGGTGAGTTTAAATCAAATTATTATCTCGTGGAAATAAAATAAGAATATTACATGACAGATTACAATCACCCATTATATGGCAGGAGAATTTTACATATAATGTCGCCCGTTAGGTGGAGGGGTAGTAAATTTTTACATTATGCTGACTCTAACTATAAAGTTATGGTAAAGACAATTAAGTTTTTACCAATGTGTCATCATACTATTATAGCCCCAACCAATAACACAATCCCCGATTTGGGGGATAATGTAAGTATAGTACCATTTGATTATACACAATCGGTATTGACAAATAGAGCGTATTTTAATGGAAAGTTATTAAATAAGTCAACAAATTACAGAGCTCAAGATTTTGATTTTATATTTAACCACCAACCTGAGTTATTGTATAATGTATTAAATGCAGTATTATCATCTCGTTATGGGTTAACGGTAGAATGTTTTAATTTTTTCCATTGGGTTGATTGCAATAAGAGTAGACCAACTGATAGTTACCCAGAAGGGTTTTTCAGACAATTGGAGGCTATTAACATTTCATGGAAATCTTACTTTCATTGCCCAGTATCATTAGATTACCTTAAATCAAATTGGGATAAAAAACAATATACTATTGAAAGTATAAATGAATCATTCATTAAAGATAAGTTGAGTTATTTTCCATTAGGTGTCAGTAACTTCCCAGACGCGGAACCCGTTGCTATACCACCTGGAAAGAAAATACTATTGTTTAATCATAGATGGAATAATAGTACTGGGATTAACAAACTTGTAGAATATACAGAAGACCTTGATAGGGATGAGTGGTTAGTTTGGGTAACAGATGAAAATGCGAAGAAACCAACATCGGGAGCAGCAGCCCCAAGTTGGATGTATGTTAAAAGCTTACCATCAGGGGGTCAATTTCGTTCTTTGATTGAGAAATCATTTGCAACATTATGTTTTGTGGATAACTACATGACATGGAATTTATCAGCCCAAGATGCTCCAACTTTGAAAAAACCAAGTATGGTGTTTAAACATCCAACACATGAATATGTTTTGGGAAAAGATTACCCGTTATATTTTGAATCCAAGGAAGATTTTTTACAACTATTAGATAAGATTCCACAAGATAAGGAATTCAATTGGGAATTACCTAAACATGATGAGATTTTTAAGAACAATCTTGTTAATGATTTAACCGATTGTTTGAAAAACAGTAAAAAGAAAACCACCAAGAGAACTAAATATGGTGTGGAATGGATGTATCATATCTTAAACGGTAACGGATACAAACGTAATATATTATACAATAGCCACCCAGATTTGTATAAAAGTAACGCATGGGAAGGTATACGACAGTGGTGTTTAGATAGAGGTGTTAGGGATACACCAACATCAAAATATACTAAACTTTGGATTCCTGACGAAAACAAGGATGAAGTTAGAGAAATAATTAAAAACGGGGGAAACGTAGACTATAAAGGTGACCCGTTGGATGAATCAAAAAGAGACCCAAAATGGGCTGAAAATTTTACTTCAAATAAATTCTTTTAAAAAAGATGATACATAATAAAGAACATAGCTTATGGGTTGAGAAGTACAGACCCGATACATTGGATGGTTACGTTGGTAACGAACATATATTAGAAAAAGTAAAAATCTATATACAGAATGAAGATGTACCACATCTACTCTTATATGGACAAGCTGGAACTGGTAAAACAACTCTTGCTAAAATCATTACTAATCAAATTGATTGTGATGTTATGTATGTTAATGCATCTGATGAAAACTCCGTTGATGCGGTTAGAGATAAAATCAGGGGATTTGCATCATCTATGGGTTTCCGTAAATGGAAGGTTGTTATATTAGATGAGGCGGATTACCTTACACCAAACGCACAAGCCGCACTCCGTAATTTAATGGAAACTTTCTCAAAAACTACAAGATTTATTTTGACTTGTAATTATGTAGAGAAGATAATAGACCCAATACAGAGTAGGTGTCAGACATTTGCAATAACACCACCATCAAAAAAAGAGGTGGCTATTCGCTTGAAGGATATATTAGATACTGAAAATGTGAATTATGAGATGGGGGATTTGGCGGTTTTGGTTAATAGTGGTTATCCAGATATTCGTAGGGTACTAAACGCAGGTCAAAGACAAGTAATTGGTGGAGAACTTAAAATAGATAAAATATCTACTATTCAAGCTAATTATATGGATAAGGTTAAAGATGAATTGATGAGTAGAAATGATATTAAAACATCATTTAATAATATAAGAAAAATCATAGCCGATTCAAAAGTTAGAGATTTTATACCATTTTATAGGTTTATGTATGATGAGATTGATACTTATGCAAACGGTAAGGTGGGTAATACCATTCTTAAAATAGCAGACAGTCAATACAAAGATACATCGGTGGTTGATAAAGAAATCAACATTATGGCAATGTTATTGGAAATTTTAATTGATATAAAAGGATAAATTATGAGTAAAAAAGGAAAAGTTTTAGGGGATGTTAAGCAACCACACTTACAGATAGACCCAACAAAATTAGATACAGTTGAATGTGATGATTGTGGTGGTATATTCTTTGAAGAGGTTACAATGTTCAAAGATGTTCCGGCAGTTCAATCACCCAATGGGAAGAAATCCATATTACCAATCCCAGTGGTTAGATGTGTAGAATGTGGTAATGTACCAGAAAGATTTTTACCAAAAGAAATGTTACCTTAATGGTTAAGAAACAAAATACAGTAAAATCAAAAACCATATTCCAACATCTCAGTGGAATAAAAGAGAAGAAGGAATCGTGGGAGTCTCTTTCTGATATGGATAAGAAATCATTTTCGCCATTCATAATCAATAGGTGGTTAAGTATGAATATGGACTTACTACCAATAGTAAATGAATTACAGAAATATACCATTGGTACATTAAAAGCAAGGGATGTCTACAAATTATATTTGGATTTTTTACCAAAGAGAAAAACATTTGATAAATATATCAAAGGTAAAAAAGAAGGTAAATATAACAAAGAATTATTAGATTATTTATCACAGTGGTATGGTGTATCCAAACGAGAAGTTATTGACTATATGGGATTATTAAAAAAAGATGAAGTCAAGGTCATCCTTAAAAAATATGGTTTAACAGATAAAGAAATAAAGGGGTTATTAAAATGAAGAAAGAATTATATGATATGTTGTTGACAACCGCAGAAGCAGACAAGAAACAAGCTCTTCTATCACTAGAATTATTATCAAACGAGTTTGTTGAGGGTATTGAGGATAATGCTAGAGAAGCATTACAACTGTTAGTTGATGCAGAATGTAGAATCAATACATTAGAAAAATATTTCACAAAATCTAAAAGAGTATTATATGGATAAGATTAGAGAAGCCAAAACAAAAGTTGAATATACGGGTGAACGCATAATCAACAAAAAGGATGGAAAGCTTACTGCAATGGAATATTGTGAAAAACATTATCCTAAAATGATGAAAGAATACAAAGCAATAATGTGGGAACAGTATGAAACATTCTGTAGAAAACAGAGAAACTACGGGCCACATAACATTTCGGTAGGAACTTCATTGGAAACAGAAGATGATATTAAACTATCACTTACAGGTCTTTGGTTCAGACTCAATGATAAGATACAACGATTAAAACAACTAGTGGTGTTAAGACATCCAGATGAGGTTGATGAGTCTATTGAAGATACATTCCAAGACCTTACAATATATGGTATGATAGCACAAATAGTTCAAAATGGAAAATGGGGAAAATAATATGCTATGAAAGACAGTAAAATAAGTAATATATTTACAATTGGATTAAGAGAACAAAAGGAAGAGGATTCCAAAGTATCATATTCTCAATATACGATGTACGCTAACTGCCCACATCATTGGAAGTTAGAATATATGGAAGGTCATAAGAAACGTGACCCATCAATTTTTTTAATATTTGGTACAGCGATGCATGAAACTATCCAAGAATGGTTGCACGTATTGTATACTAAATCACCAACGGAAGCATCCGAATTGAAATTGGGGCAGATGTTATATGATTATATGATTGATGCTTATAAAGAGATGAAGGGGCAATGTGGACAAAACTTTAGCTCACCCGGTGAATTGAAAGAGTTTTTAGAAGATGGTATTGAAATTTTAGATTTTATAGTAAAGAATAGAGTAGATTACTTCAATACACGACAGTTAAATTTAGTTGGTATAGAATTACCTATATATGCACAAGCTATAAAAACACATAAAGTATACATACGTGGGTTTTTGGATTTGGTGTTTGAGGATACTTACCAAAATAAGTTAGTAATTTGGGATATAAAAACATCAACACGAGGGTGGAACAAATGGCAAAAGGCAGATAAGACTAAAACTGCACAATTGGTATTATATAAAAAATATCTATCAGAACAATATGGTTATCCGTTAGATAGGATTGATGTAAAATACTTCATAGTAAAACGTAAGTTAGTTGAGGGTATGATGTATGCACAGAAACGAGTTCAACAATTCGTACCTGCTAACGGAAGTGTAACTTTAAACAAAGTAACCAAAAGTTTTGAAAACTTCATAAGAAACTCATTTAACGAAGATGGTACTTATAGGTTAGAATCAGAGTATCCTGCAATAGCTGGAAAAAATAAGAAAAATTGTAAGTGGTGTCCATTTAAAAATGATTTTGAAAACTGTCCAAAAGAAAATAGACATACTATTTAAAAAAAGTTATTATGAAAAATATTGCATTAATACCTCATTTTTTTAATCATAAATGGGCCGTAGACTTGAATCAAACCCTTTCTAATATATTCTTTGTTCCTGATAAATATTTTAATTACTTTACCAACAAATACGAATTTGATGAAGATAGTTATCTACCAGGAAAATCACAATTACATTTATATATTTCAGAGTTATTACCTATATTAAGAAGTAAAAAAATAGAAAAAGTATTTTATTGTAATATACTTGATGATTATTCATTTGATATTCAAAATGGTGGTTTTGTAAAAAACTTTGGTGGAATATTACACGCAACAAACCATCAGAAAATTGCAATCGGACAAAAGAAAAAATTTATAGATTATGAGAATTCTATAATGAACATGGCTAAACAAATTATGGTGGGTTCTGACTTAATGAAAAATAAAGTTCCTTACAATGTTGATATATCAGGGTTACCCGTTCATATGTCTATACAAGAGCCTAAATTGGGTAATAAGATACTATTTTCACATAGGTTAATGAAAGATAAGAACATTGATAAACTGTTTGATTTGCCCCAAGAAATGAAAGATAAAACAATAGTTACGTGTCCATCTGGCCAAACTACGTATGTGGGTATGGTGTCAAAACAGTTTGAATTTCATTTTAAAAAACCACCAGAAGTATATAAACAAATGATAGAAAAATGTGGATTTGGGATATCATTTGCAATTCATGATAATTTCGGATATTCTTTAATGGAAGGTATATATTCGGGGTTAACATATTTAGTAATGGATAATGACACAACAACGTATAGAGAATTTGTAATTGATGAGTTTAGATTTAAGGATGTTGATGATTTAGTTAAAAAATACGCATATCTATGCAACAACCCAGATGAAAGAATCCAATTGGTTAAAAAACAACAAGATATGGTAAAACAATTCCAAGTTAAAACGTGGGTAACTAATTTTGAAAAAGCCTTGAAACTATAAAACAGACATAATGTTTAGAAAAAAAACTTTAAAAAAAGTGAGACAAAAGTATATCTATAGAAAACCACAATCAAAAAAAGATTTACGTAAAATGAATATAGCCCTAATAGGTTCTCCTAGATATGAAAATGTTAGAAATATAAGAGATTTTATTTTTAATATAAAGGTAAAATTGGGAAATAACATAAATATAATCAGCAGAGGTGGAAACGATGGTTGTGAAAAATACGTAAAAAAATATTCAATAGAATTTGGATTAAGATACACAGAATACAATCCCGCAAATACTTGTAAAAATCTATATAGTGGTATGAATGATGGGTACTATGATAAACCATATCATCCTACTCAAAAACTACATCAATACGATTGTGTTGTGAAGCACGCAGATAAAATATTTTATTTTGGTGGTATAAAACCATCCGAACAAAGACACTTTGAAAAGTTACTACAAAGGTTCAACAAAAAAGTCATATATTTAGATTGATTAATTTCAATTTAATATTTATTTAAAACAAAGTTATATAATGAGTAAGAAACAAAAAAAGAAAAAGATATTACTATTATCTGATGATTTAAGATTACATAGTGGTATCGCAACAATGTCCAAAGAAGTAGTTCTACATACAGCTTATAAATACGATTGGGTACAAGTAGGTGGGGCCGTAAAACACCCAGATGAAGGTAAATTCTTTGATATATCAGATTCGGTTTCAACCGAAATGGGTATAAAAGATGTTGATGTTAGAATCATACCAGTAAGTGGTTATGGTAATCCGGAGATGATACGACATCTATTAG
>Ga0080013_1004983_pt1 | contig 12702 bp, 26 predicted proteins | sample ETNvirenome_6_85_FD_69236 | JGI IMG/M metagenome (GOLD analysis project Ga0080013, IMG submission 69236) | Marine viral communities from the Pacific Ocean - ETNP_6_85 (SPADES assembly) (version 2) | ecosystem: Environmental > Aquatic > Marine > Oceanic | place: Pacific Ocean | collected 2013-06-19 | reverse complement strand
GTAGTCGTCAAAATCGCCAGAATCGTCAAAATCGCCAGAAGAGCGCCCCAGTGGATCTTTTTCTTCATCTTCTTCTTTCTCCCATTCGTCAGGGACTTCCCAGCGAACCTCATCGTCATATTCCGACAAATACTTTTGCACTTCTTCTTTGATGATTCTTTTTAATCTTTTTCTGTTGATGGTCATTGTTGTGTTCCTCTCCTAGCTTTTCTTTGATTAATCAAATCTGTTTTAGTTTTTTCAACATCTTCGTCTGTCATGTCATAATCTTTTGGGTTGATAACTATCGCATCAGCCTCTGCGCGACCAGCGGCGAGAAAGATACTGCGACGGTAGCCCTGATCGCCACTATCATAACCTGCGTCTTGTCCACGTCGTCCAGACCTTGCCTGTTTCGCTCTTAAATACCAACCGAAAATCGTTGGATACATATCCTCATCTGTAATCTCCCAATCACCATATCCCTGATCGTCAAAACCTGCCCATACTGCCTGTCGATGGACAATGCTGTCAACTTCAATGGCACTCAACTTCCGTAGGAAGAAGCGGTGAGCCTTAGACGGGCGCGGCTTCAGAAGATTTTCCCTAGCGGCTTTATAAGCCTCCAACTCGCGCCGTTGAACAACGTATTTTCCGAGATATTTGGTTTCCAGTTCTTTTTTCTTTTCTTCAATCGCCACCGTAAATTCTTTCCAAGCTTTTCGGTAAATATCTTCGCCGCTAACCGTAAGATGCGACGACGGCGACACTTTTTTGCCGCTGACTTCATCGCCTTCTTTCAAATGCTTTTGCATCTCTTCTTTGATGATTCTTTTTAATCTTTTTTTGTTGATTGTCATGGCTCGTTTCCTATCTTTTAATTCGTGGTTTCAGACGAGTTCTCTCTTTGTCGCTGAGAGGGTCCGCGCCACCTTTTGCGGGATGAGGCATCCCAGCTTCAACACTGCCCTGAATTTCTCTAAGTCGGGCTGTGATAGCAGGACTAAGCCTCTTTAGCTCTGCCCGTGTCTTCTGCAACTGTGGGCTACGTTTCCCTTTGTTGTTTTTAACAATCTTCGTTAGTTTGTCAAAGTTCACAAGCATTTTAAGAAGTTCTTTATCTTGCTGAAAAGCGGCAAGAACGTACTCTTGGTTTTCGGAACGCATCTGCCTACCAGCCGAGCGTATTTTATTTTCCAGATGTGCCTCTAGATTTATTAAAATATTGTTGGCGATTCGTCCTGCTGCACCCGCTGCCTTCAACGCCAATACACCAAGAATGCCACCCAATGCGCCAACTGCGGCAATGGATACAACATCAACTTCGTTCATCTTTTTTCCAAAAAACAATTTGTAAAAAAAGCCGCGATCGTCGTCTTCGTCTTGGGTCACGCCTTGCTGTCGCAGGAATGCTTTAAGAGCCGCACCAGAGCGCTGCGCGGCAGGATGGTCGCCGCGCTTGGCGGCTTTGACCTTATCTGTGTACTGCTCCCAATCTTCATCGCTAAGATTGCCAATCTTCGGGAACTTTCTGGCATCGTTGCTTGGGCTTTCTTTCAAATACTTTTGCATCTCTTCTTTGATAATTTTCTTTAGTTTGGCTTTGTTGATGGTCATCGTGTGCTTACCTTTTATCGCCAAGGCTCAAGGTCAACCCCTGCGCCAAATCGCCACTTGCCGTTCGTTTTGTGCCACATCTCTATGGACCCCGGCTTCTCGCCTGCGATAATGGCAATGTCTTCAAGCCCGCCCCAAGCGCCTATGCCGTCATTAAAAGAAACCTGCTCGTAGTATTGAACACTCTCGGACCCGCCCATAGCGCTAGGGGCTTCAGGGTTGTAGGGACCGGGGAACGCTGCTTGCACTCGTCGCCCTGTCTTTTGTTCCAAGTCGGGGAACGGGTTGCCGCTATCAGCTTCTTTCAAATACTTTTGCATTTCTTCTTTGATGATTCTTTTTAATCTCTTTCTGTTAATAGTCATGGTTAGCTCTCCTGCTTACTCTATAAGTAGTGCGAAAAAGAGTCTAAGTCTGTGGCGAGTTATCACCATTATTTATTTTTACAACTTCAAGAAACTGTGGTCCAATGTTCCTAACCGCGCCATTCTCGCATAAGATTTTGACTGCGGTGAGACGCACCTTGTCCACGACGAAACATGGTCCGATGTTGACGTTCACCTCTACTACAACACAGAATGTGCCCCAGCCTGTGGTTCTGCCTACAAATTTACAAAGATCACCACGTTTCATATCATCTCCAAATAGCGCAATTTGGAAATGTCATTTCCAAATTGCCCATACTTTAAGTGTTTGCATTAGAATCTCCAAATTTTATTTTTACAACTTCAAGAAACGCGGACGCAAGGCATCCAACTTTACCATTGTCTGAAAGAACTCTGACCTGACCCGCCGAACCCTCGCGGGCGTCCCAAACGTCTACATCTACTACAATGCAGAATGTGCCCCAACCTGCTGTGCCTACAAATTTACAAAGATCACCGCGTTTCATTTCATTTCCAAATCTTCCGTATAATGGGCAGACTTTGTATTGTCAGACCAATAAACAACGTATTGATCTTTCCACGGATCTAGGGATTCATTAACCTCAAGGATAATACCACAGCGATCGTCCCAACCGTGCAGATTATTTTTTATCTTTACTACATCACCGCGTTTCATTTGTCAGCCCTAACACACGATTTATTAAGTTGCTCCACATAGATACTTTTTTTGTAGGGAACATTCTTGGCGGGTTCGGTCACCAAAACACATACGCTGTTATCGTGCGGGTTATAAGAGAGTACAACTGCTCGCCAAGATGACCACTGCGCCGCAAGTCCGCTGGCGGGATTGAGTTTGAGTACGTCACCTTTGTTATACATTTTGTTTATTCCGCTTTTCACCTGTTTTAAGATAAATTTTTTTTGGCTCCGCAGACAGGAATCGAACCTGTGACCATTTGATTAACAATCAAGCGCTCTACCAACTGAGCTACTGCGGATCAATTTTTTCAAGATGAGAACGGGGGAAAATGGACACCACGCCGTTGTTTGATGCACGCCAACCACGACCGTCAACAACAAAAACGTCCGCTGTGTCGCACCACTCATCATAGGCAACTACGATACCACGAAGTTCAAGCCCCATGCCGTAGCCTGTGGAGTATGCATCGATTTTGACGCAGTCGCCTTTTTTAAGTTCGCTTGGCATTACTTTTTCGGCGTGGTGTCTGTAAGTTCAAAGAGCTTGTTAAGCGCCTGCACGACATGTGGTGGAGGTGATGTTCCCTCGATGTATGTCACGATGACAGCAGCCAACGCAGCTTTTTCACGCTGCTCTGCCCATTGACGTTCCTCTTTCTCCCACGCAAGTCCATCTACAAAACTCATTATTGCCTCCTTTGTCGGCTAAACCTTTTATCTCTCTCAAGACAACTGTAGTATACCACAGTGGGGGATGGTGTCAAGGGTTTTTTTCAATCTTTACAATTGTTCACGTTCTGCGGCAAGTCGAGCATCGATTGCTTCTTGTTCGGTTTTGAAATGACCAACGCATCTGTCTTTACCATTGACACGGCAGCGTGCGTACCACCTCTGGAGTTCCTTGCTCCAGCACACACCAACATGATCAGATTGTTTCTCTGCCCTGTGTCGTTCTATCTTTGGAAAAATACCCTGCTCGGCTGCAAGACGAACATCAATTGCCTCTTGCTCAGTTTTGAAATAGCCGAGGTATTTAGGTTTTCCCTTCCAGCAAATATTTGCCTGCCATCCATTGTCTTCGCGCCTCCAAGAAACGCCATCTTGCTCCGATTGTTTCTCCACTTCAAATGTGGCTCGATATGCTCTATACACATCGTGTTCTTTTTTGATTGTCGCCAACTCTTCTGGACTAGGACCATTCGGAAAGTTTAGATAAGCGTATTCCCCATATAATTCTTTGGCTTTTTTATCAGCGGCAAGTGCAGCCTCAACCTCACTTATGTATCGCCCATATGATTTCCTCTTGACGGTAAGATGCCACTTTTTGCCGTTTCTTGAAACGTGTTTGTATTTGCTTGTGGTATTCTTGTTTCCTCTGGCATTTCTGCGATTTTGAGTGCCGGTGCAGATTCGCAAGTTTTTTTTCTGGTTGTCTAAACCATTATGATTGATATGATCAACTTGCATACCCTCTGGTGCGTTCATTAACACCCTGTGCATTTGCACCCCTACTCTTGTGCCGCGTTGCCTTATACTCGTATGTGCGTAAAAATTACCACTTTTGGCTTTACGGACTTGCCAAGCTGGCATTGCGGCGATCATATCATAATCCTCATCATCTAGGAGGACATGATGTGTGCCGTGAGGGCTTTCAATTGTTAGGATTTTCATTTTTCAAATCTCCATTTTTTTGGGGCGCGATTTTTTCAAGATACCTCCAGTGGATAACAACTACCTTACCGTCGATCAAAACTCGCGCAGTGACAAGCCATTCATCGTCGGGGTCGGAAACTATGATACCCCGCGACCAGTTGTACGAGCCGTGACTTGCAGGCATGTCGATTTTGACACAGTCGCCTTTTTTAAGCATTGTTCGAACTCCAATTTTTTAGTCGGGGAATTGTCTACAAACTCATTCAAAAATTGTGAGGATGAAACGCCAACACGGCGACCGCGACCACCACCGCCGACAGCGCCGCGCCCATCGTGTGTCGAAGTTGTTGTGCCTCTGCAACACAGGCTGCGAACCGCGTAGATTCAAAAAGGTTCAAAACAACAGCCTCTGCCACAAGTAACACCAACAAGGACACTACCAACGTCCAGACCAACTTGCTCAAGGTCCACCTCTTGTTTTCCTCTAAAGCTCTTGTTCTGGCGAGATGCCGGTGCTTGGCGCAAGCTTGGCGCAGATTTTTTTCTTCTTCTGTTGCTATTCTTAGCTTGTCAAAACGCTCAGAAACTTCTACCAATTCTTTTTCACGCTCTTCAAAGTATTTTTCACGTTCATCAAAGTCTTTTTCACGTTCATCAAAGTCTTTTTCACGTTCATCAAGGCTCCTGCGTATTTGTCCGAGCGAACACGCAAGCTTTTGCATGGAAGATGTTTTATAGTTTTCAAGTTTTTTATCTTGCGATGCTACAAGTGCCTTAAGGTTTTTTAACTTGTCTTTAAGCTTCAAAATCGAGTTTTGGTTAATGTAGTTTTCAATAATTTCGGCGCAGTTAGCCGCAGTTCCGTCATCATCCCGCGCAAAGAATTCTTCAGTATTAGCTGTTTTAGTTCTTTTTACCCCGTGGTCCTCTAAGAGTTTGTGAAAAACTTTGTCTTTAAGGGAATCTTCGACTTTCCACTGGTGAAGAACAAGCCACTCGCCGCCGGAATTTTTTCGTCTATAATCGTCATCTTTTAAACGCTTTTCAACTGAGCGGCTTGTCTGCCCTAAGTTAAAGAAAAGACCTTTATGGGATTTGACAGCTTTGATGTTTCTGCTCGCGGCGACGATGTAGATAATCATCTTCGGTCCTTAAGTCTGAAAAATTTTTTGGTCGGGGTGACAGGATTCGAACCTGTGACCCTCTGCTCCCAAAGCAGATGCGCTACCAGACTGCGCTACACCCCGAATCTCAAAATTTTAGCCACGCATCGTGAATGTACTATGTGAGTATATAGCAAGACCCGTGCCACAGTGGTACTTACATTCCGGCATAGTCACCCGTGGGGGGGAGGGGGGGTCCACCCCCTACCCGTTAACCAACCTTGTCCACTCTTCTGTTTCAAGTTGGTCCACAACGTACTGGTCGAAGTCCTCGTCGTCCAAGTCACCGATGTCGTTATACTCTGGACCTGAGTAGTCAGGCTCATTAAGGTAGAGGTCATCCTCGTTCAAGAGTTTGTTCAAGGTGTCCTCGTCCAATAGGCTAATACTATATTCCATTGTTCTCTATCCTTTTTGTTTATGTCTCGGCTACTTGGTGAGATTGATCATACCACCATACCATTGACCAAATGTACCGTCGTTGTTCTCTCAACTACTTGGTTGGTGACCACGAACCGGAGATACCCCAGTGTGCGCCACATGTACAGTTGTACATCTTCATGCCGTTACTTAGCCAATGCCCCAGCATGACCGTACCTTGACAGCACGGACAGCAAGCGGGGGATTGATACGAGACACCGTCTTCGGGTTTCGCATCGGGTGTCATGTCCTGCCCTTGATCGAACGTGGACTTCTTGTCCTTACTCATCGTTAGATCCTCTTTGTGGTCGGTATGCCAAGAGCATTTCCTTCCAGCGGTTGCGTTCCTCTTCGGTGCGAAGGTGCCACGGACTCCATGCCAGATCCGCAAGTTGAGCCTCTAGTTCAGCGACCTTCTTCTCCAGTGCGATGACCTCTTTACATTTGTCGTGAAAGTCTTGACGCAACTCCGAGTTACGCTTTGCAAGGTATCGAACATGTTCCTTCACAGGCGCATTAAATTTAGGGGCTGTCATTGTTATCTCCTTTTGCTGTCTCAGTTACTTCGCAGTGTTAACCACAACCATCTTCTCAGGAGCAGGGTTGAACCACGGTCGCGAAGCGTATTCTTCAGTGGTCATCCAGATTCGCTTGACCCGACAGTTCTTCGGCTTTGGAGCCATCATGTCGGTCAGGACGATCATTCCATCGTACTTGCTAACGTGATCGTTGACGTACTTGGTAGGAGCATCGAAGCACGTTCCACCGTGCATCACTCGTTCCCACGCTCGTTTCTGACCTTTCTTCCAAGTGTAAATGTGTTTCTCGCCAACCTTACTATCGAAGGGGATGATATCGAACTCAACGATATCGCAGAGCTTGTTCAGTTCAGCGTAGAACGCAACAAGCATCTTGTCGTCTACTGAACCACTCTGGTCAATACACACCGCAATCTTTGACTCGCGGCGAACCTTTTTGCCAGAGTGAATGTAGGGGAATCGCTTGTTAATTCGCTTGACCGTGGAACGCTTGTCAGCTTTCACAGTCGCTTTGCAGAAGAACCGAAGCACCTTGCGCCAATCGACCTTTGTTTTGATAGAATCCATGATCAGCTTTTTAGCCGCACCGGATGCCGAACCAAAACCACGACCACTGGCAGCTTCCTCCGCTGCTTTCTTGACCGCTTCTTTCAATCGTTCTTTGGCAATGTCATTAGCAGTGGAGCTTGATTCATCCCAGCCACTGTGGTCATCGAAGTTGCCGTTGCCATTGCCAGAGCCTTTACCCTTGCCTTGACCTTGACCTTCTCCTTCACCGTCACCGGAACCTTCACCCTCACCCTCGCCTTTGCCTTCTCCCTTTCCTTCTCCCTCACCCTCGCCTTTACCTTCACCGTCGCCTTCGCCCGGTTCACCGTCGTCGCAGGGTTCGCCCTTGCCTTTACCCTCACCGTCGTCATCACCGTCTTCAGCTTTACCGTCTTTCTTCAAGAGAGCCAAGTAAGCTTCGGAGGACAAGTAGTGAGCATATTCAGCGAACTGTCCTTCACCGGGCAGACAGCAGTTCTCAGGCAATCGGTCGCGATAGCTACCAGCCTGAGTAATCAACGAGTTAATCGCCAAGTCAGTAGCAATGTTCCACGCCAAGTGATTCACACCATCGGGGCGGCGACTACAAACATGACTGAGGATCAAGTGATAGAATTCGTGAACAAGAACAAACTTGCGCTGTAGCGGAGTCAACCCTTCGAAGAACGTCGGGTTGTAAATCAATTCATACGACGAAGTATCAGGATTGACCCTGACGCCCGCAGTAGGAATCGCAGTAGAAGCTTTCTTATCAATACGACGAGAAAGAGCAGCATAAAACGGCTCATCCTGAAGCAGCTTGATAATCTCTTGGTTCAAGTTAAATGGCATTTGGTTTCCTTCCCTCTTTGCACCCCTATTATAGCACGATGACAGGTAGAGTCAAGCGTTTTTGGCAATTATATTCTTTTCTTCACAATTCTTCATAATTGCCATTTATCTTTTTAACTCGCTCCTAGAGGATCTTTAATCTAATCCTTGTTTAGAAGCTTAAAACGCTTGTTCCTTTTGTTGCGCTCACGCAAAAGTTGAACCTTAAGCTTCTTCAACTTGAGGTCGCCATCGCGTGTAATCTGATCATTTCCGCGTTCATCGTTCGCTAGGCGCTTCACACCATGCTTTTTGATGTAGTTCTCAATCATTTTGAGTTGTTTACGTCGATTCATTTTTCTTAGTCCCTCCTAGAGAAATGTTAATAAAACTGTGTCTCACGCGCTCTTATCGGCAGTGGTTTTCTTACAGAGAAAGGGACCACCGAAGCAGCCCCCCCTCCGAGAGAGAATCTTTTAAGCAACCAAGTCAGCGATGAACAGACCGAAGGGCTTGCCATTCACTTCTTCAGTGTGCAGCTTGTCAAGGATGCTAGCGTTAGACGAGCAGACCTTGCCCCAGAAGTGGACAGCCAGTTCCGCTGGCAGGACACCGAAGTAAGCAGCGAGGTTGCTGCGTTCGTTGTCGTCCAATTCTTTGTCCGTCAGGACAACTTCGAACTTCTCGTTCAGAGCGTTCCACTTGTTGGTGCCAAGGTCTTTGACCTTTTCAACACCGTCCCGCAGGACATCTTCAGGAGTAACGATTGATTCGTAATTCTCAGCGAAGTCTTTGAACGCTACCGCAGCTTCGAAGCCAACGTAGCCATTCGCCAAGTGATAGACCGCTTCAAGATTGGTCTTACCTTCGGACAAGCCACCCGTAACCAAGCAACCAGAGTAACGGTCCCAAGACCGTCGCGTCGGGTAAACCTTGTTAGGTTCTGGATCGTCGTTGTGTTCCAGATGGTTACGATTCTGATTAATGAAGTCCCAAACCAGAGTGCAGACGTTGCCTTTCGCCCAAGTCAGCCAATCTTCAACAGTCGGCTCAATGTCGAACACAACCCAACGATCCAGTTCGGCAGGGTCCATTTCGCCAACCGAGTAGTTAGCACCATGCTCGCCACCGTTGACGGCAGCGCAGATGATCGTATCAGGGTGGAGATGCCAGCCGTTCAGCTTTCGCGAATCGGTCAGTTCGAAGATGCCTTGACGAACTTCAATCGAAGCCCGGTCAACTTCATCAAGGAACAAAAGGACAGCCTTTTCACAAGCAGCCTTGAACCAATCAGGAGCGTTCCACTTAGTGGAGTTGCCATCGATTGACGGCAGACCCAAAAGGTCACCTTCCGTCATCTGAGACGCACGGCGCTCAACAACCGGAAGACCGCGACGACTACCAGTCTGATAAATCACGCAGGACTTACCAATACCGTGGCGACCACGAATCAGGACCGGCTTTTTATCATCGAGAACGTAGTCAACGATGCTGTTAAAGGTTTTGAAGTCAATTGCCATTTTTCTTTTTCCTCTCTCAAGAACAACTGTATTATACCAAACTGAGCGGTAGAGTCAAGCGTTTTTCACACTTTTTTTGTAATCTTCACACTTCTTCACACTCTCTGTGAGTGCCTTAATCCACGCTTCAACGTCTTTGATTTTCTGTCCTTCATGTAGCACGCAGTTTGTTTCGACAACAAGATCTTCGTTTGATTCAGAAAGAAGCTTTGTGTAGTTGTAGCCCCAACTTTTCGTTTGGTGAGCCGCAACAGCACCGAGCGCCTTTGTAAGTGTTGACTCTTTGCTTTTAAACGCACCATGAGGAACCCACAAGGAATCGTCTTCACCAGTGTGCCAGCGCACGGTGATGTTTGGTTCGTCGTGTTGGGTAACGCAGCTTGGGGAGTGAAGCTTGCCTGTTCTCACATATGCGCCTGTGACAACGCCAATGAGCAGTTCGCCATTACGATCTCTGCGGACCATAGCGCCTCGACCAAGACCAGCCAATGACAAAACGTGACCAACATGTTCGGCAAGCAGTGGCTGAAGTTCAGCCAACTTGTTTTCTGAGCCAGTGCGGTTTACACACGTTCGGGTATTGTGACCGGGCTCGCCGCACCAGCCGCACTTGCGTGGCGTTTTCTTTCTTTCCCTTGCTTCACGGGCATAATAACCATCGGGGTTATTTTTGATGCTACGTTTTATTTGTGGACAACCGCGTTTGTTATGACCAATGCCGTAACAATGACTGCATCTAACTGTTCCATTCCATGACATGTGGTCTTTCTCCCTTTGCACCTGTATTATAGCACAATGAGCGGTCAGATCAAGTGTTTTTAGTCAATCTTTACACTTCTTCATAACATAAATATCTGTGGTTGACTTATTTATAGAAAAAGGGGCAAATACAGCGTTTAAACGCCCACAGACCCAACCACAGTTTGTTCCACATCCATCCACCCTCGTAAACTTTCATTATTAATAATAGTATTGCAACCGTGTTTCCACTGATGCCCACATCAGCCCACTTTATCCCACTGAGCAAATCTCGTCTTCGTAGTGCCACGCAGGCTGATGATAAGCAGCCCACAGGACACGATACAATGGCTCGTTATCTTCACCTGACCAGCGTCGTCGTGCGCGGTGATGAGAAGACTCGTCACTTACTTCTACTACTATTCCTCTCATAGGAGAAGCTGCGTCGGATGGCTTGCTCCAGTGTGTTACCAAATCTCCTTTCTTATATTTCATTTGTTGTCTCGGAGACTTTCAACAATAAACCTTCTTCTGGATGCCATTGTTGCCAAGTGTAAGTATATATCTCGCCCGCTTCAGCGGTCATGATAAAAGATGACCATTCGATAAAATACAGTCTTGGGGGTTTGATGTCAAGGACTACTCCCCTTTGCCTGTCTGTATGAGAAGGATTTGGTTTTACATCTAACCTTACCACGTCGCCTTTCTTATATTTCATTTGTTGTCTCGGAGACTTCGCACTAAGCAAATATCTTGTTCTTGGTGCCAACGGATGAACCCGTAGTCTGTCCACTTGATGCGATATAGGTTAATGCCCATACCTAGTAAATCTTTTTGAACCCGTGTTTTGAGTATTACTCCCCTGCGTAGTGGCATCCTGATGGGTCTTACTAAGTCGCCTCTTTTATATTTCATTTCTTTATGTCTCGGACGGTTCGTCCACTAAACGAATATATTCTTCGTAGTACCAGTTTGGCTTAGATTCACCAGCCCACAGGATACGATACGATGTATACTTGCGGTCGTCGGCTTTTGTCTCTAGGATTACTCCCCTCATATGATAAGAACGCTTTGCGCTTCCTATCCCCTTTACCAGAGCGCCTTTCTTATATTTCATTTGTTGCCTCCGACAGTTGCCGTTCTCAAGGGACCAACCCGAAAAGAGCGGACGGCACGCTCATCAATTTTTGCAAGGTTTTCACGGACGTACCACTTTGTGCGACCGTCTGACCAGTGAACAAAACAGTAGTTTTGATCATCCGTACCATTTTCCACCTTTACTACCACCCCGGTCTTGCCATAATAGGTGCGGATTAAGTCGCCTCTTTTATATTTCATTTGACACCAAACAAAGATATTCTTCAAAAACCCAATCGAGTTCATCTATTGTCGCCCACTTGACGTGGACCAAGTAGTCAACGTCACAGTCGGCAAACTTTGTTCCAAGAATTACTCCCCTTAGCTTTTGTCCTTCGGGTAGATCTTGTAGCCCTGCAAGTCCGCTGCGGCTGTTGTATTTTACAATGTCGCCCTTCTTAAACTTCATTTCTCACCAACCTTGCGAAGATCTTTAAGGGCAACCCAAAGAATATCCCCCGAAGCAAGATGAACATAAGCGACCGGGGTTTTTAGTCCTCGCTCTGTCCGTATTACCACCCCCACTTCTTTCACTTTTTCGAGGTCGTCGCCATAGGCGCTGAAGACCAGCCTCGGGTTGTCAACCCACACCATGTCACCTTTCTTAAACTTCATGGAGGTTATCCTCATAAATCCATTGGGGCAGAGGCTCCGTTGCCCACCTGATAAGATACAGGGGTATGAACGGTCTTTGCATCAACACCCCGGTGTAGTCTTTGAATAGTTCGTGCAAGTCGGGTTTTTCTTCTACCCTCAACACTATTCCTCTGAGTGATTCATCGGGGTAGCTTGAACGCATCGTGATTTCGTGGTAGATAGGACTCGCTTGTCCTGTGTCCACTAGCCTTACGAGCGTTCCTCTTTTATATTTCATTTGTCACCAGCCTTGCGGAGATTTTCAAGGTAAAACCAACTACTATCCCCCGAAGTAAGATGAACACAAGCGGCATGGAGCAACACTTTTGTGCCGTCATCGGTGACTCTGGAAAAGGCATCAGTGGTGGCGCTTACTACCACTCCTATTTGTTGTTGGGAACGTTGCTCGTCGCCGCAACCTCCGTCTAGAAACACCCCCTGACCGGTTGCCCATACCATATCACCTCTTTTATATTTCATTTGCCCTCTCCCCTTGGGACACCTGTATTATAACACAGTGGTCGCTCAGATCAAGTGCTTTTAGGGATCTTTACACTTATTCACTAAGACTAGATCCTCTTTGTTTCTCCTTTTATTTTTTGTTGTCTCGGCAAAAAAAAGCCCCGCCAAGGATTTTCCAAGGCGGGGCACAGGTGTTAAATATTTCGGTCGAACTCAAACTTATCTTTGTTCCAAACATAAACAGCATCTTGATCGAGACCATCTTTAATTTGAGCCATGATCAACACTTCCTTAACATGACCGCGACCAAGAGGAAGGTACATCATGTTGTTTTCATTTGCCAAGTCTTGGAGAATGGTTTCACGCGACTTGCGAATATGATCAGGGCTAGTGT
>Ga0080013_1004982_pt1 | contig 12704 bp, 9 predicted proteins | sample ETNvirenome_6_85_FD_69236 | JGI IMG/M metagenome (GOLD analysis project Ga0080013, IMG submission 69236) | Marine viral communities from the Pacific Ocean - ETNP_6_85 (SPADES assembly) (version 2) | ecosystem: Environmental > Aquatic > Marine > Oceanic | place: Pacific Ocean | collected 2013-06-19 | reverse complement strand
TGCCTCACAAAAACAAGATTAGCCGACCCCTATTAATTTAGAACAAGTCTGCTCCTGTTCTTTTTTGATAGGGGAAGGTTTTAAAATTATGGGATTTTAATTACAAACAATTAAACGAGGAAGAAAATTGAAGATTTTTTTAACTAAATTTACGCATAATGGTAAAGATTATTCTGGACCAAACATACACGCTCAGTCTATGTTTGATGCAGAAGTAATAGCTGAAGATCAAGGTTTAGAGGTTGAGGGAGAACTAACAGACTTGATTGATTTAGATTTAGATTCCGAACTAAGTGTGTTGCACTAAAATTATGGATAGAAATAAATTAATAAAAGAAATAATATTCGATGAAGGTTATAAAACAGAAACCTACGAAGATCATCTTGGATTTCTTACATTAGGAGTAGGTCATTTAGTCTTAGACACAGACCCAGAATTTGGAAAACCTGTTGGAACACCTGTTTCAGAAGAAAGAATTAGAGACTGTTTAAATAAAGACATTGATACTGTATGCAATGAATTAGATCGAAATTTCCATTGGTGGCGAGGATTAAACGATAACAAGCAAAGAGTCATGGTTAATATGGGTTTTAATCTTGGTTATCCTAGATTAAGTAAATTCAAAAATTTCCTTGCTGCTATGCAGAAAAATGATTTTGAAACGGCTGCAATAGAAATGATGGATAGCAAATGGGCAACTCAAGTAGGGAAAAGAGCTGAAAGATTAAAACAAAGAGTGTTGGAAAAATAATGCTTAAAAAATATCAATTTAAACCCGGAATTAATAAAGAAGGAACTTCTTATGCAGAAGAAGGCGGGTGGTATAATGCAGATAAAGTTAGATTTCGTAGTGGAAGACCAGAAAAAATAGGTGGATGGCAGAAAAATTCTAATAATACATTTTTAGGAACTTGCAGAAGCTTACATTCTTACAGAGATCAAGGTCAAACAGACTATGTAGGCGTAGGAACACATTTAAAATATTATGTTAAACAAGGTGATGATTTTAATAATATTACTCCTATTAGAAAAACATCTACAAACTCTATAACCTTTGCTGCAACTAATGGCTCTTCTACGGTAGTTGTTACTGATTCATCGCATGGTGCTGTTACAGGAGATACGGTCACATTTGCACAAGCTGTATCTTTAGGCGGAGTTATAACAGCAAATGTATTAAATCAAGAATACACAATAGATAAAGCATTAACTGCTAATACTTATGAAATAACAGCTAAAGACACTTCTGGAGATACAGTAACAGCAAATTCAAGCGATAGCGGGAATGGTGGCTCGGCAGTAGATGGCAGTTATGAGATTAATGTTGGTTTAGATGTTTATGTAAAAGGAACTGGTTGGGGTGCTTCAACTTGGGGTTCTGGAACATGGGGATCGGTAAGTTCTATTTCTGCTTCAAGCCAGTTAAGGTTGTGGTCTCAAGATAATTTTGGTGATGATTTAATATCTAATATAAGAGGTGGTGGAATATATTATTGGGATGAGAGTGCAGGTGCTACACAAAGAGCAATACCTTTTACAGAGTTAACTGATGCAAGCAATCCACCTACAATAGCCTTACAGATTATGGTATCTGATATAGATAGACATATAATTTGTTTTGGAGCTAATTCAATAGGTTCGTCAGATTCTGATCCTTTATTGGTAAGATGGTCAGATCAAGAAAGTTCTATTAATTGGACTCCTACATCTATTAATACAGCAGGTGGTGTTAAATTATCTTCAGGCTCTAAAATAGTGGGAGCTTTAAAAACTAGACAAGAAATACTAATCTGGACAGATAATGGAGTGCATTCTATGAGATATAGTGGAGCACCCTTTATATTTTCTTTTAATGAAATTATGCAAGGTCCATCTATGATTTCTCCTAATGCTGCTATAAATGCCGATAATAAGGTGTTCTTTATGGATAGAGGAAGTTTTTATGTTCACACAGGAACTATTCAAACCTTACCTTGTGCAGTGCAAGATTATATATTTTCAGATATTAATCTAGGACAAGCTTATAAAGTATTCGGAACATCCAACGTTGATCAGAATGAAATTATATGGTTTTATCCTTCCGAAGATTCAACAGAAATAGATCGTTATGTAATTTTTAATTATTTAGAGAATTTGTGGAGTGTTGGAACAACAGATGATAACTTCACAAGAACAGCATGGATTGAAGCAAATTCTTTAGATTATCCTGTGTCTGCTGGTAAAACTACAGATAGTGATACTAATTATTTATACAATCAAGAGTTTGGCAATGATGCTGACGGTAGTGCCATGACAGCTTTTATTGAAACTTCTGATTTTGATTTAGAGCCAGACGGAGAACATTATATGTTTTTGTCTAGGATAATTCCTGATTTAAAATTTAAAGATTCAACTGGAACTGGTGATACGTTGTCTGTGTCAGTCAAAGGTGTTGATTTTCCTTTAGATACTCCTACAACATTAACAACAAGCAGTATTAATTCATCTACACAACAAGCTTTTATACGAGCAAGAACAAGACAAGCTATACTAAGGTTTGAAAGTTCAGGGGTTGGATATGGATGGAGATTAGGTTCATTTAGAATAGATATGAGACCAGACGGAAAAAGATAATGAGCAAAAAAGCATTAAAACCACTACCAATACCGTCACCAGAATATGATTATACGAATGAATCTTTAACTAGAGAACAATTAGAAAGTTCAATACAATCTTTAGAAGATGAAATATTTAATTTAAAAAGGATGCAAGAAAGCATTACGAGTAAATCAGTCAAAAGACATCAATTCCTATTAATGGGAGCAAAACATGGCTGATAATTTAAAAGTTTTAGGTCAATTAGACCCTGCTGCAACAACTGTAACTACGCTTTATACAGTGCCAGATATGACGCAAACAACGGTTAGTTCTATTGTGGCAGCAAATAGAACTGGTTCTGCCATAACATTTAGACTAAGTGTTCATGTAGGCGGTGCCACTGCAAATGACAAACAATACTTATATTACGATAAATCTGTTGCAGCAAATGATTCTTTATCAATAGTGTTAGGCATGACATTAAATCAAACAGATGTTGTAAAAGTTTATACAAGTGCAGTAGACATGAGTTTTAATATGTTTGGCTGTGAAACGAAAGAGGAAAGATAATATGGATGCTAAAAAACAAGCACAAGAATTAGCTAGTATGGGTCGCTATGGCGATACCATGCTTATGCACGTTAATCCTCAAGAAGTAGCTGGATTAGCCTCTCTTATACCACTTACAGTTAACCCTGAAACCGGACAACCAGAAGCCTTTATAGGGGCTATTCTTGGAAGTTTATTAGGTGGTGCTTTTTTACCGGGATTGGCAGGTGGAACATGGTTAACGGCTGCTGGCGGTGCTGCATTAGGTTCAGGATTAGGTACTTGGGCAGAAACAGGAGACTTAGAAAAGGGTGTAGCCTCTGCTATTTTAGGTTATGGAGCAGGACAAATTATGGGTGATGTTATTAATGCACCAGTACAAGAAACGCTACAAGAAGGCTTAACAGAACAAGCTTTAACCCAAGCAGGTGATATAGCTGCACAACAAACTATAACAGGAGAACAATTAAGTTTAGCTGCACAACAAGGTATACCACTAGACCAACTAACCCCAGAAATGCAAACTCAAATTAAAATCTTAGGTGATTTAAGTAGACAAGAAGCTATAAATAAAGGTTTGACACCATTACAAATAAAAGACATAACAGAACAAGCTGCTTTAACTGCTGAACAACAATTTATGGATATGTCTGGTACAGAAAGATTAGGTGCATTAGGAAAAAATATATTTTCTGGAGATACTATAAATGCTATGACGGAAAACTATTTGCCTATAGCACTAGGAGGTGGTTCTTTAGCAGCACAAAACGCACAAGATCAGTATCTTGAAGATATGGCAAGGTATAGAGCAGAAAAAGAAAAAAGAAAAGAAGAAATGTGGGCTAAATATCCAGAGGTTATACACCCAAGAAATCCATATTATGGTTATTTTTCTGCTGAAGGCGGTCAAATACCTTCATATCAAGACGGTGGTGAAACATATCCTACAGGTCCTGAAGGGCAATTTAGACCTCCAAGTTATTATATGCCGGGAATTGATTCTGAATTTAATTACTTTCCGAATAGAGTAGTGCCTGCATCAGCAATAAGTGCTGCTCAAGCACAAGCAGGTGAAAAACAAGAAGGTATTGTGCCAACTGACCCTATAAGAAGATACCAACAAATGAATTTTCCTGATTACGATTATGATGCAGTTCCTGTTGGAAGCGTGTTAGGTAGAGTTCAAGATGCTTATAATGCTGGATTGCCTACAACTACACAATTATTAAGCCCATATCGTAATGTGGCTTTAGACAGTTTTGGAACATCACCTACTTTAACTGAAGCACCTGTTTATGATCCGTATGGAACAGGTGTTAATTCTGATCCTAATAGTACGCAAGTATATACAGATGTTAATACATATTACAATACAGATACAATTTACGACACAACTGAAGGAAAAACTAACACAACTGACAGTGATTTAACCAATAATCCGGGCAGTACAGTTGTAGATAATAATGATGGAACTTCAACAGTTGTTTATGAAGATGGAACTTCAACAGTAGTTGCTAATCAACCTTACACCGAGCCTGTAACCGTAACAAGTAATACCGATCCGGTTACTGGTCAAGAACTACAGCCGGGCGATCAAGGTTATGTAGACCCTGCAAGTGATGAATATTCAGAATCTACTTATCAACATGGATCAGGTGGTGGTTCTCACGGTCTAAATCCATATTTAGGAAGTGATGCAACTACATATACTCAAGTAGAAGCAAATAGAGAAACTCTTCGAGATTCAGCAGTAGATGCAGGAGTTTATGAAGCTTATAATGCTGCAATAGAAGCAGGAGTATCTCCGGATAGAATACTTATTGGTACTGATCCAAGTGCTGTTTCACAAATTGTTCAAGATGATCCTGACACTGAAGAAGATGAATCTAGTATAATAGTAGGACCAACAGGTTATGGAACACAAGGTTCTGCTCAAGATGGTACGTTTGTTTATACAAATACTAATCCTGAACTTGGATATGTAGCAGATTCAACTGATAATTATTATCCGGGCGAAAGAAGAGTAGCTTCTAGCGGTATATTAATTAGTCCAGACGGAACGAGAACACAAATAAATGATTTAAGTACGTTCCAAAATCCAATGGACGGTAGTGTTATTGAATTAGATAATGGTTATTCAGTGCATAACGTTCCTGAACTTGGTGAAATTAGTTATTCAGGTGTAGGTATGTTTGCTGAAAACCCTTCTTATGGCGGACAATATGAAAGAGACCCTGCTGTTTATGCTTCAAGTTATATTTACCAAACTAAAAGTAGAACAGAACAAGCAGATGCACAAACTTTATATCAACAAGCTTTAGCTGATGCTTTGGCTAGAGGAGATATACCTTCAGCAGCTTATCAAGAATTAAAAGATAAAACCTATGAAGATTATTTAGCGTATTTAGAAGAGCAAGAAGCTGCAAAAAAAGCTGAAGAAGAAAAACAAAAAGAAGAAGAAGATAAAGACAAAGACAAAGAAGAAGATGAGAAAGATGCTCCTGCTTATGTAAAACCACCAATAGGTGGTGGTATAGGAATGCAAGAAGGTATGCAAGAAGGTATGCAGGTTCCTAATATGCAAGTTCCTAATACGGGAATGGCACAACAAAACTTAGAACAGCAAGCTATAGATGCAATTTTAGGTCAACATTCTGATCCAGATACAGCAATACAAACTTTTATTCAAATGTTTGGTATAGATGCTTTTTTACAACTTAGAGATCAAGTATTAAAACAACAAGTTCCTAATGCACAAACTGAAGGAATGATTGAAGGTGTAGGTGGAGGAATGGATGATAATATTATGGGTAAAATAGGAAATCAATCTCCTATAGCTGTTTCGCCCGGAGAATATATAGTTCCTGCTGATGTAGTTTCAATGTTGGGAGATGGCAGTAGCGATAATGGTTCCGATAAGCTTGATGATATGTTAGATAGGGTTAGGACTGAAAAAACTGGTTCTACTAAACAAGCACAACCTTTAGGAAAGAAAAAAATAATGGCAGCTTAATATGAATACGTTAGAAGTAAATAATTTTGATGAAGCAGACACTAATTATGTAGAAATTAAGGAGGAATATCCTGATTATGTAATTAGTTTAATTCCTATTAATTATATATATACAGTTTGGGATGATGCTAAACCGCATTTAGAGAAAGCAGTAAAAAAATCAGGCGGTAGATGGACTATAGATTATGTCTATGAAGCATTAATGAGAGATGAACAGCAGTTGTGGGTAACTTTAGATAAAAATAATAAATTATTAGGAGTTGCAACAACACAATTTGTTAGGTACCCCGCTAGTTTAATGTGTGCTATTCAGTACATTGGTGGGGATGAGTTTAAAGAATGGGCTTGGTTGCTCTGTAAAAAACTTGAAGCTTGGGCTAAAGACTCAGGATGTGATGGTATTGAAGGAACGGCTAGGTTTGGATTTTGGAAATGGTTAAGCAGGTCTAATTGGAAGAAAGCTTATACGGTATTTGAAAAGAGGTTTAACGATGAGTAAAGGCGGTGGCGGAGGTGGTGTTCAAGAAACCACATCAACAGTAACACAAACTAACTTACCTGAGTATGCAGAGCCGTACATAACTAGGCTTATGCAAAGAGCAGAGACAGAATCTCTGACTCCATACACTACTTATGAAGGACAAAGATTAGCTACATTCACTCCTGAACAAGAGTTAGCTATGACTGGTAAAGCAGGACTGGCAATAGCCGGAGACCCATCACAGTATGGTGCTGCATCTAATATTATGGGTGATGTTGCTAGAAACCAAGTAATGATGCCTGACGGAACAACGGCTTCTGCCATAGGTTCAGGTCAATATATGGCTGGTCAAAGATATAATGAACCTACTTATAATCCAGACGGTACAGTAAGTTATCAAAATGTTGATGCTTATATGAATCCATATCAACAATCTGTTATAGATATAGCAAAAGATGCAGCAAGAGATCAATCTGCAAGATCAGCAAATCTTATAGCTGGTGATGCAGCAGCTTCCGGTGGTTTGGGTGGATATAGAGAAGCTATAATGCAAATGGATAGAGAAAATGCGTTAGCAAAGCAAGTAGCTGATATACAAGCTACAGGTTCAGCAGCAGCTTATGAACAAGGTCAAGCTGCTTTTGAAGCAGACAGAGCTGCTAGATTAGGTGGTATTGGTATAGATCAAGCAACTAGACAGCAACAATTACAAGCAGCAGGTGCATTAGGTGATTTAGGAACAACCAGACAAGCTGCTGAAATACAAAGACTTGATCAGCTTGGACAAGCAGGAACTGCTAGACAGGCTATGCAACAACAAGTTTATGATATGGGTTATCAAGAGTTCCAAGACCAACTTGCTTTCCCAAGACAAAATGTGGCTTTCTTGCAACAAGCTTTGCGTGGAATGCCTATCCAGCCGGGACAACAAGTTTCTACTTACGCACCAGCCCCTTCTGCTGCATCATCAATGTTAGGAATGGGTCTTGGCGGTCTAGGACTGTATCAAGCAATGAGGGGCGGTTAAACATTGAACGTTCAATATTTAAATAGGACAAAACATGAACATATTACAAATAGAAGACGACATTAAATCATTACCAGATCAACATTTAATGGATGCCATGCAAACAGGCGACTATCCACAATATTTGGTATTGTCTGAATTAAAACGCAGAAAAGACATGAGAGATGATCATGCAGGGCGTATGGCTTCTTACAACAAGGATAATACTGTTGCAGATAAAATTATGAATGAAGCCAGTATGGGCATGAATGCAGGTCTAGGTGCTTTAGCACCTCAATCTATGCAAGGAATGCCTCAAGGAATGCCTCAAAATATGCCTACATTGCCTCAAGATCAAGGTTTAGGTCAAATGGTACCTAGTAATATGCAAAATATGCGAGCAGGTGGACAAATACCTTCATATCAAGAAGGTGGAGGTGTGCCAGTTGCATATCTAGCTGGGAATCAATCACAAGCACCTATGATGTCAGAAGATGAATTAATGAGAAATGTTTTAAAAGACGCAGTAAATACTAAATTTAATCCTATAAGCCCTCTACATTATCAAGCACAAATTGCTAATAGAGCATTGGGCAATGTGCCTGTTATTGGAAATTTAACTAATACTTTAGCTAATACCACAGGATTATTATCAGACGCAGGAAGACGTATGTTAGATAAAGAAACATATCAAAGAATGTTTAGAAGAAGGCAAAAAGAACAAGAAATAGAAGACAATATAGAAGATTTATCAAATCAAGGAAGACAAGATATGGCAGCCGGTGGGCTTGTAGAAATGGCTAACGGTCGTGGTGTTCCTTATTCAATGATGAATCCATCAGGCGTTGGTGAATTTTATGATTTTTATAGAGAAAGAATGCAGCCAACTCAAGCTGAATTAGATTATCAAGAAATGATGAGGTCTTACTTTGATCCTGAAGAAATGAAGAAAAGAAACAGAACAAGACAAGGGCTTGATTTAATGAGAGCCGGATTAGCAGTAGGAACTTCTGCTACACCTCAACAGTTAAGCAAAAATCTTGATCCTGTAATTTCAAGTGTAGCAAGTAGTGCAGATGCAAGAGATAAAGAAGGATTAATGCAAGCTAAGTTTGAATCTGATATAGCTAAACAAGACAGAGAAAGAGATACTAAAATAGCTGAATTAGCTTATAAATCAGAACAAGCAAGCAAACTAGGCGGTTACTACGATAGAATGGGCAGCAAAGATGATCCTATAATAGCTATAGGAAAAGAATTAGCAATATCTGATCCAGTAAAATACGCTATCTTAGAAGGATATGATGAAAATAATCAACCTATATATGGCGGACCTAATGAAGCTGCATATCAAGAAGCGGGTCAAATTAAAGGTGCTGGTACTATTACATCTGCCGGAATAAGAACTCAAGGTTCACAAGAAGAACAGGCTGCTGAATTAGCAACTGCTTATGTAGGTAGTTTAGAAGGCGTTAATAAAATTAAAGCATTAGTGAAACAAGGCTTAACTAGAGATGAAGCTGTAGATAAAGTTAAAGCTGATTTTATAGCTGACTTAAAAGAGTTAAACTTATTAGCTGGTGGTGGACAAGTGCCTGCCTTACCTCAAGACCCTCCTTCGTTAGATTTAAGCAGTAGGTTCTAAAATGGCTTTTTTTGATACTGGTGATGGAAGAAATTTATTTCTACCAGACGACCTGACAGAAGAAGAAATACAAGAACGTATAAATGCTTATATTTCTCAATTTCCCCTTCCTACAGTTGAAGAAGAAACTGTAGCGACCACTCCTATCACAGATGAAATAGATAAACCTGTAGAAGATACCCTAATCGAATCAACAATACCTGATCCTTACGCCAGTATTGCCCCCAAATTACGACCAGAAGAAAGTTACGATGAAGGTGATGATTTTTCTGAACAAGTTGCTGCTGGTTTAGAAAGCACAATTCTGTCTCAATTAAGCTTAGAAGATATAAATGATCTTATTCTTGAAACTGAAGCTGCTGAAGATGAATACAATCAATTAATTCTTAAAGAACAGAATCAATCTCTTAGCGAAGAAGAAGTAAAAAGAAAACAAGAACTATATATTACATTAGAAGGAACGGGTAAATCTACGGATATACCTGAAATGTTTCCCGGACAAGCAGCACCTGTAGGCATAATACTAGCAGAAGAAAAGGGTAGGTTAGGATTAAAACAATATACAAATGATGCTATACAAGGTTTTAGTTCGTTACAAAAATCTGTAGATGAAACTGAAGTTAGTGATGCTTTCAAGTGGGTCATGGAACAATCTGTAGATACAACAGGGGAACAAGGATTTTTTGAAGGAAGTAAAAAAGCTTTTCTTACTTTTTGGAATGACCTTGATCGTTCTCAAAAAGGCGATTTTATGGGAGATGTATTAGGTCGTTCAGCAGCAGCTACATCTGCAATATTAGCTACAAGTTTTGGAATAGGTGCTTTAACAAGAAAAGCTAATTGGGCAGTAAAAGGATTATCTCAATTAATTGGAACAGGAACTGTATCAGGAGAAATAGAATACAGTCATTCTATGCACGAATATTTACGGGCTAAAGGATTAGATGTTAATAATCCTGAATCTATTAAAGCAGTTATGGGCAATGAAGAATTGCTTGAAGAAGCACATGATTACTCATTAAAACGTGGTGCAATTATAGGTCTTATAGACGGTTTAACAGGCGGAATAGCTACTAAAATTATAGCACCTTCAGTTATTACTCGATCTCACCGTTCAGTAATGCCTTATATTAAAAAGCCAAGCTACAAGCCTGTAAGTCCTGTTACAAGACATAGTGTAAATTTTGTTGCTCAAACTCCATTACAAGTAGGATTACCAGCAGGTGCTGAATATTTTGCACAATTAGCTACTTTAGAAGAAGGAGAAAAAATTTCATTTGGTGAAGTTTTTGCAGAAGCTATAGGTGAATTTGCTTTTGTTCCTGCGGATATGATTTTAGGTGGAATAAGTGCAAACCAAGAAACTAAAAATTTAACCGCAGCTAAAGAAGAAACTCTTAACAGGGTTGTTGAAGGGCTACAAATACCAAAAGAGCAAGCAAAACAATTAGGATTACAAGATTTAGCAGGTGAAATAGTATTAGGAACAAATAATTCTATTTACGATACAGGCATACCTTACTTTAACGAAGCACTTGATATATATCAGAATAATAAAACAAATATTAATACATTTGCTAATACAGATGCAGATATTGTTGCTCCAAATCAATTTTTTGTGCAACCTGACGGACAGGGAAAATATGTAATATTAGATACATATAATGAAAAATTTGGAAATATCTATGATTCAGAAGAAGTAGCAGCAGGAGTTTCAGGTGCACTTAATGCTATAAGTGGTGCTTCTTACTCTACAGATTTAAAAAATACCTACGCAACTATGCAGGGATTAAATGTAGATGCTGAAACTAATCCTTTAGTTAATAAGCTAGGTAATACCATATTGAATCCTTATTTTGGACAAATAGATATACAGGATATCAATGACTCACCTAACGTTAATTCTGCTGCCTACGAAAGATTAATAAATGCTGTTGGTAGAGATGCTACAGGTATAGATATATTGTCCTTAAAAGGAGTTCTGCCTGAAGCCGATATAAATCGTTTATTAGACATAAAAGCTAAAAAACTTTATCAAGATGCAAATGTTGGTAAAAACTTACCTTCAAATATTACAGTCAAGATGTTTGAAAATCTTGGCAAAAAACTCAACCTAAACATAGATACTAATTCTAACGGTTTTAAATCTTTAGCTTTAAGATTAACCGGAGAATCTAATGTTAATAAACTAAACAATGCACAAAAAAGATTAGTTTATTCTTTTCTAAATACCCTACCTGCACATGAAGGAAATACAGTTTCCTTACCTGATTTCTCTTCACGCCCTTATACCCTTGATGAATACAACCAAGTTGTTGACGTATTAAATTCTGGGCAAACTCCTACCATACCTAATATAGTTTTAGCTTTAGGACTAAATCCTAATAATCTTGCTGATAAACGTACAGCAACAAGATTAAGACAAGATTTAGTTTCTGCTGGAATAGTTGACAAGAAAGGCAGTAAATATAAATTTAATGCCAATGGAGAATGGTCATTAAATAGAGCACAACAAGCAGCTATTGATAGCGATCCTCAAACTAAAGTTGAATTACAAGAAATACAAAAATTTCGTAGTTTACTTAGTAATCAATATGAAAAAATGGGGATGTCTGAAGTTGCAGTTAAATTAGACAATGCAATTCAAACCCGTGTAGGGCAATCCAATCCTGAAGCAGAAGGTCAATTTGATCCTATATGGTCAGAAGTTTTATTAAGTGTAGCAAAAGCAAGGGAAGGAACAACAAACGAACAAGAGGTTTTAGAAAACTTATCTCAAACTATGGGGCATGAGTTATTTCATGCAGCTATGTTTTTAGATTTATTTTCAATACAAGAAAGGGCTAATTTAAATAAGTATGTCAGGAATAATAAGTTAAATAAAAAATCAGCAGAAAGTTTATTAGGAAAAGAAAATTTAAAAATATTAACTGATTCTTTGGGTAAAGAACCAACATATTTAGAAGCAATAGAGTACAGATATAATATTTTAGATAATCAAAATTTAAATAGCGAAGAACTTACAGAAGAAGCTAACGCATTGTTGTTTGAAGATTATATAAATAAAAAGAGATTAGCTGGTCAGCCTAAAGCCTTAATGGAAAGAACAAAGAAATTCTTTACATCTATTGATAATGGTATGAATGAATTAGGCTTTCAAACTTATGAAGATGTTTTCGACAAGCTTGTTAGTGGAGAAATAGGAGCTAGAGAAAGAGTTGATGAAACGGCAGAAACCGTTGAAGTAACAATGGCAGATGAGTACGGAAGACCAAGAGGTAGCTATGAAGTACAACCAAGAGCAGTTAGAACAAATAGAATACTAGAAAATGAGTTTGCTGAACTTCTAAGAGTTTCAGAAACAAGTATAGGTAATGAGTTTTATCCTGAATCTGCGGATCGTGACTCACCTTCGTTTGAAAGACCGTTACA